>ENA-OZAV01000520-OZAV01000520.1-human-gut-metagenome-genome-assembly--contig:-NODE-520-length-16364-cov-6.115519_pt1 | contig 16364 bp, 9 predicted proteins | sample MGYA00243307_ERZ653511 | MGnify/ENA primary metagenome ERZ653511 (study PRJEB26926, sample SAMN06165165) | human gut metagenome | biome: ENVO:00009003; feature: ENVO:2100002; material: ENVO:00002003...
ATCTACACCCTAGAGTTCGTCGGCAGCGTCAGATGTGTATAAGAGACAGATTCCTATCAGTATACGTTTGAAGGTCCGGTTGTTTATACCACCGAAAGCGACTATTACGGCAACCAGGGCTACTTCATCCTGTCGAATCTGACACCGGGTGATTACCGGCTGCGGTACACGCTGCCGAAGGGATACGACCAGTATTCGGTTACCACACGGGAACTTGGCGAGTCAAAGACAAGGCTCAAGGTTTACCGTGACGGAAAGGTCATCTATAATGGTATGAGTCATGCTGAAGATGATGCAGTAATTTCCAATACCAACAGCGTTGAAAATATCGAATCGTCTGTGAATCAGCTTGTCGTACAGACTGCACTGATTCACGTTGATGCGGTGGAAGAAGATCCGGCAAAGCACCAGGCTTATGACACTGCCATGACATCCTATATGCTGGGTGTCTCCAGAGGTTATACCTACGGCGGCTGGGCATGGGTCGATGAAACAGACAACAACGGCACCATCGAAAGCGACGGCATCATGCAGGAAACCGAAAAGAAACTGGAAGATGTGACGGTGGAAATGCACGAGGTCGATGCAGACGGCAATATCGCATCGAAAGCTGCGGTAGACGGTGATGGCAATCCGGCAATTTTCCACACTGGGGATGACGGCTATTATCAGTTCCGTCTCTATCCGAACAAGAACTATGTGGCAATTGCAAAGTATGAGGGCAGTGAATCTACCCCGTATAAGCCTTCTCCGTTTGTGCTGCACAACGATCCGCTGGAGGCTGCGGATGACAACGATCTGACCAAGGCAGTGAACAACTTCCGCACACGGCCGTTCCAGACCGGTGTGCCTTATGACGCAAACCAGCAGCCGCTGTTTGAAAATGACGGACAGACCTTCCAGATCAACAAGAGCATTTCTCTGGGATTCGTGGACGGCTCCCGTGGATTTATCGGACAGTGGATCTGGGACGATGAAAACTACAACGGCATCCGGGATACTTTTGAAAAGGGTATCGAGGGTGTGACCGTGACCTTGAAACCGTTCTATTACGACAGCGCTACTGGAAAATGGGTAGCGATTACCGGTGAAGACCGGGATATCAAAACCTCGGAATCCGGTTCCTATGTATTCCAGAATGTTTCGACTTATTACAAGAAGGACGGAAAGACGTACCTGGCTGGCTATCGGCTGTATGTCGATCCGGAGAAGAACGCTGATCTGTACAAAAAGTATGCGATCACCAAGTATAAGCAGTATCCGAGCAGCCGCTCTGCGGAAAACAGTGACCTGCAATATACCGGCGATATGCAGTACTATCTCATTGGCGATGACTGGTTCGAGTATGACGCAAACGGCACTGTCACAGCAACGCACCACAACTATGACACAGAAGATAATATCATTATCATTGCCGGCGAGACGACAAACCAGAACACCAATGTCATTGACTATAAGGAAACCCATTACGATACCGGCGAAGCACAGCGTCTGCTGGATTACAGCGGCGGCTTTACGGAAATTCAGACTTCTGAAGTAACCGGTTATCTGTGGGAGGACAACGGTAAAAATGCAGCCGGGGAATACAAGGAGGCATTTGACTATGACGGTATCCGCAACACGGTGACCGCAGAGGATGGCACGACCCAATTCTACGAAAAGGGAATTGCCGGAGCGACTGTTCAGCTGGAACAGTATGTGCTGCAAAACGGCAGCTATCAGCTGGTTCACACCTACCAGGTAAAAACCGATGCAGACGGCAAGTACACATTCTCTGATGTTTCCACATATGCGGAAATCAATGGGGAAAAGGTGCTGGCACACTATCGTCTGAAACTGCTGTCGCTGCCCAGCGGTATGGAAAACTATGCCGTTACCCGCTATCGGCAGAACGGCGATGCGGAAACCCAGGTGGTGGACAGCCACTTGATCTCGCAGAACGAGCAGCACGGCGCAGGCTACACCGATTATGACATTGCGTCTTATCTGACCTCTCCGGCGGACGGTGACTATTTCATCACCGCAAAGAAGTCTCAGCCGGAGACAGCGCCGGGCATTGACGGAAAAACCTATTTTGAACCGTACATTCTCTATGATGATGCGGCAGCGAACAACGGAAATCATGATTATGCCTACGATTACATCAAGGCAAAGGATTATGACGGCTATGACGGCGGTCTGAAAGCATTTGAAACTGCCTCTGTCAGCGGCGTGGTCTGGGAGGATACCAACTATAATGGTGTCCAGGACGACGATGAAGCAGCATACTATGACAGCGAAAATCCGGCAGTCGTACACTTGCAGCAGTATTTCTATCGCAATGACGAATGGGTGCCGGAAAGTGCAGCATTTCGGATACACGAAACCAAGACAGACGGCAAGTACACGTTCAGTAATCTCCCCACCTATGTGGAAAAGGACGGCGTAAGGTATCTGGCAGGTTATCAGGTGATTTTGAAAAAATTGCCGGATGATTATGCGGCAACGAAGTACTGGAGCAATGCAGACCCGTCAAAGGTTTACAGCAAGCTGTATGTGACCGATGCCGACGATGGCACCGAGGACAGTCAGCGGACAGGTGACCTGCCGATCACTGTGCTGAAGGGCAATCACGAAATGCTAATTCTGGCACAGGAGGCAAAGGCAGGCACACAGTCCAACAGTACAGAACCGTATATCGATTACAACTGGGCATATGTCTGCGGCACGAACATCAAAAACATCGACACCCCGAACACCGCACAGCAGAAGTACTACGATCTGGTGAAGGCAAGAGATTATGCTGATCTGAATGCCGGTCTGAAAGAGCGTGGCGTTGCAACGGTAAAGGGTACGATCTGGGAAGATACGGACTACAACGGTATCCTGGACAATGGCGAAAAGGGCAAGAGCGGCGTTTCTGTCACTCTGGAACAGTATCGCTATGATGTCGATGCAAAGCAGTTTGTCAAGATGGGTGCAGACGAAACAGTCACAACTGACAAGGATGGCGTATATCAATTTACCAAGGTGCCGACGCACTTTGTGATCGGCGGCGTAGACCAGCTGGCATATTACCGCATTCGTGCGGATGTGCCGGAGGGCTATGCGGTGACACGGTATCGCCAGGCAACCAGTGACGCAGAAACAGACAGCGACTGGATCGCAGTGACCAACTATCTGACTGCACCGGGCAACGGGGACTACTTCCTGACGGCACAGCCGTCACAGGGCAATGCTCCCTATGATCTGACTGATGCTGTCACAAACAAGGAATACGATTCCATTTTGAATGCGGACGTGATCGACGTTTACAACGGTGGTCTGAAAGCGTTCGAGACCGGAAAGATTCAAGGCACTGTCTGGTTCGACAAGGACTACAGCGGCTTGCAGGAAACCGGTGAATCGGCAATGCCGACACAGCAGACCGTATATCTCGACCAGTATTATCTGGACGATGCCAGACAGTGGGAGTTTGTCAAGACAGGTTCCGTTCAGACAGATGCAGCCACAGGTAAATATCAGTTCTCTGACCAGCCGACCTTTGTGACGGTTGACGGAAAGATGTATCTGGCAGGCTACCGTCTGCGGTTGAATGCCGTGCCGGATGGCTATGCGGTGACCAAGTACCAGGTGCTGGATTCCACAGGAAACTGCATCAACAGTGACCTGCTGGCAGCATCTCAGGAAACGAATGCAGGTAAGACGGTAGACTTCAACAAGCCGGACGAGTATATCCTGCTGGCAAAGCAGGCGGCGCATGGCGTTGGCAGCATTGAATCGGGACTCCACAGTTACTATGTACGGAAGTACAACAATGTCGATTATGATATTGTCACTGCGGTGGATTCCGACGGCGTATACAACGGCGGACTGAAAGCGATTCAGACTGCGGCAATGGACGGACGAATCTGGAATGACCTCAATTATGACGGCACGATGGATTTGACCGAAAGCGGCTGCAGCAATCTCAACTTGACACTGTACCAATATTATTGGGACGGAACGACATGGAAAAAGACACAATTTAAGAAACAGGCGACGACAAACAGCAACGGTCAGTATCACTTTGACGGCATCCCAACTTATGCGGAAGTCGGCGGCAAGCGGTATTTGGCTGGGTATCAGCTGCATCTGGATGCACTGCCGGACGGCAATGCGGTTACCGTATTCGCCAACGACAACAAGCTGCACTGGGACAACGGCGAACTTACTTTGATGGGCGAGCAGGAGTATCTGATCGTTGCAGCAGAGGCAAAGTCGTTTACCGGAGAGTATACCGGAAGTACGCCGCAGTACAACGAGTACTATGACCGCACTTACCGTGCAGTTCCAGGTACAGATACGCTTTATGACATCACGGAAAACCGTGACAGCATAAACGAGTACCATGGCGGTATCCGGGCATTCCAGAACGCATCCGTCAGCGGACGAATCTGGAACGATGCGGATTATGACGGCGATATGACATCTGGTGAAACCGGCATGGAAGGCTTGTCGATGACGCTGGAACAGTACTACTGGGACGGCACATCGTGGACACCGACCGCACGGCCGAATTACACCGCAACCGTAAAAACCGACAGCAACGGGGAATACCAGTTTGATGATGTTCCCACATTTGTGGAGGTCGACGGCAAACGCTATCTGGCAGGCTATCGGCTGAAACTGGACGCACTGCCGAAGGACGCTGACGGCAAGATTACCTATGGCATTACCAAGGCAGGCGGTGACAGCAAGTTCCAAAGACTTGAAAACCCGTATCAGAGCGAGAACCTCTATCTGACAGCACCGGATGAATACTTGATTCTGGCAGCAGCTGCACAGCCGAAAACAGATGCAGAATACCGAAAGACCTACGACGGCAGCGACTATGACATTGCGGATGCTGCAGACCAGGCAAACTGGAACGGCGGTTTGAAACAGGTCGAAAAGGCGCAGATCGTTGGACGTGTCTGGGACGATGCGAATTACAACGGCTTGCAGGATAACGGCGAGGGAAACATTTCCGGCGTAGAAATTACGCTGGAGCAGTATTACCGTGATGCGGACGGCAGCTATCAGTCTACCGGAAACACATGGAAAGCATCTTCCGGTACAGACGGCGAGTATCAGTTTAGCAATGTAGACACGTTCTGCAATGTGAACGGCGAAACCTATCTCTGCTACTATCAGCTGAAGATGACAAGCGAAGTGCCGGACAATTACACCATTACCTGGTATCAGCAGGGCGATGATCCCGCAAGGGACAGCGACCTGGATGCAGAGAGCCGTTATCTGACGGCAGGCACTTATTTTGCTTGTGCGGCTGCGGATACGGACAATACGGATTATGCCGTAGACGGCAGAGACATTCTCCGAAAGGAAGATGTTTTCGGTTATGATGCCGGCTTTACAAGCCTGGCAGCCGGGGATATCTCCGGACGGATCTGGATCGACCATGATTACAACGGCATCCAGGATAAGTCGGATGATGATGCCAATACCGCAGAGGACAAGGCGGCAATCGCAAACGTCACCGTCAAGGCAATCCAGTATTACTACGACGGCAGCCAGTGGCAGCCGACCAACGATGCCTCTTCCGTTCGCACAGATGCAGACGGCAAATACACGCTGTCGAACCTGCCCACCTGGGTGAGAATCGGCAATGTGGACTATGCCGCAGGCTATCAGCTCTGTCTGGAGAAACTCCGCGGCAACTATCTGGCGACACAGTATCGTGTGGGAACTGACCGCACCAAGGACAGCGACCTCAGACTGGACAGCGCATATCTGACAAGCACAAACGAATTCATTGTACCGGCGGCAGATGCGTACAGCGATGCCGACGGAAACCAGAACCGTGCATCCGTACGGGAAGTGCCGGATGCAAACGGTACGATGTACCAGGTAGACTTGGCCCGCAGCAAGAACACCGGACATTATGATGCCGGACTCAAGCAGCAGGACAAGGGCGTTATCCGTGGCACGATCTGGGACGACAAGAACTATGACGGTTTGTACAATTTGGACGAAGTGCCGGTGGCGACTTCGGTTCGTGTGATACTGAAACGTGACATCTATGAGAATGGAAAATGGGTACCGGATGATACATTCGGCGAAGTTTCCAAGATCGTGGACAACGGTTTGTATCAGTTTGACGGTCTGGATGTTCATGTGCCGGGAGATCTGTCTGACGGCAGCGCTGCGGACAACAAGAACCGCATCTATGGTTACTATATCGAACTGGATCTGGCAACTGTGCCGGATACCTATGCGGTGACCAAGCAGTACGCAAAACCGGATCGGGATCAGCTGAACAGTTTCCTGGATCCTGAGGACGGCAGTCTGATGGCAGAGGACGAATCACATATTATTCTGGCAGCTAAGGCAACAGAAGGCGTGACGGAACATACTGTCACCATCGGCGATGTAACATATGCGCCGGCGGATCTGTCGAAATCCATCGCATCGCATAACGGCGGTTTGACGAAGATCGAAAACGCATCCATTGACGGCTACATCTGGAACGATGCCAATTACAACGGCATCCAGGATGCGGACGAAGTGGGTATCGCAACGGCAACCGTCAAGCTGACCCGGAAGTATTACGACGACGCTGACAAGCAGTGGAAACCGGACGATAGTTTTGCACTTGTGGCAGACGGTACACCGGTGGCAACGGGTACACCAGTCGCAACGGCAACGCCGGTCGCAACTGGTACACCAGTAGCAACCGGAACACCAACTGCAACAGTATCCGGTGACGGACACTATCGTTTCGACAATCTGCCCACATTTGTGGAGATCGGCGGCAAGCGCTATCTGGCAGGTTATCAGTTGAGTCTGAATGAAATGCCGGAGGGTTATGCTGCAACGAAATTCCGAATGGGAAATGACATCACGAAGGACAGCGATTTGTATGTGCAGACTGCAACAGGCATCAGCACACTGAACCTGTACAAGGATGCAGACGAGGTAATCATTCTGGCGGAGGCATCCAGCGGCAATGCGTATTACGACAGAACCGTTGGCGGCACAGCCTATGACATCGTCAAGGCGAAGAGCAATACAGATCACGCCGGCGGCTTAACGCCAATCGAGACCGCAGCCATTGACAGCTACATCTGGAACGATGCCAACTACAACGGCATCCAGGATGCGGACGAAGTGGGCGTGGCAACGGCAACAGTTAAGCTGACCCGGAAGTATTACGACGATGCTGACAAGCAGTGGAAACCGGACGATAGTTTTGCGCTTGTGGCAGACGGCACGCCGGTGGCAACAGGAACGCCAGTTGCAACGGCAACGCCGGTAGCAACGGGTACGCCGGTAGCAACGGGTACGCCGGTCGCAACAGGTACACCGGTAGCAACCGGAACGCCGACTGCAACGGTATCCAGTGATGGACACTATCGTTTCGACAATCTATCCACATTTGTGGAAATCGGCGGTAAGCGCTATCTGGCAGGCTATCAGCTGAGTCTGAATGAAATGCCGGAGGGCTATGCTGCAACGAAGTGCCGTGTCGGAAATGATGTCACAACGGACAGTGACCTGTTCGCTGATACGCTGAATCTGTATGAGAATGCAGACGAGGTAATCATACTGGCACAGACGTCCAGCGGCAACACGTATTATGACAGAACCGTGGGCGACAAGACATACGACATTGTAAAGGCAAAGGACAACACGGACTATGACGGCGGCTTAACGCCCATCGAAACTGCATCCATTGACAGCTACATCTGGAATGATGCCAACTACAACGGCATCCAGGATGCGGACGAAGTGGGTGTGGCAACGGCATCGGTCAAGCTGACCCGGAGCTACTATGACACGCACGACACCACCTGGAAACTGGATGAGGATTTTGTGCTTGTGGCAACGGGTACACCGGTAGCAACGGCAACGCCTGTTGCAGCCGGAACGCCGACTGCAAGCGCATCCAATGGTCACTATCGCTTTGAAAATCTGCCGACCTTTATAGAAAAGGACGGTCAGAGATATCTGGTTGGCTATCAGATGCAGCTTTGCGAAATGCCGGAGGGCTACGCAGCAACGAAGTACCATGCGGCGGCAGACAGCAATAAGGACAGCGATCTGATCGCAGGCACGCTGGATCTCCAGGAGCCGGACAACTTCTTGATCCTGGCGAGCGCATTCAGCGGAAACACACCGTATTGCTATCAGGTACGTGGCGTGGATTATGACATTGTCAAGGCGGCAAATATCACCGGCTATGACGGCGGTATTGTACAGAAGGATTCCGGTGCGTCCATCTCCGGCATTGTCTGGGATGATGCAGACCGGGATCATGAGATCGGCGACGGCGAGTCCGGTATTGCCAATGTAAAGATCATCCTTCAGCAGTATTATTACCGCAATGGAAAGTGGGAACTGCTGCCCGATGCGAAACAGACTGCCTATACCAACGCAGACGGAGCGTATCGTTTTGACGATCTGCCTTTGTCTGTGACGGTAGACGGCGTCACATATCTGGCAGGCTATCGCCTGTGGATCGACAGCATCCCAGCAGGGTATAACGCTGAGGAATATATCAAGGCGAATAATGAAAAATTATCGTCCGGTCGTTTGGAAATCAAGACAGATAACCGCACACTGAATGGCTGCATTGTTCTGGGAATACCGGAAGAAAAGGATATCACGTCCGGAACTTGTCTGAATGGGTTTAACACCGCCAAGGGCGAAGATGTGGTATCTCTGAACGTATATCTGAATCGTGATCCGGAAGAGACTACGACAACAACAACAGTCACCGGTACGGTTACAACGACAACGGAGACAGCCGCAGGCTCGGCAGAGTCTACGACACAGACCAGTACAGCGGCATCTGCGGAAACCACTTCTGCAACAGGCGGTACAGCACAAACCAGTACAACAACGATGCGTGTGACAGCCGGCACAACGGAAACGCAGACGGCTGAAACCACCACCACACATACCACATCGGCAGCACATACGACAGTAACCACGACACACACAGCAGGCAATACCACAACATCAAAACAGACCACACATATCACAGCACAGATAACCACAACAACGGCGAAAGCTACGGCATCGCCGGCAACACACACCGGAACACAGACGACTACCGCAACGACACATACCACAAGTCGCAGAACGACGACCAGCACGACCAGGGCGACCGGTACGGAGACTTCTCAGACAAAGGGAACGACACGCACCACATTGACCACACCGACTGCTGTTATCACTACGACAACGACTACTACCACAGCAACACACCGCACCACTTCTTCCGCAGCATCGCAGACAACGGCAACGGTTACGCTTTCCAGCGCAGGCCCGACCAACACAACGACTACCACACATACCACAATCCAGACCACACAAACGACCTCGAAACACACGGTGCAGACAACGACATCCCGTCAGAACGGCACCACATCTTCTGCGACTTTGACAGAAACCAGCCGCACGACTTCTACAACAGTCACTGCGACGGAAACGACCAGTTCAAAGCCGGCAGGCAGCAGTGTTTCAAGCGCAACACACACCACACAGCACAGCACACAGACAACGACAAACACCACGACAACAGAAAATACCACTTGTGAGACATCGGATACTTCTACCAGCATCCGACAGACCACATCCCGGAAGAATCATGTGATCGTGGATACCACAACGACCACGACCATTACCACAGACAGAGATCATGCAGCAGACAACAGCACGCAGACGACGACAACGGCTGCCACCGATGTTTCTGCACAAACATCTGTCAAGAAACGAATTCCGCTGCCGCAGCGGCAGAACATTCCGGGAACGCCAAAGACAGGAGAAAGCACACTGCATATCACCATTTTGATTGCAGCCTGCGGATTCTCGCTGCTGCTGGCGATCTTGACAAAGCGGCATAAAAAGTAACTGCGCTTTTGGATTGATCCGGAACGCACGGCAAGAGAGCTGCATCGACTTCGGGAAACCGGAGCGGTGCGGCTCTTTTTGCATCTTACCGCCGGAAATCGACCACTTGCGTTTTAGGGCTTGTTATTCGTTCAGAAAAAAGGTATAATCAAGATAACAGATTCCGAAGAACAGAAAGGACAGTGATGGATATGGAAAAATGTATTGAGATTCAAAATCTGCAAAAGAGTTTCGGCGCAATCCATGCCGTAAACAACTTATCGCTGCAAGTGGAGACAGGACAGCTTTTTGCATTCTTAGGTGTCAACGGCGCCGGAAAAAGCACTACAATCTCCATGATATGCGGTCAGCTCCGGCAGGACGCCGGTCAGATCTATGTGAACGGCAGGAATACGCTGAAAAACATGAACGCCATCAAACAGGATATCGGCGTGGTGTTTCAGAACTCCGTCCTGGACAGACAGCTTTCTGTGCAGGACAACTTGAAAAACCGTGCGGCGCTGTACGGCATCACCGGGAAGGCATTTCAAAAGCGTCTGTTTGAACTGGATGACCTACTGGAGCTGCGGCCGCTTTTGAAGCAGAGTGTGGGAAAGCTTTCCGGCGGACAGCGGCGGCGCATTGACATCGCCCGTGCCATCTTTCACCGTCCTCAGCTGCTGATTCTGGACGAACCAACCACGGGACTGGACCCGCAGACACGGCAGACGGTCTGGAATGTCATTTCCGTCCTGCAAAAGAAAAAGCACATGACCGTTTTTCTGACGACGCACTATATGGAAGAGGCTGCCGGTGCAGACCGCATTGTGATTCTGGATGAGGGAAAGATCGCAGCGGAGGGAACGCCGCTGGAGCTGAAAAACCGCTATACCGGGGATTATATCACGCTGTACCATGCAAAGGAATCCGCAGTGGCGTCTTTGCAGATGCCCTATGAGACATACGGCGAGGCGTTCCGCATATCTGTGCCGGACACCCGGACGGCAACAAAACTCATCGTACAGCATCCGGAATTGTTCCAGGATTATGAGATCATGAAAGGCAGAATGGATGATGTATTCCTGGCTGTGACAGGAAAGACGACAGGAGGTGCTGCTTATGTTGAAAGCCATGGTATTGCGTAACATCAAGCTGTATTTCAAGGACAAGGGAATGTTTTTCACTTCGCTTATCACGCCGGCAATTCTGCTGGTGCTGTATGCGACTTTTCTGGGGAGTGTTTACCGGGATTCGTTTACCGCAAATCTTCCGGACGGCTTTTCGCTTTCTCAAAAGCTGATCGACGGCGCTGTCGGGGCGCAGCTCATTTCTTCCATTTTTGCGGTCAGCTGCGTTACTGTGCCGTTCTGTTCCAATATGCTGATGGTACAGGACAAGATCACCGGCGCCCGGAAGGATCTGACCATTTCGCCGGTAAGCAGTGCGGTCTTGTCCGGCAGCTATTTCCTGGGTGCGGCGATCTCTTCGCTGCTGGTATGCTTTGCGGCGCTGGCGCTGTGTCTGGGATATGTGCGGACGATCGGCTGGTTCTTTTCCGGAAAGGATATCCTGCTGCTCAGTGCGGACATTGTGCTGCTGGTGCTTTTCGGCACAGCGCTTTCGTCGCTGATCCACTTTTTCCTCAGCACCCAGGGACAGATCTCCGCAGTGGGAACACTGGTCAGCGCCGGCTATGGCTTTCTCTGCGGCGCATATATGCCCATTTCCAGCTATGGCAGCGGACTGCAAAAGGTGCTGTCCTTTCTGCCCAGTACCTATATGACATCACTGGTGCGGAATCACGCCATGCGTGGCGTTCTGGCGCAGATGGAGACAGACGGTGTTCCGAAAGCGCTTGTGGATGCCATCCGGGAGTCGCTGGACTGTACCGTAAAATTTGCCGGGAAAACGGTGACCGTCCCTGCCATGTATGTGTATATCGGCGGCGCAGTTCTGGTGCTGCTGGGCGCATATCTTGCCGTGCATTATCTGGCAGAAAGGAAACGAGTCCATTCATGAAAGTGACCATTGAAAACCTGCCGCCAGGAGAAGAGGCGGAGATCATCATACGTGCCAATACACTGTCCCAGCGTGTGATGGATCTGCTCCATGCACTGCAAATGGAGAACGAAAAACTGATGCTGTATCACGAGGATGGCAGCATGAGCGTGCTGCATCCGGACAGTGTGTATTATTTTGAGTCCGTGGATAACAAGGTATTTGCATATGGAAAATCGGAGGTGTCGGAATTGAAACAGAAGCTTTATGAACTGGAACAGCGGTTTGCCGGGACGGATTTTATCCGAATCTCGAAGTCGATGATTTTGAACCTGGCAAAAGTGGAACGGTTTGCGCCGTCATTCAGCGGACGTTTCGAGGCAATCCTGCAAAACGGCGAAAAAGTTATGATTTCACGGCAGTATGTTCCTGCTCTGAAAAAACAGCTTGGACTGTGAGGTGCGGCGATGAAGAACCGATTCAAGCGTTTTCTTTCCGTGACGACAGCGGCTGTGACTGGTACGCTGATCGCCTGCATCTTTTGGTATGGAATCTACTGCCTGACGGGGCAGCGGCAACTCTGGCACTCCTGGATCCCGTATGCAGTATTGCCGGAGATCTTGTCCATTGGTGTGCTGGCAGGCGGCATTACGGAGCTGGTCCTGCCCCATAAGGACGTGAGCAACCGGGAGGGGATGATACGGCTGACCATTCACTATGTGCTGGTTACGGTATCTGTACTGGTGTGCGGATATTTTTACGGTTGGTACACTCCGAATTTTTTTGGCGTTCTGGGAATGTGTCTGACCAGTGCAGCGGTTTATTTTTTCACGTCTGCGCTGAACTATCAGGTATTCAAAAAGACGGCAAATGAAATGAATCAGAAACTCAAGGAATATCATGAAAAAAAGGCTGACTTGCCAAGCATTCTTTTGGAGGAAAGCAAAGATGAAAAAGACGAATAAAAAGTTTTGGCTGGCTGCATTGCTGACAGCAGCTGTGCTGACGTGTGTTTCCGGCTGCGGTGAGATCACAACGCCCTCGTCCAGTCTGACGGAGCGCAGCACAGAGACGACCGCAGAACAGACCCAGGCAGAAACAACGGCTGCCCCGGAAGAGACGGCAGAGACCGCCGATACAGAGACGACAGCTGCGGAGACGCTGCCGGCACAGGAAAGCAGTGAGACCACGGCAGCGGAGACCACAGCCGTCTCACAGAGCGCCGGGGACACATCTGCCTATGAAGAAACGGCAGAACGCCTGTTCGGCGCACTGGATTATATCGACCAGATCGGCGCCGGCAATCTGCCGAAGGACGAAAGCGATATCATTCGTTCGACCGGGTCGGGCGCTGTTTATGAGAAGGTGGTAAAAACCCAGTTTTCCAGTACAGCAGATCTGAAAGCCTACATGGAATCCAGCTTGACCCAGAAGATGATCGACAGCCGCTATGCAGCGATTCTCGGTACAGACCAGCCGCTGTACATTGACGCAAACGGCAGCCTGTACGGCAGGCAGTTTGCCACCAGCGGCGGATTCTCCTGGACTTCCGGAAAAGCGGAGGTCTCGGATCTTTCAGACAGTGCATTCACTGCATCCATGCAGTATGACGACTTCGGCGCATCTGCAACGCTGACGGCACAGATCGTTTTGGAAAACGGACAGTGGAAAATTGATTCGATTCAGCAGACAAACTGAAAAGAGGAACAGCAATGAAAAAATGGTTTGCAGAAGAATTTGCATTTACCATAACGGTGACCGGATTCCTTCAGAGTGAACAGACGGAAAATTACTGTCGAAACGGGGAAGAGATCGGAGATCGCTACTGCTGTACCTATGGCTGTCCGGTGAATACAGATGGCTATGGGATATGCAGCAAGGTCATGCTACTGTTGTATCCGCTGATGGATGCGGTGCGCAGCGGCGGCGATTTGAGAAATCTTGGCGGCGACGGAAAATACAGCAAGACTGTGGTTTGTCCCGATGGCTGTGTGATATTCCGTCTGACAGCAGAACCGCTGGGAAACCCGAATTTTTATCAGACAATAAAATCATAATCCAAAAAAAGCACTGCGGAACAAAACCGTTCCGCAGTGCTTTTTGCGTTGTGTCTAAAATGTAAACTTTTGCGTTTGGGTATTGACTTGGAGCTGACTCCAGGTGCTATAATATGCTTGCAGGAGGTGAGAGAAAGCATGACCATCAAGGAAGTCAGTGAAACCTATCACATTTCGCAGGACACGCTGCGCTATTATGAGCGTGTTGGCATGATCCCCAGAGTGACCCGGACGCCCAGCGGCAACCGGGACTACCAGCCGGATGATCTGGGCTGGGTGGAGCTTGCCATTTGTATGCGGAATGCCGGTCTGCCGGTGGAGGTGATGATCGAATACGTCAAGCTTTGCCAGGAAGGTGACAATACCATTCCGGCACGGCTTCAGCTGCTGCTGGATCAGCGGGATGCTCTGCTGGATCAAAAGGCACAGATCGACGTCACGCTGGAACGGCTGAATTATAAGATCAGCCGCTATGAAGAGGCAGTAAAAACCGGAAAACTCACCTGGGACAAATGTTCCCCGAAGAATGAAAACGATTAGGAGGAAAACCATGTATCTGGAAAAAATCAATGCACCGGAAGATGTGAAGAAACTGAATCAAGACGAGATGAATGCGCTGGCGGCTGAAATGCGCCAGGCTTTGATGTTCCGTCTGAGCAAGCACGGCGGTCACTTCGGGCCGAACTTCGGCATGGTGGAGACGACCATCGCACTGCACTATGTGTTTGATTCCCCGAAGGATAAGATCGTTTTTGACGTTTCCCACCAGAGCTATCCCCACAAGATGCTGACCGGCAGAAAAGACGCATATCTCTATGAGGAACATTTCGACGATATTTCCGGCTATACCGATCCGCATGAGAGCAAGCACGATTTCTTTACCGTGGGTCATACTTCCACCTCTGTCAGCCTTGCCAGCGGTCTGGCAAAGGGACGTGATCTGAACGGCGAAAGCGGCAATGTGATCGCTGTGATCGGTGACGGCTCACTCAGCGGTGGCGAGGCGCTGGAGGGTCTGGACTTTGCCGGCGAGATGGACACCAACTTTATCATTGTGGTCAATGACAACGATATGTCCATCGCAGAGAACCACGGCGGTCTGTACAAGAATCTGAAACTCCTCCGGGATACAGACGGCAAGGCAGAGTGCAACCTGTTCCGGGCAATGGGACTGGACTATGTTTTTGTGAAAGGCGGCAACGATATCCCGTCTCTGATCGCTGCATTCCGCCAGGTCAAGGACAGCACAAAGCCGGTAGTGGTACACATCGTGACACAGAAGGGCAAGGGTTATGAACTGGCAGAACAGCACAAGGAGCAGTGGCACTGGTGTATGCCGTTTGATCCGGCTACCGGAAAGACTACGGTTTCGTTCGGCGGTGACGGCGATTTCGGCAGCTTTACCTGTGAGTACCTGCAAAAGAAGATGGCAGAGGACAAGCGTGTCTGTGCCATTACTTCTGCTACGCCTACCGTATTCGGATTTACGGAAGATATCCGGAAAAAGGCAGGCAAACAGTTCATTGATGTAGGCATTGCAGAAGAGCAGGCTGCCGCTATGGCATCCGGTATTGCGAAAAACGGCGGAAAGCCGTTCTGGGGCGTATACAGTTCTTTCTTACAGCGCACCTATGACCAACTGTCCCAGGATGTCTGCATCAATCAAAGCGCTGTGACGATCTCCGTTTTTGCAGCCTCTGTCTTTGGCATGAACGATGTGACACATCTGGGCATCTACGATATTCCCATGATCTCCAACATCCCGAACCTGGTTTATCTGGCGCCGGTAACGGTGGAGGATTATCAGGCAATGCTGGATTGGGCGCTGGATCAGAACGAACATCCGGTTGCGATCCGTGTGCCGGCACAGTATGTTTCGGACGGCAAGGCAGTGACAAAGGACTTCGGAGAACTGAACCGCTATGAAGTGACACAGCAGGGAAGCGGCGTGGCAATTCTGGCGCTGGGTTCGTTCTATCACCTGGGTGTGGCAGCAGCCGAGAAGATCCGGGAAAAGACCGGTACTGCACCGACTGTTATCAACCCGTATTATATCACCGGACAGGACACCGCACTGCTGGAACAGCTGAAAGCAGATCACAAGGTTGTGATTACGCTGGAGGACGGCATTCTGGACGGCGGATTCGGTGAGAAGATCGCCCGGTTTTACGGCGACTCTGCCGTAAAGACAAAGTGCTTTGGTCTGAAAAAAGAATTCCTCGATCGTTATAATGTACAGGAAGTTCTGAAAGAGAATCATCTGACAGCAGAACAGATCGCAGATGATGTAGCTGAGATGCTGTAAGCACTGTATTGAAAAGAATCACAAAGCAGATTTCGTGCGGGAATCCCTCATGGAATCTGCTTTTTTGTTTCTGTCCCGGGGTATGAAACGCAGAAAAAACGGTTCTTCTCTGAAATTCCTGTCTCTTATACACATCTGACGCTGCCGAC
>ENA-OZAV01000525-OZAV01000525.1-human-gut-metagenome-genome-assembly--contig:-NODE-525-length-16291-cov-11.755790_pt1 | contig 16291 bp, 10 predicted proteins | sample MGYA00243307_ERZ653511 | MGnify/ENA primary metagenome ERZ653511 (study PRJEB26926, sample SAMN06165165) | human gut metagenome | biome: ENVO:00009003; feature: ENVO:2100002; material: ENVO:00002003...
GCGAACAGCGCATCGCCTATGTCGTGCTGCGCGGCAAGTGCCGCTACCGGCAGTCTGAAATCGACCGCCTGCTTGCGGACTGCACCGTGGTGGAGGACGCGGCGACACCGACGGAACTGAAACGCAACCACACGCTGCGCACGGGCGGCGGCAAACCCAAAGGAAGGAGGACGTGACATATGGAACTGCTTACCCGAAACAATTTCGAGGACTGGATGCGGAAGCTGACGGAACGGCTCGACCGTCAGGACGAACTGCTGCTCTCCTTGCAGCCCTCCGGCAAAGCCCCGGACCCGATGGAACGTATCAGGATGTTCGACAACCAGGACCTATGCATGCTGCTCCAGATCAGCAAGCGCACCCTGCAACGCTACCGCAGCATCGGCGCGTTGCCGTACAAGACGCTCGGCAAAAAGACCTATTACAGCGAGGAGGACGTGCTGACGTTCCTTTCCGGACACGTAAAGGACTTCAAAAAAGAAGATATAGCCTTCTACAAGGCTCGTATCCATAATTTCTTTCAAAAATAACCATTAAAACATTTTTCAAATGGCAAAGAAAAAAGATGAGAAGGACGTGCTGATAGTCCGCGACGAGAAGACGGGCGAGATCAGCGTGGTAGCCGGGCTTAATGCCGACGGCTCCCCAACGCGCACCCCCGCGAAAGCGGAGAACGCGCGGAGTTTCCTGCAATTCGACCGCCACGGCGACGTGCTGGACAACTTCTTCAAGAACTTCTTCCGGCAGTGCAAGGAACCCAGCCGCTTCGGTTTCTACCGTGTCGCGGCGGACCAAGCCGACAAGCTGCTGGAGGTGATGAAGGAGCTGCTCAAAGACCCCGACGCCAACAAGGAGCTGCTCGCCTCCCACAAGGTGGACACCTCGGATTACGAACGGAAGGTGCAGGAGGAACAGGCGGCTGAAAAGCCGGAACAAACGGAACAGAAACAGGAAGAACCTAAAAAACAGGAAGAGATGGAACAGAAAAATGAACAGAATCAGGAAAGCCCGCAGCAGACGCAGGGCAACCGGGGCTACCAGCCCATCGACGAGAGCAAGATCAACTGGCAGGAACTGGAAGAGAAATGGGGTGTAAGACGCGACGACCTTGAGAAGTCGGGCGACCTGACCAAGATGCTCAACTACGGCAAATCCGATTTGGTGAGAGTGTCGCCCAATTTCGGCGGCGAGGCTTTCGAGCTGGACGCCCGCCTCTCCTTCAAGAAGGACGGCGAGGGCAATATCAGCCTCGTGCCGCACTTCATCCGCAAGGAGCAGAAACTTGACGAGTACAAGGAACACAAGTTCTCGGACGACGACCGGAAGAACCTGCGCGAAACGGGCAACCTCGGCAGGGTCGTGGACCTCGTGGACAGGGAAACGGGCGAGATCATCCCCTCGTTCATCAGCATCGACCGCAAGACGAACGAAATCACGGACATTCCTGCAAACAAGGTACGCATACCGGAGCGCATCGGCAAGACGGAAATCACCAAGCAGGAACAGGACATGCTCCGCGCCGGGCTGCCCGTGCGCGACAAACTTATCGAACGCAAGGACGGCAGGAAGTTCGTCACCACCCTTCAGGTGAACGTGGAGCAGCGCGGCGTGGAGTTCGTGCCGGGGACCGGCAGGTCGCCCCGTGCCGCACAGGCACAGGAAGCCAAGAACAATCCCGCACAGGGACAGGCACAGGACACGGAGAACGCCGCAGCCATACAGAACGGGCAACGCCGCAACTCGTGGACGAACGCCGACGGCAGCATCCGCCCCATCAGCAAATGGAGCGGCGTGGAGTTCACCGAACAGCAGAAAGCCGACTACGTGGCGGGCAAAGCCGTGAAACTGGAGAACGTGACCGACAAGCAGGGCTTCCACGCCACGATGTACATCAGGTTCAACCCGGAGAAGGGACGCCCGTACCGCTACGACACCGACCCCGACAACGCGCAGAAGGTCGCACCCTCCAACGAGAGCCGCACGCAGGTGGCGGTGAACAGCGAGGGCAAGACCAACGAGGCGACCAAGAACCTGAAAGAGCCGTTGCGGAAGGGACAGACCGCCCCGAAGGACACCGCGCAGCAACAGCAGCAGGAGAACGGCAAAAAGAGAAACAAGGGCATGAGGATGTAACCCCGTGTCCGCCACTGAATCCAAAGTAACATTTATAAACATCAATCCAAGAAAACATGAAGACAATCATTGCTGAAAAGCCATCCGTGGCACGTGAGATAGCCCGCATCGTCGGCGCGACAAAGAGAGAGGAAGGATATTTCGAGGGAGGCGGCTACGCCGTGACGTGGGCGTTCGGACACCTCGTCCAGCTTGCCATGCCCGACGGCTACGGCATACGCGGCTTCGTCCGCGACAACCTGCCCGTCATTCCCGATACCTTCACGCTCGTCCCCCGTCAGGTAAAGGCGGACAAGGGCTACAAGCCCGACAGCGGCGTGGTGTCGCAGATAAAAATCATCAGCCGTCTTTTCAAGGAAAGCGAGCAGATCATCGTGGCGACCGATGCTGGACGCGAAGGTGAGCTTATCTTCCGCTACCTCTACCATTATATCGGATGTACCACTCCTTTCGTGCGCCTCTGGATAAGCTCGCTCACCGACAAGGCTATCCGCGAGGGATTACGCAACCTCGAAGCGGGCGAAAAATACGACAACCTCTACCTTGCCGCCAAAGCACGGAGCGAATCGGACTGGCTGGTGGGCATCAACGGCACGCAGGCACTCTCCATCGCCGCCGGACACGGCACATACTCCGTCGGGCGGGTGCAGACACCCACGCTGGCGATGGTGTGCGCACGCTATTGGGAGAACCGCCGCTTCACGCCCGAACCCTTCTGGCAGCTCCATGTCGCAACCGACGGCTGCGACGGCGATACCGTGAAGTTCTCCTCTTCCGAAAAATGGAAGGAGAAAGAGCCTGCCGCAACACTATATAATAAGGTAAAGGAAGCAGGCACAGCCACCGTCACGAAAGCCGAGCGCAAGGAGAAGACGGAGGAAACTCCACTTCTCTACGACCTGACCACGCTCCAGAAGGAAGCGAACGCCAAGCACGGCTTCACGGCGGAACAGACGCTTGAAATCGCGCAGAAGCTCTATGAAAAGAAACTTGTCACCTATCCGAGAACCGGCAGCCGCTACATCCCCGAAGACGTGTTCGCCGAAATCCCCAAGCTGCTCGCCTTCATCGGCAGCCTGCCCGAATGGAAAGAAAAAGTCAATCCGAAAGCCGAGCCGGCACGCCGCAGCGTGGACGGCGGCAAAGTGACGGACCACCACGCCCTGCTCGTCACGGGCGAGAAGCCGCTGTTCCTCTCCAAAGAGGACAATACCGTCTATCAGATGATTGCCGGGCGCATGATCGAGGCTTTCTCCGAAAAATGCGTCAAGGACACCGCCACCGTCACGGCGGAATGTGCCGGAGTGGAGTTCGTGGCAAAAGGCTGCATCATCAGGCAAGCCGGATGGCGTGCCGTCTATGGCGTGGAAGACAAGGAGGAAACCGCTATCCCCGGCTGGCGGGAAGGCGACACGCTGCCGCTGAAAGCCGCCTCCATCACGGAGGGCAAGCCCAAGCCCAAGCCGCTGCACACCGAAGCCACCCTGCTGTCCGCTATGGAAACGGCCGGCAAGGAGATAGAGGACGACGCGCTGCGTCAGGCGTTGAAGGACTGCGGCATCGGCACGCCCGCCACCCGCGCCGCCATCATCGAAACGCTCTTCAGACGCGGTTACATGGAACGCTGCAAGAAATCGCTTGTGCCGACTGAAAAAGGTCTTGCCCTCCATTCGGTCGTGAAGGCGATGCGCATCGCCGACGTCGCCATGACGGGCGAATGGGAGAAGGAGCTGGCACGCATTGAGCGCGGGGAGCTGCCCGCCGACACCTTCCGCAAGGATATAGAGGCTTACACACGCGAAATCACCTCCGAACTGCTCTCGTGCGACAAGCTGTTCTCCCGCAGGGATTCCGGTTGCAAGTGCCCCAAGTGCGGAACCGGCATGATGCAGTTCTACGGCAAGGTTGTCCGCTGTGACAACGCGGAGTGCGGGTTGCCCGTGTTCCGGCTGAAAGCGAACCGCACCCTCTCCGACGACGAGATCAAAGACCTGCTCACCGACGGACACACGAAGCTGCTCAAAGGCTTCAAGAGCAAGCAGGGAAAGAATTTCGATGCCATAGTTGCCTTTGACGGGGACTACAACACGACTTTGGTATTCACCCAATCTCGGCGGCGTTCGGCAAAGTCCAAGTAAACTTGGCTTTGCTCTCACTTGCACGAGATTTCGTGTTCCCCGAAAGGAAAACGACCAAGAAATTTTCTGGACGGAAGAAATAGTATTAACTTTGCCACTGGTTCAGAGTAATGGATTGTTCTTCGATACCGGATTACAACTCGTACTTTGGATTTAGTGGCGGCACTCGGAGGGATACCGAGTGCCTTTTTTTCTCCTTTCAGACAATTTTCCTGGTCATGATTTACCAATCCACTAAATTCCAAAGTAATGAACAACAAGAAGAAAAACGAAGGGCAGACCGACTTTTCCTACTACGGTCTGTACCTGCTGGACTATCTCCGAACAAACAGGTTTGAACAGGCAACCGACGAAGCCTTTATCCGGGAGCGCGCCGACCGTGCCGCCGAAACGTATGAGCGGGCGAGGCTTGAAGGCTATCCCGCCGATGGTGCGCAGGAACTGGCAATGAAAACGCTGACGGAGGGACTTCGCTACTCCAAGTATGCCATCCTGCGCGAAGTCGTGGAGAACGAGTTTGCCGGTGAAGTGCCGGAATCGGAGCGCGAATCCTTCCTGCAAAGGCTGCTGCCGCTTGTCGGAAACGTATTCTCCGTCTATGACCTCTCGGACGACGATTTCGCCCTGTCGCCCGATTACGGCCTGCTCTACACGGAACTGACGGGGGCCGTCGTCCTTTATATCGACGAGTATGGCGTTTAACCGCAAACAACGGCTGCGGGACAACATCGAGGCGATAAGGACGGCATTCACCCTTGAGAGGGAACGGAGAGCGGCGACACCCGAAGAACGTGCGGTACTCCAAAAGTATTGCGGTTTCGGCGGGCTGAAATGTATCCTGAACCCGGCAAGGGAACTGACGGACGCCGTCCACTGGGCGAAATCCGACCTCGAACTGTTTGCCCCTACTGCGGAGCTGCACAGGCTGGTACGCGGGAACAGCAAGGACGATATGCAATACAAGCGGTATGTGGACTCGCTGAAAGCGTCCGTGCTGACCGCCTTCTACACCCCGAAAGAGATAACCGACACCATAGCCGATGTGCTGGCGGATTACAGCGTCCGCCCCGCCCGCGTGCTGGAACCGTCGGCGGGTGTCGGCGTGTTCGTGGACGCCGTGTTGCGGCACAGTCCCGATGCGGATGTGATGGCGTTTGAGAAAGACCTCCTCACGGGTACTATCCTGCGGCAGCTCCACCCCGACAAAAAGATGCGCATAGACGGTTTTGAGAAAATCGAAAAGCCGTTCAACAACTATTTCGACTTGGCGGTGTCCAACATCCCCTTCGGCGACATAGCCGTGTTCGACGCCGAGTTTCAAAGGAGCGAATCTTTCGGCAGGCGTTCGGCACAAAAAGCCATCCACAACTATTTTTTCCTGAAAGGGCTGGACACGGTACGCGACGGCGGCATCGTGGCGTTCATCACCTCGCAGGGTGTATTGAACAGCTCCAAGACCTCCGTGCGTGACGAGCTGTTCCGTCAGGCGAATCTGGTATCGGCAATCCGCCTGCCCAACAACCTGTTTTCGGACAATGCGGGGACAGAGGTGGGCAGCGACCTGATTATCCTGCAAAAGAACCTGCACAAGACGGAACTGTCGCAGGACGAACGGCTGATGACCGTGATACAGACGGACACGAAGACAAACCTGACGGACAACGCCTATTTTGTCCGCCATCCCGAACGGATCGTGCATACGTCCGCTAAGTTCGACACCGACCCTTACGGCAAGCCCGCTATGGTCTATACGCACGAGGGCAAGACAGCAGGCATCGCGGAGGACCTGCGCCGTATGCTTGACGAGGACTGCCACATGAGGCTTGCCATGCGCCTGTATTCGGGTGCAATCGGGCAAGCTGGGGAGCGAAAAGCGGTTGCCGTTGAAGCCAAGCCGGAACAGCCTGCCATGAAGCCGGAAGCGACAATTACGGCACGGACGGAAGAAGCCCGAGCCGAAAAACCGCAACCGATAGAGGAAAAGCCGGAGATAGAGCCCCGCAAACCGAATTATCAGGCGGGCGTGCAGCTCTCCCTGCTCGACCTCTGGGGAATGACGGAGGAAGTCCGCAAGCCGGAATCCCCCAAGAAGAAAAAGGCGTCGAAAAAGGAAAGCGCGGCAAAACGCGCCATCCCCAAACCGAAACCGCAGGTTACCGCCGCACCTCCCGTTGAAACCGTCAAGCCTGCAACCGGAAGCAAGGAGGCAAAGCCGGATAATAGCTTGAAACAAAGCGACCCTGACGATATTTACGCCACGCTGGACTGGGACACCAATCCGCCCATCAACGGCTTCTACGAAACGATGATGAGCCTGACGCCGGAACGGCGCAAGGCTCTACGTCTTGAAGCGGAACGGCACAAGCAGGAACAACTGAAAAAGCCGGGTGTCAAGGACACGCAGAATCCTGCCTTTGCGCCTTCGTCGGATAACAAACCGGAGAAGGAAACGGCACAACGACCCGAAGCACAGCCGGAAGCAACTCCCGTTCCCGTTACGGACAATAGCCCAAGTGAGCAGGCAGCCACTTCACTTTTCCCTGAATTTGAACCGGAAAAGCCGAAGGAGGAAGCCCCTGACCTTACGCCGCGCCCCTACCACCGCACGCCGGAAATGCACCTGCGTGAAGGCTCGCTGGTGGCAAGCAGGGCGCGTGACATCGGTTATCTGAAGGACATCACGCCCTACGGCGCGACATTCCATCCGCTCGGGCTGACGGGGTTTCAGAAGGAGAAAGCGTTGCTGTATGTGTCGCTCCGTGACGCATACGAGCGGCTGTACCGCTATGAAACGAACAGGCGCGAGGCAAATCCCGTGTGGCGTGAACACCTGAACACCTGCTACGACGAGTTTGTCATGCGCTACGGCAACCTCAACGCCAGACAGAACGTGAAACTGGTGATGATGGATGCCGGAGGGCGCGACATCCTTTCGCTGGAACGTGCGGAGGACGGCAGGTTCGTCAAGGCGGACATCTTCGACCGTCCCGTTTCCTTCTCGGTGGAGAGCCATGCCAACGTAAGCACTCCCGAAGAGGCACTCTCCGCGTCGCTCAACAAATTCGGCACGGTCAATCTCGGCTACATGCGGGAGATAACCGACAGCACGGAGGAGGGACTGCTTGACGCCCTCAAAGGGCGCGTCTTCTACAACCCGCTCGTAACCGGTTACGAGATCAAAGACCGCTTCATCGCCGGGAACGTGATAGAGAAGGCGGAACGCATTGAGGCATGGATGGGCGGCAATCCCGAAAGTGAACGGCTGCCGGAGGTGAAAGAGGCGTTGGAGGCTTTGAAGGATGCGGAGCCGCAGCGCATCGCCTTCGAGGACCTCGACTTCAACTTCGGGGAACGCTGGATTCCGACGGGCGTGTATGCAGCCTACATGAGCCATCTATTCAACACGGACGTGAAAATCGCCTATTCCGCAAGTCTGGACGAGTTTTCCGTGGCGTGCGGCAGCCGCACCATGAAGATTACGGACGAGTTCTTAGTGGAGGGCTATTACCGGAACTATGACGGTATGCACCTTCTGAAACACGCCCTGCACAACACCTGCCCGGACATGATGAAATCCATCGGCAAGGACGAGAACGGCAACGACATCAAGGTGCGCGACAGCGAGGGCATACAGCTCGCCAACGCCAAAATTGACGAGATCCGAAACGGGTTCTCGGAATGGCTGGAAGAGCAGTCGCCGCAGTTCAAGGAACGGCTCACGACGATGTATAACCGCAAGTTCAACTGTTTCGTGCGCCCGAAGTACGACGGCTCGCACCAGACCTTTCCCGACCTCAATCTGAAAGGATTGGCAAGCCGGGGTATTCAAAGTGTTTACCCGTCGCAGAAGGATTGCGTCTGGATGCTCAAACAGAACGGCGGCGGGATCTGTGACCACGAGGTCGGAACCGGTAAAACGCTGATAATGTGCATTGCAGCGCATGAAATGAAGCGTCTGAACCTGGCGCACAAGCCGATGATTATCGGGTTGAAAGCCAATGTCGCGGAGATTGCCGCCACCTATCAGGCGGCATATCCGAACGCGCGGATTCTCTATGCCTCCGAGAAGGATTTCTCGACCGCCAACCGCGTGCGTTTTTTCAACAACATCAAGAACAACGACTACGATTGCGTCATCATGTCGCACGACCAGTTCGGCAAGATACCGCAGTCGCCGGAGTTGCAGCAGCGCATCCTGCAAGCGGAGCTTGACACGGTGGAGGAAAACCTCGAAGTCCTGCGGCAGCAGGGCAAGAACGTGTCGCGGGCGATGTTGAAAGGGCTGGAGAAGCGCAAGCACAACCTTGTGGCGAAACTGGAGAAGGTGGAACACGCCATCAAGTCGCGCACGGACGACGTGGTGGACTTCAAGCAGATGGGCATCGACCACATCTTCATAGACGAGAGCCACCAATTCAAGAACTTGACTTTCAACACCCGTCATGACCGTGTGGCGGGATTGGGAAACTCGGAAGGGAGCCAGAAAGCCCTGAACATGCTCTTTGCCATACGCACCATACAGGAGCGCACCGGCAAGGACTTGGGGGCGACATTCCTGTCCGGCACGACCATTTCCAACAGTCTGACGGAACTGTATCTGCTCTTCAAATATCTGCGTCCGAAGGAATTGGAACGGCAGGATATTAGGTGCTTCGACGCATGGGCGGCGATTTTTGCAAAGAAGACGACCGACTTCGAGTTCAATGTAACGAACAATGTGGTGCAGAAAGAGCGTTTCCGCTACTTCATAAAAGTACCGGAACTTGCAGCATTCTACAATGAGATTACCGACTACCGCACGGCAGAGGACGTGGGTGTGGACCGTCCGCACAAGAACGAGATACTGCACAACATACCGCCTACGCCTGACCAAGAATATTTCATCAAACAACTGATGGAATTTGCGAAGACGGGCGACGCCACGCTGCTGGGCAGGATGCCGCTGTCTGAAACGGAGGAGAAGGCAAAGATGCTTATCGCTACCGACTACGCACGGAAGATGGCACTTGACATGCGAATGATAGACCCCAATTACGAGGACCACCCCGACAATAAGGCTTCACACTGCGCCAAGATGATAGCGGAGTATTACCACAAATACGACGCGCACAAGGGAACGCAGTTCGTATTCTCGGATCTGGGCACGTACCAGCCGGGCGACGGGTGGAACGTGTACAGCGAGATAAAGCGGAAACTGACGGAGGACTACGGCATACCGGCAAGCGAGGTGCGCTTCATTCAGGAGTGCAAGACCGACAAGGCGCGCAAGGCGGTGATAGACGCCATGAACGCCGGGACGGTGCGTGTGCTGTTCGGCTCCACAAGTATGCTCGGAACGGGTGTGAACGCGCAGAAAAGGTGTGTGGCTATCCATCACCTTGATACGCCGTGGAGACCATCCGACCTGCAACAGCGTGACGGACGGGGAGTTAGAGCAGGCAACGAGATTGCCAAACACTTTGCCGGGAACAACGTGGATGTCATCATCTATGCCGTGGAGAAGTCGCTGGACAGCTACAAGTTCAACCTGTTGCACTGCAAGCAGACGTTCATTTCGCAGCTCAAAAGCGGGGCGATGGGCGCGCGTACCATCGACGAGGGGGCGATGGACGAGAAATCGGGCATGAACTTCTCGGAGTATATGGCGTTGCTCTCCGGCAATACCGACCTTTTGGATAAGGCAAAATTAGAGAAGCGTATCGCCTCGCTCGAAGGGGAACGCAAGTCGTTCAACAAGGGCAAGCGCGATTCGGAGTTCAAGCTGGAAGCCAAGACCGGGGAACTGCGCAACAACACGGCGGTAATCGAAGCCATGACGGAAGACTGGAACCGTTTTCTTTCCGTTGTGCAGACAGATAAGGAAGGTAGCCGCCTTAATCTTGTCAAGCTGGACGGCGTGGATTCAATGGACGAGAAGGTTCTCGGAAAGCGTTTGCAGGAGATAGCCAAGAACGCCACGACGGGCGGGCTGTACAAGGCTGTCGGGGAACTGTACGGCTTTCCGATAAAGGTGGTCAGCGAAAGGATGCTCAAAGAAGGATTGGAGTTTACCGACAACCGCTTTGTGGTGGAGGGAAACTACAAGTACACCTACAACAACGGGCATCTGGCGATGGCTGACCCGGTAGCCGCCGCACGCAATTTTCTGAATGCGCTGGAGAAGATACCCTCCACCATCGACCAGTACAAGGCAAAGAACGAGGTGCTGGAAAAGGAGATTCCGCAGTTGCAGGAGATAGCGGGCAAGGTGTGGAAAAAGGAGGACAAGCTGAAACAGTTGAAGTCCGAACTTGCCGCGCTTGACCGCAAGATCCAGTTGGAACTTGCGCCGCCCACGCCGGAAGTCGCTGAAAAGGAGAACGACGGGCAGGAGGTCAAGCCGGATATTCCGGATAACAGGGTGAACCATTCCGCGTCCGCGGGTTTGGCGACCTCTGCGCCGTCCGGTAACACCAATATTTCCTCTTCACGTTTTTTGCGGGAACACATACATATCGTAAGACCTAACCCCATAGAAAAGAATGTCGCGGGCAAGGGTATCAAATTGTAAAGTCCGCACGGCAAAATGCAAGACGAACGGGCAGGATATGGCAACATATTCTGCCCGCGTTTTTGAATACGGTTACATTATGCAATCTTTACCCCTCGGATGGAGAGAATATCCTGAAAGCCACGGTCGTTTTGAATAATCCACATTTTTGTAAATTATTGGCAATGAAGCCTTGAAATATCCCCGACATGTTGTGTAATATGCCAAAATTTTAGTAATTTCGCATTTGGAGGTATTATGCCTCTTGAAAATGAAAAACATATATGGACGCATATCATCCAAAACGGCGCATCACGCTCTCTTTCGCCGAATGGAAAGGGCGTGACTACATAGCGGTTGCCCACGGTGGCGACGCCTCCCTACGCAGGAGGCTGTCGGACGAGCCGGGAGCTGTCGCTAAAGGCGGCACGGTATATATCCCTGCCGACGGATTTGTTCTGACCGACTTCTTTGACCGCTATGTGGGCGAGGCTTTCATAGACTATTCGGCAATAAAGGAATCTCCGCCGAAGCCAAAACCAAAGCCGACGCAGCCATCGCGTCCCGACCTGCCTCCGGGCTTCATGGAAAAACTGCGGCAGGTGCGTTACAGCGACCATACCGTCCGGATATATACAACGTATTTCAGGGACTTTCAGGAATACTTCGAGGGGTGCGACATCGACCGGATTACGCCCGAAGAGATAAACGGCTATCTCGTCTTCCTTATCAATGAGAAAGGAATCTCCACCTGCCAGCAGAACCAGAGGATAAACGCCATAAAATTTTATTACGAAAAAGTGCTGGGACAGCCCCGGCGGTGCTACGCCGTCAGCCGTGCCAAGCGCGAGAAAACGCTGCCCGACGTGTTGAGCAAAGAGGAAGTCCGGGCTATACTGTCGGCTGTCGTCACCGACCTGCGCTTATGGTGCATGTTCTCCGTGCTGTATTCGGCAGGGCTTCGCATAAGCGAGTTGCTTGCTCTGAAGCCCGACGACATCAATGTGTCGCGCTCGCTGATCCGTGTACGGCAAGGCAAAGGACGCAAAGACCGTTTCACGCTGCTGTCAAAACCACTGATAAAGAAACTGACCGAATACCGTGAACTGTACAAGCCGAAGGTATGGCTCTTTGAGCGGACGCCGGGCGAACAGTTCACTGAAAGCATCGTGTCGAAGCGTCTGAAGGCTGCGGCACAGGAAGCCGGCATAACAAAGCGGATTTATCCCCACCTGTTGCGTCACTCCTTTGCCACGCACCTTATAGAGCAAGGCACTGACCTGAAGATTGTGAAGGAGCTTATGGGACATAACAGCATCCGGACAACCGAGATATATGTCCATATCGCCGACACGTTCAAAAGCAACATCAAAAGTCCGTTGGACGACATTCTGGAGGAGGACGGACTATGAATATACTTAAAGAAAATAACAGCCAAATCCGCTGTTAGCATTACGTTATTGATGTATATGAATGAACAAGAATTAATACCTAAAAATAAATTTGATTTAGATGCAGCCAAACGTCTTTTAGAGGCAACACCTGAACAGGTTTCGGTTGTTGCGTTCTCTCTATTAGAATGGATTGCAGACATGAATTGGCCTGTTGCATTAGAGATTATTCATGTATTGCCTAAATTTTACAAAGAACTATTACCGAGCATTGAACAAATATTGATTAACCAAAAAAATGATGCCATTTGGAAATATTGGATTATCAGTCAGCTTTTAATCCAGTTTCCTAAAGAAAGTCTTATAAACCTACTGCCAGTCATACAAAAGTATGCTGACAGTGTTCCCAATAATGAAGATGAAGAAGATTTGAAAGAATCAGCATTAGATTTTTTAGATTGGTACAATAAAAAAGAATGTTCATCAATAACAAACAGCACTACCGCTTAAAGCGGAACGCTGCCAAACATTACCGACGAGAGAAAACAATGAAACAAATATTAAATGATTATATTGAAATATGCTTGAAATTCCGAAAGGAATATCTTAGCAAACCGGAACGGAAGCAGCGGCACATTCTTTTGACGGAATGGGCTAAGGCTCAATATGCGGACGGCACTCCAACTATTTCTGAATTATATGAGTTTTGGGACAAATACAAAGATGTAAGCTATAATAAAATTTTTATTGAAGAGGCAATAGTCCCAACAGTTAATGAGGACTTTCAAAACGGAGGCATAGAAGGATTGAAGTTCCTATTTTATTGTCTACATAGCAGGGATGGGATTGAATATATATCAACTACAAGTCCAGTGTCGATATTTTCAAAGACGCATAATTATAAATACAGTTCGGTTCAGTTGGCTGATATGGTTCTTGAAAAAGATCCTGATAATGAAGATGCGTTAAAAGCAACGTATTTCATCATGAAAGAGCATTTATGGTTCTCAATACATGAAATCCCTTTTGGCGTTTTGAATGGAATGGATGGAGCAAACATCTCAGATATACCGAATATGTTAAGCTCCGTTGACAAGTTCCAAGCCATTTCAAACAGACTGAAAATTGACAATGACGAAACTCTTATAGAAGATTGCCGAAGATTTTATGTCGCATATAGAGAATATCTACAACAAGTGGATAGGTATTCAGATTTTGAAGATTACCTGAATAAGAATAATATTTCGTATGAGTGATATTGTAGTACATACCATTACGAGTAGGACAATAAAAAAGATAATCAGTAACAAAAAGCGTCGGTAACAAGCGGATCAATCTCCCCGAAAGGTCGATTATCCGCCGGACATTATCAACAGTGCAAATAGTGAAATATGAAATTTAAAATAACGGTTAGATCGGGACTTTATTGTCAGAATCAATATCAAAAACATATGAATTTTGATTATTCAAGTGGATATCCAGAAATGAGTTGTTTTGATTATAATTCTATTGAAACTTATTTTCAAGATTTGACAGGACAAATTAAAGTGGATGATTCAATAACTAATTGGACTTTATCTATTGAAATTTCTCTTGGCGGAGCAATTGGAGAAAAGGAAATTTGTATTGGAAAACGAGGTATCACTTATTTGAAAGATAAGGAAAAGATCATAGGCATCAAAATATCTTTACCAATAAAAGAAGAAATAAGTTGGGGTATTGATAAAAAACACCGTTTCAATGAATATGCTAAAAGAAAATCAGACAAGGGCGTAACAATAATCCCCGTTGATTATGCTCAATTTAAAGATATGACAGATTATGTGGAAAGTAGTATTAAGCTATCCTTAAAACAAGTTTTCACTGAAGGGATTACTTTGAAAGGGCATACAATAAAGTTATAATCATTATAGAATTTAGTTGATAACAATCAGCAAACCTCCGAAAATCGGTTAGCCGCCAAACATTAGCAACCTAAAAAAGAAAAAAGAAACATGAAAAAAGACGCATCCAAATTGATGTCAGAAGAAAAGTTCTGGACAATCATCGAAAATTCTAATCGCGGACGAAAACTCAAAGAGTGCCTTATCCCTCTTTCCGAAGAAGAATTGTTTGGGTTTAGATATTGGTGGGCTTATTTTTGCAATCTATCCTATAAGCAAGACCTGTGGGCTGTGGCCTATGTCGTGCTTGGGGGATGTAGCGATGACGGATTCGATTATTTTCGATTTTGGCTTATCGCACAAGGACGGGAGGTGTTTTACAACGCATTGGAAAATGCGGATACCTTGTGTGAGGTATTCTCGGAACTTGAAGATCCGGAAGGAGAAGATTATCCGGAACAAGAGGACTTGGCTTATGCCGTTAAAACAGTCCTTCAAGAACGAACTGGGAATGAAGATTACCTTTACATCGTAGAAGACAATTATTCATTGCCCCAGAACATTCAAGAAATAGAATTTGAATGGGAAGAGGACGATGAAGAATCTATACGCAAGATTTGTCCACGAACTTTTGATAAATGGTGGGAAAATGATGTATTCTGAACCGGGTTGCTAACAAGCGGATTAATCTCCCAAAAGGTCGATTATCCGCCGGACATTATCAATCACGAAAGAAAAAATGAAGATTTCGGAATTTAGACAACGATATATTGAAGCAATGAAAATGTCAGAACGGTCAAAGATTGCTGAATTGTTCCGACTGGCAGATGATTTGGAATCTGTTGAAAAGACAGAAGAGAATTATCGCATATTGAGCGATGTATTTAGCTATTTAGGCTATTATACAAAAGCCTATCATTATCTATCAGAGGTTGCCAATCCCCAAGACATGAAAGATGCTAAGAAATTGTACCATCTTAAAGATCGCTTAGAATGTGAAGGTGATAGATACGCCTCAAAACGTCCTCGAAAGGCGAAAGACTGTTCTATCAAAATACTGAACTTTAAATATTGTTCTCAACCGTTGGAAGCCGGAGTGTTTGAAAAGGTTGATACACCGGAAGTATGTGATTGCTGTGGAAAAGGAACATCTGTAATATATTCCGGTCCTTTTTATAGCGTTGAAGATATAAATGTTCTTTGTCCGAAATGTATTGCTTCGGGTAAAGCATCAAAAAGATTTGATGGCGAATTTGTAGATTATGCAATTCTTTCCTCTACTATTTCAGAAGAATACAAAAAAGAATTATGTTGCCGAACACCATCCTACAATGGGTGGCAACAAGAATATTGGCCTGACCATTGTGGGGATTTCTGTGAATTTATCGCCTATGTCGGTTGGAAAGAAATTGTAGAAATGGGATTAGAAAATTCGGTTGAGTTTACTTCTGAATCAGAAGGCTATTCAGAACATAAAGAACACATCATCAATGGTAGTTCATGTCAAGGTTATTTATTTCGTTGTCTGAATTGTAAGAAATATATCCTCTATGTGGATTGTGATTAAAGAGATTGATAACAAACAGCACTACCGACTGAATAAGCGGAACGCTGCCAAACATTAGCTGCTGAATAAAGGACAAATGAAGAGCTGGAGCAAACTACAAAAGGAATTATATTTGATAATTGATCCAACGATTGATTTTCAGATTCACTGTGTCGCTTATCCGATGAGAAGCCGATACGGAAATACTGCGCTTCCTCGATACTGGATTACACTCGGGAAGGAGATAATATTTGATTATCCTAAACAGTTTGTATTGGCAGATGGAACTGTTAGGAATTATGATCCGGACGGAATACATCAAATTTATCCTTATACGACCGATGTTTCCGATATTTCAAACTTGATTCGTGATTATATTGACACTCCTGTTTCAGAGATTGCCACCAAACATTTTGAAAATGACTATTGGGGCTTGGCAAATATACTTCGTGCTGCAGACAGGCGTATCGGACAGCGTAGGTTAGATAATCTACGTCGAAGAATCAAAAATCAGGCAGCTCAAAAAATACTGGAATTAAGAATTAAACCAATAGCAACTAACAAACAGCAAGCTGACTGAAAAGCGGAACGCTGCCGGACATTAGTTGTCGAAAATAAAATTATGGAAAGTAATATAACTGTCTCTTATACACATCTGACGCTGCCGACGA
>ENA-OZAV01000537-OZAV01000537.1-human-gut-metagenome-genome-assembly--contig:-NODE-537-length-16166-cov-5.819502_pt1 | contig 16166 bp, 17 predicted proteins | sample MGYA00243307_ERZ653511 | MGnify/ENA primary metagenome ERZ653511 (study PRJEB26926, sample SAMN06165165) | human gut metagenome | biome: ENVO:00009003; feature: ENVO:2100002; material: ENVO:00002003...
GATTTGGCAATACGAACTTATGCAAAATCTATTTTAATAGATTTTGTAGGCAGACTAACCAGTCGCAAGAACACAAATTAATAAATATGCAGGTATGGCGGAATTTAAGTGAGTATCCAAATCTGTGATTTGGCAATACGAACTTATGCAAAATCTATTTTAATAGATTTTGTAGGCAGACCAACCTGTCGCAAGAACACAAATTAATAAATATGCAGGTATGGCGGAATTGGCAGACGCGTATGGTTCAGGTCCATATGAAAGCAATTTCATGCAGGTTCAAGTCCTGTTACCTGCACCATAACTGGACACCAGTTTTGATACAATACGTATCGAAGCGGGTGTCCAGTTTCTTTTTGTAAAAGCCCCTGTTTGCAAGGGTTTTCCTATACCTTTTAACGATAACAGGCTCTACGGTGATTCTGAAATGGTCACCGTGGAGCCTGTTTTTGTTTTTGCGTATGAACATTTTAATGAAAGGTCTGGAGGGTGTGCATAGCCCAAAGAGGAATAATTGAAAAGTGCAACGGAGATGCCATCGCAAATTGGTTACTCAAATTTTATTTATGCTTTTTTGTTTCATCCCTTTTGGCTTTCCATGCTTCGTACTTTTTAACGTTTTCCGGGTCAGAATAAAATTTGCGACAAGCCTCTAATGTTGCCATGGCTAATTGCTCTTTCTGCCGATCGGACAAAGAGATATTTTCCAGGTTGTATGCCTCTTGCGAGGTGGTCGTGCCATTTTCATCCCAATGAACAATCACCATTGGAACTCCAGCATCGATATCGGCCTTTGTTTTATCATCCATGAAAGTTCCTCCTTCTGTACAAAGTAACTTTTCTGCGATGGAATCATAAACTTATCCATTGATGCAGACAATAGGTACACCGACCTTTGCCGCATAATCTATCGTATTTTTAGTTCCGCCTTTTTCTCCGTTGAATACTGCAATGACCCTGGCAGCATGATTAACCATCCATTCATTTCTGATTTGAAAGCAAGAACGACTGTAGTCCTCGCAGACATATTTCACGAAGTCTGCCGCTGCCAGTATTTCTATGTACTGTCTCTGCCAATCCTGATTCCATCCAGTCTCAAAGCCAACATAGGGGCAGGCACACATTAACTTAATGGGATATCCTGCACCACGCAGTTTCAATACGATTTGTGCTGCCCAAATATCGACACCTCGTGCCATACCCGTAATAAAGACATTCAGTCCGTCAGCAACTGCCTGACAGATTTGAATTTCCAGGTCTTTTCTGATGGCCACTTCGGAGCGAGTCAGCTTTTCCGGGCGGTGACCCGTAAAGCAAACCCTGTGTCTTCTTTTTTTAAATTCGGTCATACAAGCCCCTCCGTGCATCTGCCTACTACCATTACATCATACTACATACCTACTTCCGTTTCAACTCGTATGTATTTTATTGCTCAATTTGGAAGTAAAATAGATATGAGAAAGGTGGTGATGCTATGGATACGCACGCTCGTCTCCAGCAGTTATTGCGAGAGCGCGGATGGACGGAGTACAAACTTTCAAAAGAGTGCGGTTTGGCACAATCCACGATTGGTAACATTTTCCGAAGAAACACGGTTCCTTCCGTTGCGACCCTTGAGACGATATGCAGAGGATTCGGCATCACTATGTCGCAGTTTTTCGCTGATACCGATATGGTCGAACTGACCCCAGATATGAAAGAACTGTTCGACTGTTGGGTTTGTCTGACACCGAGCCAGAAATCCGCAGCGATTCAGATGCTCAAAGCTATGAGCCATGACAATGAATAACAAGAAACAATGCCGGACTGACATTTTGAGGTGTCAGTCCGGCATTTGTTTTTATACATATATCCATCTGTCGCCATCCCAATAAGGTTGCTCCTGGTGTCGTGATTCATGGAGTTCATCAAACAGATAAAACGCAACAGTTCTTGCTGTGTCAAAATCGGTGATTTTTCTGCCGTGATACTCCCATTGCTGTTCTCCTTTATAAATGATACCCCAACCTGGACCGAATTTGCTCTTCATAATAGTGATGTAGTCGCCTTTGTAACGCAGTGTATAATTTCCAGTTTCGGGTTTTCGATACCACTCTTGCTTCATGAAGTTTTTTCTGCGGTTAACACGGTTCTTTAAGTTGCGTTCTCGCTCCTGTGGAGTCACATAATCGCAGATCATTTTCGAGGCGCAATCACAGCCGACCCGTATTTCCCCATCATAATCGGGGTGTTTCAGCAAGTGGACATATCTGATTTTTTCCTTCCCGCACATTTCACATTGTTCATACGGAATAGGGTCGCCTGGGTAAACATCTTCGCCCAAATCCTCCATGCCGATGTATTCCCATCCTTTATGCGGGATATCTGCTTTGTTCCAACGCAACATTATTTCACCTCCGGCGGGTCAAAATCATCGTCTGTACATTTGCGGATAATGTGTTTTGTCTTATCAAGTGGAAGAGGAACATCTTCTTCGGAAAAAAACTCAATTTTTACCACTTCAGCAATAGAATGATGATTGTCTTTTCCAACGGGAACAATCACATGATCGCCAACATTGATGCTGTCATCATCAGCGATATAGTAGTAACTTTTATATCCTTCGTCAAATTCCACGCTACAGTAAATGTAATCCTGTTTGCGGCGCTTTACTTTCCCGTAGACAGACGGGTCGAGGATTTCACCAAAGCCATAAAAACAGATGAAATCCCATACTGCGTCAGCAAAATCTCCCCAGGCTTCCGGCAATGCTTTCTTGTCGTAGGTTCCCTGGATAACACGCCGTAGGCCTTTTTTGAAGTCAATAGTGATGGCATATTCCTGCGTTTCCAGAGGATTTTCGATCACATCGTCTGGATTTCTTTCGATATTACCGAACAATTCCTCGGCATCAATATCATCAAGCAGATTTTCAACGCCGTCCTGGACATAGTATTTTCTGGACACCATGCAACCGCTGCCGATGTTCTGAATATGCTCCAAGGTCTCGCTCTCTCGATCCAGAATTAACTTCTCAGTATAGTCCCAAGTTACATATTCCATTGTTTCTGAAAAGGGCTGCTTGGGTTTGATTTTTGTGACGCGGTGGTAGTCAACAGTGATACGTTCAACTCTGTCTGGCTTATTATTTCCGTCAAAGACATACAGGTCATTCATCCCCAGTGCATCTCGGATTAAGTCCGAAAGATCGATACCGTCAACCTCAAAATTTGCACACAGAGAACCTCTGAACTTATAAACAGTTCCTTCGGTGTTGGTGATTTCCATGACCCAATCGCCTATATCAGTAGCGAAAAGTTCATCATACTCGCCACTGAAATACGAAGCAACGCTGTTCAGCACTTTGTCTGCTACAGCTTTATCAATTTTGTATATCTGATTTCTGGCTTTTTGGTATTGACCGAATCCCCTACCAAAGCTATACGCAGAAAACCAAACCCGTCCTTCAGCATTGATTGTAATATGCTGTTCGACCTCATCCTCTGGTTCCGGCGGTGGACCATAACATATGTTGTTCGACACAATACGGATTTTATGCGGTTTACCCTGGAAGATAAAGGGATTGTCACCAGTGAGTAGGGCCAGTCGGCTCAATGCCAGAATGAACCAAGCACGGTTTTGTGGCTCAAGGATTTCTGCCCCCGAATAAGCCCAATGGTTAAAATACCGCCACTGAGAGTAGATGGCAGATCCAAGCAGCGGTATGTCATCTACATCGTCAATAATTCGATCCAGTGCGTCACTGTTACTGGCGGCATCACCATATTTTTCAGTGAAGGCGTGGCCGCAGTCCATCTCAAAACCAAGGGCAGCACAGTCATCTGCCATGTAGTGATCTACCAGTTCTATATAATTGATATTCTGATCTCTGAATTTGTCGCACCATTTAGCAGCAAATTCGTGAATCTGTTTCATTTCTGCCACTGCGGGACACCTCCTTAATGGTGGATGAGTTATTCTGTACCAGTCATCACTGGTAAATTCTTCGCCACCAACATATCGTTACACTCGTGGATTGAGCCCATATAGAGATGGTTGAGGAAGAAATTATACATCAAATGCGCCTCGTTCTGCGCCAATCGCAGTGTAAAGCCAGATCTGCTGATGAGCGCGTTGCTTAATTCCGGCGGCAGATTCATGCCAATGCAAACGGCAACCACACAGTCGACATTCTTGGGGTATGCCGGATTGTTACGCAGGCGCTGCACCAACTTTGTGGACACGAGAGCCTTCTCCGCCAGGGTCTCCTCGGAAATTTCCACCCACTCCATAAGGTAAACGAGAGCGGCACCGAATTGAGCAGGCAGTTCCTGGAGAACTCTCTGAATCTCCATTTCTCGTGCGAGGATGGCATCTGCCTTTCCCATAACATCGGCACTGACCTCTTTGGCAAAAGTGGTCTGGAACACAATGCCGGAATCCACATCTCTGAAGAGAACGCACTCTTTATAAAATTCCTCGCCATATTTATTGGTTGCCTTTACTTTCAGTTTGAAGACCAGGCAACACTCATCGATGTGCAAGCGGCCGTAATCGGTCATCTGCACTGTGTTGTTTTCATCTCTGGTGACATACTTCGGGTCATTCAAACACATATGCGAATCCACATATATGTAGGAACCCTTTTGAGATTGGGCAGAAAGGCGCATATCGCTGAAGGCGATGATTTGGGCATCGTCCGCACTGATGCAGTATGTCTGGTCTTTCTGCAAGGTGCCTTTTTTGAAGGCGTGGGGCTTCACATAGTGTCCGTCAATATAAGTGAATGCACCGATTGCCTCCTCATATCCGGCGTCCACCATACGCATTTTGGCAGCGTGGCGGGAGACAACGAAAAAGGTCGCCAAGGCATCGATGACAGCTTCCATTACATCCACAATGTGCGCTGCCTTTAGTTCTCGTTGGAATTTGCGGATATACTCGGCTGCTTTTGTCTTGAACGAGCCGATTGGCATCTGGATACGAGGTGCCAGGGAGTTAGCCTGCCACTCCATCCAGTCAGCGGCAGTACGGTCGGAAGAACCCTTGGCGCCGCCAATGACCAGGCACTTTATCTGTGTTGCGTCGCGGTTATAAAGCCGTTCCAGTTCAAAGGCTTTTCTGTGCTGATCCCAGTGAACGCACTCATGCACGATGGTGTTGTTGACAGACCCCAGATTTCTCAAGAGAAATGCCTTGGGATCAACAACGATGGTTTTTGCCGGGAAGTGGGCGGTTTCCATTTCTCCCGTAGCTGAGTTAAACACTTCGGAGTCGCAGTCTTGGAAGAAAAGCTGCCCAAATACAGAAAAATCCTCTGTCAGTTCCTGGGTGATGACCGAAAGACCGAGCCTGTCGGCAAGAACCATAGGGTCAACAGACATTGGGGTTCGCAAGGCTTCCGGGTAGTGTTTCCTCAAAAATTCCGTAGCTATTTTATCAAGGTCGATTTTATAGCTGATGGGAACAAGAGAATCTGACAAAGGCTTGTTTTGCTTGTTTCTTTGATTATACTGATCAACCCGATGAATGCAGAGGTCATCCATGTTTCTGGATAGGTCGGCGGTGCAGGAGAGGATGAACCACGGGAAACAAGTATCCTCATCTACGTCACGATGGCGGTGATGTTCCTTAACATAGACCTCCGCCTCAACGAGAACGTCAAATGCGATACCCATCCCGTCCCGATCATCAATTCCTACGGATTTAATTTCAAAATCGGAGAGTTCTGCGTAATCGGCGCTGCTGACCGTGCGGGAACTCAGTTCGATATTATTGCGGTTTTGTATGACATACGATTTTATGGCGTTGAAGAACTGGTCATAAAATCTGCTGCCGATATATTCCTTAAACGAACGGTCAGCCATAGAAATTCCCCTTTCTATAGTTTTGTAAGTGGTCTCATGTGCAATCGTTTCAACAAACAATTGCAATCGTATACAATTAAACTCCTCGCATCATAGATTCAACATCCGTACATCCATCTTCGTGTTTTCAATGTAGTGACGGTACATTGTCTCCGCAGGTAGCAGACGCACCTGAATATCCTGCAGTCCCAGATTGTGTAACATGGCAAGGGATGCAGTGCCTTTTTCGATTATTTCCGTAGAAGCGGTTGGCATAAGGAAACAGTTTTTTACTGTGCTGATCTGGTGAGCCTCCACAAAAGGCTGATAGGCCAACTGGTACAAATACTGCTTGCTGATGGACTCGATACCGGGCTGACCACGCAGCTTTTTGTTATGCTCCAATTGGATGTTATAGTATTTGGCATCAAAAATGATAAACTGATAGTCCCCATCGACATTAACGATGGAAATGAGGTCTGGGATGAGCGTATCCTCGGCCTGCTTTACAAACGGTTCACCGTTCGGTGCCGTCCCAGACCACTGCGGTTTATCAATCAAATCAATGAGTTTCTTATGCCGCATATCGCGGTATTGTTCGGTCAATGGTATAGGCAGTCGCAGTCCACCGATTGGCTTCTGTAACTGGTTGTCCATTACTTCTGCGCAGACTTTTTCCCATACCAGGTTGAAGCCGTTTGTGCCGAACATACTGAAGCAGTCCAGATCGTCCAGTGCGCTGCTGTTTGCTATGTAGGCATACAGCGTTTTCAGCAGAAGCTGTTTGCGGGTATTGAACTGGACATTGAGTTCTTTGACAATACGCTCCAGAACATACTCCTTGTCACCAAAGTCCTCGATATGCTCATCGGAAATATCGACACCCATAATATCGAACAGATCCAACAGGTCAGCATCTCTCAATTCCTCCGTGCAACGGGTAATGATACACTCGTGCAAGCGCTTGAAGAAATCAAAATCGTCATTCACACGCTTCATGGTCAGCAATTCCGGGTAATACGGCCGGTTGTTGCTTAAGAGAGTGAAAGTTTCGTTGATGGTCTTATCCCAAAGGATGTCACCGGACCCGTTTGACTCGATGATGTCCTGGGTGTTGGTATAGGCACCATACTCGAAATAATCCTGGAGAAGGAACAGCATAACAGCCAACATATTAAATGCACTGCTGTCACTCGTATCGTTGTACATACGAATGATTTGTTCCTTGGAATTGTACTTTTCCAGAACCTTCAGCACTTGTTTCAGTTCTGCTTTGGGGGCCGTGGCATCAAGCAGATATTTCGGATAGCATTTCAGCACACGACCCTCAATTGTAATAACACCCACAAAAGTGAACACATACAGATATTCGTTTTCGCCGACCTCAACATCAGCGATTTCGATATCCTCATCCAACAGATCGGTGAGATCCTTCTGTGTGTCATTTGCTTTTACGGCCTTCAGAACGCCATATTCTTTCAGACGCTTCAGAATGCGGACAGCCTTTTCCTCGGAGCAACGAAACTCTTTAACCAGGTCTTCCTGGGTATAGCGTTTTTGTTCTCGTAAAAATACTGAAATCATTCTCCATCATCCTCTGGGGCATTATCAATAAACTGGCTGCTGATTCCTTCGCAGAAAATGTAAACACCCTTGGTATCAAACTCTCTGCAAATCTTGGAATACTGGTTCTTTGCCTTTTCATCGCAGCCGCCAAACAGCGTAATGCGCTTCTGTTTTGCAGCATCATCGAACAGGTACATAATAACCTTGTTCTTAAAGATACGAGTGAAGACAGCGGGGTCGATCATTTCGCCCTCCGGCAGATTCTTCTTGGAAATGAAATACGGACCCATCAGCTTGTCCTCGTTCACCTTATAAGTGAGCAGTTCATTGTTGATGGCTTTGCGGAGCGCATTCCATTCCACAACGCGGCGATAGTCACCTTGACCGAGGATGACCTTTTTGCCAACGATTCCGGCTTCACTGTCATCGATACCTAAATAGGTGAAATCCCATCTACGCTTAAAAGCAGTATCCATCGGGAATACACCCTGGTCAGCACTGTTCATGGTAGCCCAGATGAACATATTGTCTGGAATGCGGATTTCAGCGTAATCGTCGGGATTGCCGCCGAGTTCTCCTGCCAGATACTTTTTGATGTCCTCGGATGCCTGGATCGGATATTCACTAACCTCGTCATCGCCTCGGTCGAGTAACTGGAATACATCACCGAATACAGCAGCGACATTGGCACGATTGATTTCCTCGATTACAAGCAGGAAAGGCTTGGGTGCATCAGTTCTGCCGTTCTGGAGGGCTTTCACATAGGTACGCATGAACGGACCGGGTACATAGGAATAAGTGATGGCGTCCCTGCCATCGCTGTCTTTGCAAGGCACCGGCTTATATGTACCAACAAAATTGGCGTAGGAGTAATCCGGGTGGAAGGTCACGCGCTCGTATTCGCCGCCATCAGCAAGCAAAACATCCTTTTCATGATTCAGAGTGAAACTTTTACCAGTACCGGGAGCGCCGAAGAGAATGCGATTACGGGGATAATCACTTTGGTAGCCTGTACTGTAACAAACATTCTGGACTTGCTCCGTCCGTTCAATCAAGAATCGCTTATAGAGATCCAGCCCAGCAGACAATGAACCGTTACCACGATTACGATTAAATTCCTCAAAACCAGCATCTGTTTTAATGGCAGACACTGCTCTTTCAAAGGTTCCAATGTCATCAATTTCAAAGATGGATGAGAAAGACCCAATGACATCCGCAAACGTCAGTCCCACAGCCTTTAAGGCACTGATGTACTGATTCTGAGTGTTTTCAGAGTAATGCTCACCATTGTCCTTTTCCAGTTCTGTAAACCAAACTCTGAAAGCTGTCTCATTATCGACAGAACTGTCTGGCAGGGGGTTGTTGTGATCTGCCAGTTCGGTTACGAGCGAGCCGTGAAGCCATTCAGCATTACGAATGTAAAAATACATAAACTCTTTGCGGAAAGCGCAAGCATACTCGCCAGAGCCCTTGTCCTGCTGCACGAACCCCTCTTTCATGGCCTGTGCAATTGTTGTAATCTTAATTTGTTTTGAGACAGGGGTTTCTGCTCCAGCAGAAGACTGCTTCAGCTTCCACGCACAGAACACAGTCTGACCGTCACGTCTATATACTCCTAACTGAACGGCAGACTCTCCCGCCTGTAATCTTGAATGGGCATAATTTATATATTTACTTTTTTGCTGCGTTCTTTGCTCATCGTTCAAGTTGGATCGTCCGCCAGGAGTCGTACCTTTAGCACAAACAGTAATTCTCCCCAGAGTGGCATCGTCAAAAGTAATTGTGTAAACCTCGGGAAGCTGATCACTAACAGGCTCACAGTGAACAGAGTGACCAAACTGCTGAAAAGCAGATTGCAATTCTGCCAACACTTGCTCGTTTGAAAGCGAGTCATCTGTACGGTTGTAATCCGCAGATACAATATCACCATTGCCAAGTGCCCATTTGTATTCTGGCATAATATCCCTCCTTATTCAAAAACTTTTATATGTTTGGCGTTCAAGGATTCACGGTTGAAGATTTCCAGTATTTTTGTAGGTTCCGCAATAATTGCGTCAATATCAGAACCTTCGACCATAATTATACAAAGATTCATTGTTTTCATAATTTGGGTAGCGTATTCTCGGGCTTTCTCTGAAACAACGCCGGTTGTCATAATAACAATGGCGTTTGTTTTCAGGACGTGAGATAACCCAACCTCTTTTGCGACCTGATCGAGTGAAACTCTGTGAGTGTTTTTACATTGTACTTGCCATCTGGTATAGAGCAACCGACTGGAATCAAAGAGAACATCCACTTCTGCACCGGCCGTTTCGCTACCTTTAAGGCGAGTTTGAATGAAGTCCAATCCAATGATTCGCATAATTCTAATTGCAAAAGCCTCAAGAGCCAGACCTTTTAAATAACTGTCCGCTGAATCAATATCCGTACGCAATTCTTCCAAAGGTTTCTGAAGATATTCTATAACCTCTCTGTCGATAATACCCTCCAGCTGTTGCAGCAGAGGTAATACAATATCTCTCTTTGTCAATTCTGTGAGTTTCACTAGAGGGGTGCGAGCGCCATGACCTCCCGTAGCACGTTGAATTTCAATGAGCCCTCTGGCTGTCAAGGGACGAATTACGGACTGAGAGAAATTGCTCTCTACAAAGGTTATCCCATAGGTTGCAGTTGCCAATTGACGAATATCTGCTGCTCTCTGATAGTTTTCTGAGGCAGTATTACAAAGAGCACGAAGAAAGTAATACTGTTCCGGACGTAGCGTTCTGAGCAATCTAAATTCTCCTTCGGTCAATTCAGTTAATTCGCTCAGTTTATGCTCGTCGATCCTCCACCCACGAAGAACCCCCGCTTTGTTTAACCACAATTTCATAACAGGAACATTATTAGAAGTTCTGCTAAGGTTGAACCCACGAGCGTTTAGTGCCTCAACGACAGTTTCCTTGGAAATTCGGTCTCCATTACGATGCATACCACGCAATACATCAATGAGCATCATACCATTAAGGTTTTTAAGTATGTGTTTTACCAGAGTCTCACATTGCTCTGTTTCATCAGTGATCTCATGTAGTTGTCGACCAAATGCAGTGATGCGGACACCTCCGCCATTTTCAAGGATTCCATACGAAACTAAAGAATTTTTGCAATTTCCTGCCATATTCCGTTGTTGCTCCGTAGCATTTGTGCTAAAAAAGGTGTCCACAATTGCCGTAATCAGTGGTGCTGTATCATCTCCCTCATTATCAATAATGAGTTGAAGCAATTGCGGTAGTTCTATTTGATTTGGAGAAAACTGTGTGCCAAAAGGCAGTGTGTTTGGCATATTTAATCCTCCTTAAAATACTGATCTCTTATAGCCTGTGCAATCTGTGCGACCAACCTTGGGGGAACAGCGTTACCAATCTGGCGCCACTGATCCTTAAAATCACCACAGAATTCGTACTCATCATCAAAGGTCTGAATTCGTTTGATTTCATTAATACGCAGAAAGCGATTCTTCCAGTGGAACGGTCCCATATTGTTTGAGAAACTCGCCTGTATGGTCCAAGAAGGTTTTTCGGGGGAAAGTTTCAGCAGGAAAGACCAATAGCGAGATCTCCACTTGAAAATAGGCTCTGGATAGCCACGTTCCGCTGTGAAATACAGATAATTATCACCGGGGGGTACCAGTTTGAGCAGGTCTTTGTGTTTGGAACCAGCCTGCATATCCTTATCTTCGGGAAGATCATAATCCAGGTCTCCGATGGCATCACCGCAGGTGACCCACGGTTTCTTTCCCAAAGCAGCATCGCCGCCCGGTTTTTCGGGATTGTAATGTGTCTCTTCGGGGAAAACAAAAGGTTTGCCGATATCGCGTCTTACGCCAATGCAAATAAAGCGTTCTCTAATCTGCGGAACACCATAATTTGCAGTATTGATAACTTTGAAGCTAATATCATAGCCGAGAGTATCCGCACGTTCCTTAAGTAAATCAAAAGCCGCCTGGTGGGGCTTATAAACAAAGCCAAACACATTTTCAAAGAAGAACGCTTTCGGTCTAATTTCCTCTAAAGCACGGAAATACTCATACAAAGTAAAGGAATTTTCGTCCTCAAGGGCTCGCTTTTTATCGGTGCGGTAAAAACGTGATTTTGAATACGCAGGACAAGGTGGCCCACCAGCCAATACATCAATATCACCTACAGAAAGGCCAATAGATGCCAATTCTTTGGCGTAGTCAACTTGGCGTATATCTGCACATCTAACTAAGCGACCGACTTTATTCTTTTCTAATGTGTCACAAGCCGGCTGCCAAAAATCGGTGGAGAAGCATATATCATAGCCTGCCTTTTTGAAACCGCAGTCTATTCCGCCACCGCCGGAGAAAATGCTTAGAACTTTTATACTCATTTCTGTAAACTCTCTTTCACAAACTCAATCATCGCTTTACCCATAAGTGCAGGAACAGCATTACCGATCTGCTTCTGTACAGATCTTCTGCTTCCATAGAACTTATATCCCTTTGGGAATGTCTGAATAGCTGCAATTTCTGGCACTCTGAGTCTTCGGTTATCCCAATGGAAAGGGCCAACCCACGGACCAGGCTGCGCAGTAATCGTCCAAGAAGGCATATCTGGTGACAGCTTTAAAAGGAAACTCCAAAAACGCTTATCCGCAACAAACTTGGGATTCTCATAGCCATACCAAGCCGTAAGTGCTTTGTAGTTCATGCCGGGGGGTACTTCGCAGAGATCACTATAATAGGTGCCACCTTTGGTTTCTTCCTCGGGTTCGTAGTATTCTGGACCGTCATACCCAGCGATAACTTCACCGACATTTACATAGGGCAACAAACCAGTTCGCTCGCACTCTTCGGGTGCACAGTGCGTTTTTCGCGGCTCATCACTTTGAAATTCACCCAAGGTACCAAGGATAAATAGGCGTTTTCTCTTTTGGGATACACCATAGTCCAGGGCGTTGGCACGAACGATTTTATACTTATACCCTTGCTCTGTAATGATTTCAATGAAGCGGTCAACAATGACGCGATTTGTAGGATGAAGCAAACTTTCTACATTTTCAAACACAAAGCCATCTGGATGAAGGTCACAAACCACACGCAGGTATTCGTCCACCAATGTAGCACGGGGGTCGTTAATTCCCTTACGAGTGTTGTTGCCCACCCAATATCCCGCTTTAGAAAAAGGCTGACACGGGGCTCCACCGATGACAATAAACTTATCGTAATCCCTCTTTCTCAGAATATCAGAGAATACACTGCTTTCTATCTGATGTAGATCTCCTTCGATTACTTCAGAGTTTTCAAACAGTTCATTCATTTTGAGTGTCTTTATGCAGTCCGAATCGAAGTCCGTGCTTGAAACCACAGGGACTCCTGCCAGAAAACTGGCCACATCTAATCCACCAGCTCCAGAAAAGAGACTGACAGACACAATCTTTTTTTCTTCCATATCTGTAAACACCTTTTCGTTATTTTTCTATTTCAGCAATGTCACTTAATTCGCAATTCAAAGCACAGCAGATGCGAACAAGGACTTCTAAAGAAACATACTCATTTCTACTCATCTTCGATAGGGTACTCGAAGCTATTTCGGTCTGCTTCCTCAATTCAGTTTTTGTCATGTCTTTATCAATAAGGAGTTTCCAAAGCCGCTTATAGTTAATACCCATAGTACACCTCGCCTTTCTTGTGTATCTGCGAATGCAGACAATATAACATCATATATTATAACACGTTGTGTTCGAGAAATCAATACAATAGAGCGAGTATGCGAATAAAATGTTGCGACAGTCGTGTTACTTTTCTGTGAACAAGTGTATCGTTTGCAGCTGTTCATTATAAACCATACCAGATTTATAGTCCGATAAAACGGACACAACCGTGTGTCGCAAAAAATTCAAAAATATTTTTTCTCTGGGTGGACATATCGTGTCCGGCAAAACGAGGCGAATTTGACCCTCGCAGCATCATTGCACCCTCTCCAACGAGCCATAGTGCTTGTCTGGAGAGGGCTTTTTGTGTTTTTACCCCTAAATTCAGCGGACACGCCGTGTCCGGGTCAAATAGCGTCCTTTCTTCTATAATTAAAGCACAGTCAGACGGAACCCCCGTAGGCTGAACAATTTAATTATTCAAAGCCTGATTTGCAATAAGGGTCGAGGATACAAATATTGTCTTTCCACTGCATCGTTGGTGGGTCGCAATATCGGTACCCTGTTCTTGTTGCGCCCATATTAGGCTCCAAGGGTCTGTGTATCGAATTGCACAGACCTTTTTGTGTCCTTTCCGCCCTCCGCTGACCAGGCGGAAAGGACAACCTATGAAAACCAATGAAAATCAGCAGTCAACCCGTGAGTACAAAGTCTACGTCCACCGTCTCAAGACCTGGGTGGAAGTAACCGAAGAGCAGTATTACGCCTACTACCGTGATATTTGGGCCACCCGCAAACGCGCCCAGGCGCACGGTCAGTGTATGTGTCCTAAATCCAAGACCTGGATGTGCGATGGCGACTGCCTTGCCTGTGAGTTCCGAGCTGCCGGAGATAACCTCTCTCTGGATTACACCGTTGAGGATGGCGAGGGCAACCAGAAAAGTTGGGCAGATGACCTGCCGGACGATACCCCCAACGCACAGTCCATCATGGAGGATCGTGAACTGCTCTGTGCCCTGTATCAGAAGTTGCAGGAACTCGACCCCGAAGGTCGCCGTATCTGCGAACTGATTATGGAAGGAAAATCCGAAAGAGACATTGCTTCGACTCTGGGCATTTCCCGCAACACCTATACTTACCGCAGAGACAAACTGCTCCGCGTTCTCCGTGAACAGCTTGGTATGTACATCTGAAATTCCCGCCCTTCAGTCACTCGGCTGAAGGGCAAAAACTTTTTTTACAGATTTTTCGGCCAAACGCGCATCTCACCTCCAGTGGGTAGTGGAAAGAGCAAAACACACACCGCTCCTTCCAAGGAGGTGAACAAAATGTACAAAGCCCAGAAGAAACACGGCACCGGCACCGACCAGGAACTTATCGAAGTTCTCACGGCCATCAGCGTGGTGTCAAAGCGACTGGCTATGAAGCTGGCGCTGATTCAAAGTCAATCTACGGAAGGAGGAAAACAGAATGAGCAAAATTAGCGATATGGCTGCGACCATCGAAGAACTGCGCACTGCTGCTGCCGCTATTAACGATGCCGCCAACTGGCTTGCAGAGATGTTCAGCGGTGCCGGAGATGCAGAACCGACTGCTCCCGCCGAACCTGCACTGACTTTGGAACAGGTCAGAGCCGTTCTCGCAGATAAGTCCCGCCAGGGTCATACCGCAGAGATCCGCTCCCTTCTCCAGAAGTATGGTGCCGCCAAGCTGTCCCAGATCGACCCCGCCCACTACAAGGCACTGCTTGCCGATGCGGAGGTGCTGACTAATGGCCAATAAACACGCTGTTCTATCAGCATCCTCTTCCGAACGGTGGCTCAACTGTCCGCCTTCCGCTCGGCTCTGCGAGAACTACGAGGATAAAGGCAGTGACTATGCCGCCGAGGGCACCGATGCCCACACCCTCTGCGAGTTCCGTCTGAAGCAGGCTCTGGGGATGCCCACGGAAGACCCCATCGAAAATCTCTCCTGGTACAACGAGGAGATGGAGGAATGTGCCGCCGGATATGCCACCTATGTGGTAGAACTTCTGGAAACGGCAAAGCAGATCTGCACTGATCCTGTGGTCATGATTGAACAGCGGGTGAACTTCTCCCGTTGGGTTCAGGACGGCTTTGGCACTGCCGACTGCATCGTTATCGCTGACGGTGTGATGAACATCTGCGATTACAAACATGGCAAGGGCGTCGAGGTCAGCGCCGTGGCAAATCCCCAGATGATGCTGTATGCCCTGGGTGCCTTGGAAATCTTCGATGACATCTACGACATCGATACCGTCCGCATGACCATCTTCCAACCCCGCAAGTCCAATATCAGCGTGTACGAGATGGAAAAGGCCGACTTGCTCGAATGGGCAGATACCGATCTGACCCAGAAAGCGAAACTGGCCTATGAGGGTCAAGGCGACTTCCACTGCGGCGAGTGGTGCCGATTCTGCAAGGCAAAGGCTGAATGCAGAGAACGCGCCGAAGCGAACATGGCTCTTGCTCGGTACGATTTCCAGACTCCCGCACTCCTCGATGATGAGGAAATTGCAGATATCCTCGGCAAGGTTGATGCTCTGACTGCCTGGGCTTCTGATGTGAAGGAATATGCCCTTCAGCAGGCTATCAGCGGCAAGGACTGGAGCGGATGGAAATTGGTCGAAGGCCGTTCCAATCGAAAGTACACCAACGATGCTGTTGTCGCCGCCACCGTGGAGAACGCAGGCTTCGATCCCTATGAGCGCAAAATCCTCGGCATCACCGCAATGCAGAAGATGCTCGGCAAATCCCGCTTTGAGGAACTTCTCGCTCCCTACATTGAAAAGCCGCAAGGCAAACCCACGCTCGTGCCGGAGAGCGATAAACGTCCGGCAATGAATACCGCAAAAAATGATTTTATGGAGGAATTTTAATATGTCTACTAACACAACCAGAGTCAACAACCCTATGAAGGTCATCACCGGTCCCGACACCCGTTGGTCTTATGCCAATGTCTGGGAGCCTAAGAGCATCAACGGCGGCACTCCCAAGTACAGTGTCAGCCTCATCATCCCCAAGTCCGATACCAAGACGGTCGCAAAGATCAAGCTGTCTCTTATACACATCTGACGCTGCCGACGAACTCTAGGGTGTAGAT
>ENA-OZAV01000553-OZAV01000553.1-human-gut-metagenome-genome-assembly--contig:-NODE-553-length-15925-cov-6.807498_pt1 | contig 15925 bp, 10 predicted proteins | sample MGYA00243307_ERZ653511 | MGnify/ENA primary metagenome ERZ653511 (study PRJEB26926, sample SAMN06165165) | human gut metagenome | biome: ENVO:00009003; feature: ENVO:2100002; material: ENVO:00002003...
GGTCACATACAGTGCTACCAGCCATGCCAGCAGCAGATATTTGACCTTCTGCCCCAAAAGCACCGCCCGCTCTGGCAGACGGAGCTGCTTTTTGCGGTGGAACAGCTTTTTCTGAATCAGCCCGGAAAGCGCCCAGACGGCATCGCCCAAGCTGCCGAAGGCGCAGGCGTACCCACAGAAAAAACGGTCGAAAAGCAGGGTGAAGCCGCACAGCCCCAGCAGGGAAAGTGTGAAGCTGTCCACAGAGAGCACCTCGCCTGCACCGATGTGCAGAAAGATCTGTTTTACCCCGGAAAACCCGGCCACGAATGCGCCCGGCATGGACACAAAGAAGAACAACTGCACCCCGGTGCGCAGCCATGTACGGCGCTTTTTGTCCCGCTGACGCTGCTGCGCCGCTGTTAAAGGCTTTGCCTGTGTTTTTTCCATCATCCTGCCGCCTTTCCCAGTGCGTTCTCTACCGCACCGATAAGTCCTTCTGCCGTGAGGGTAGCGCCGGAAACGGTATCCACCTCAGCAGACTGCACTGCCAGCATCTCGTCCAGCAAAGGCAGCGCCTGCTTATAGTAGGGCTTATCCTCGCCGGAAGCATCCAGCACCGCAATATCGGTCATTTTTCCGTTCTGGATAGTCACCGACACCCGAATGACATCGCCAAAACCATAGGCGCTGCCCTCATAGATGCCGTCCCGGTAGCCGCTCTGCTCTGCCTGTGCTGCGCTCTGCGCCTGCAAAACGGAAGCATTGTAGGCTTCAACTTCGGCAATTTCCTGCTTGCGCTGGCTTACCGCTGCCGCCCGGATCAGCGCCACCTGCTGGTATTGCCACAGTACCCCCAAAATTAGCAGCAGGTTCACCGCCCGGAGGAGAAAATTTTTGTATTTCATTCTGCTGCTCCTTCCGTTTCAGATTCAATCCCGGTCTCTTCCGGCGGCAGTGCCGGCTCGGATGTCGGCAGCACTTCCTCAGAAGATGCCGGTTCAGAGGAAGCCGGTGCATCTGCCGGGAAAAGCTGCTGCCATACTTCCTTGAGCCACACGGGAACGGCGCTCTTTTCCTCCGGCTGCACCACCTCCACGGTGGGCGCGGTGACCGGCGTTTCCCCGAGCTTTGCTGCTTCAGACGGTGCGGTTTCCTCTGCCGTCTCTTCCGATGCAGTCTGCTCCGGAGCGGTTTTCTCTGCCGGGGCAACAGCGGCCTTTGCCAGTGCCAGCTTGACTGCGTTCAGAATTCCGGTGGAGGAGTAGGTGGCGCCGGAAACAGTATCCACGTTGGGGCTTTGTCCCTCCAGAATGGCGGGGATGACCTGTTTTGCCCGGGAGAGATATTCCTCCTCGTCCTCGGCGCTCAGGATCGTGATATCGGTGATCTTATCCTCTGCCACCGTGACCTGCACTGTGATCTGTCCCTCAAAGCCCATGGCTTCGGCTGTGTAGATGCCGTCCAAGTAGATGGAGGGAGCCGTAAATTCCTCCACCACAAGCGTTGCAGCGGGCTTTGGCTGGGGCGGCAGGGGATTGTTGACCACCTCGCCGGTCAGGGCGTTCTGCACTGCGCCCAGAATGCCCCGGCTGGTGTAGGTGGCCTCGGAAACGGCATCCACCTCCCAGCTCTGGGCATCCACTATGGTGGTCAAAAGCCGCTTGGCACGCCGCAGAAACTGCTTGGTCTCGTGGGAAGCATCCAGAATTTCAACCTCCGTGATGCTGCCGTTTTCCATGGTGACCTGCACCCGGACGGTACCGCCGTAGCCCCGGGAAGAGCCGACGTAAACGCCGTCAGCATAGGGCAGCTTGGGCAGCGCTTCTTCCTCCGCTTCGGAGGAAGCGGCTTCCATCGGCTGCTCCACCACGGCTGTCAGCCTTTCCGGCACGGCAGCCAGCACCGGCACAGTGCGCGGCAAGGCAAAAAGCACCGCCGCCGCTGCCGCCACCGCCGGGAGCAGCTGCACCAGCGGCAGCAGCGTGTTGCTTCGTTTTTTGTTCATTCCAAGTCCTCCTGACACGGAAAAGCAAGGCCGCCTGCATAAAGCGACCTTGCTTTTTGGGTGTTCTGTTTTTTGCCGGATCAGGCAGCTTTCAGGTTCTGCACGGCATCGGTCAGGTGGGTCACCTGCTCCAGTGCAGCGGCCTTATACAAGGTCTCGCGGCTCAGCAGTTCCACGCTCTCGGCCAGCTCGGTCTCCAGATTGGCGTAGCTGTCGGCGGTGTAAGCGGCCTTTGCCTTGCCCTGTGCTTCGGCAACTACAGCCTGCAGGGCGGCGCGGTCGGCATCGCTTGCCAGTTCGTGCTTGGCAAGGTTTTCGGCAGTGGTCTGGAACTTGACCACCGTGTCGGCATAGCCCAGTGCGCGGATGGTGATGGTCCAGTAGCCGGTGCCGTCCGTGCCTTCCGGCAGCTGGCAGCGGGCGGAATCGCTCAGACCCAGCTGGATGCCCATGGACTTGTGCATCCAGTTGTCGGCTGCAAACTTGGTGCCGTAGGAGGCCTTGGCGTGGGTGTAGGTGCTGTCATTGCCGTAGTAAGTCCACACCACGGACTGCATCCGGGAGCCAAGCTCGCCGTAGTTGCCGTTCAGGTCTACACGGATGAACTCGCCAAAGCTGCCCACATCGCTGCCGCTGCGCAGGTTCACGGTAAGACCATCAGCAGCTTTCTGGGCGGCTTCAGCCACGCCGGAACCGGTGCCGGTGTGTGCGGCGGAGAAGGTGTAGCCATCGCCGCTCTTGGTTGCATACTTCAGGCCGTTGGTGTTCTTGTCCACCGCAGCCGTCAGGGTGTAGGCGGTCAGGTTCTTTTCAGAGTAGCCGCCCACCAGCTGGCCGCCGTTTTCCACAACGGTGTACTTGGAGCAGAAATCTGCAAGGTCGCTGGTAACCACGCGCACCGGCACATACTTGGTGCCCAGCACCTCGTAATGGTCCATCTGCACGGTAGAGCCATCGGCCTTAGTGATGGTGCCGCGGTTCCAGCCTACGGTAGTGCCATCGGCCAGATAGATGGTCTTGCCATCGTCCGACCAGTGGGAAACGGTGTAGGTGCTGCCGTCCTTGGCGTAGATGACAGCAGTGCTCTGGAAGCTGCCGCGGTGCAGACCATGGTTGGCGGTAGCGCGGGAAACGGCGTCAAATGCGCCAAGGTCGTGCTCCTCGTGGCTGTCCAGCTGCGCAGAAGCGGCAGTGCTGCCGGCAGCATAGACCTTCTCGTTTGCCCAATACTCATCCCAGGTCAGGGCAGCGTAGAGGTAGGTGTACTTTTTGCCCAGCAGAAAATCGAAAAAGCCGTTTTCCTCCTCGGCGGGGGCTGCTGCAAAGGCGGTAGCGGTCAGCAGGCTGAGCGCCATAGCCGCCGACAGCAGCAGGGAAAGAAATTTCTTTGTTCTCATGAAAAAATGCTCCTTTCATCACACTGGCAGGGGATAGGGATCATGTAGTTAGCATCATCTAACATTGCGCGCAAAGAAAAACCCGCGGGGCAAAGCCCCTCAGATGGTTAGGATAAGCTAATTGACGAGACCTAAAATAGCACGCCTGCAAAGCATTGTCAAGAAAAAACGGGGATGTTTACAGAGGTTAATTTGTGGGCAAAAGGTGCCGTTTACGCTCTTTATGCTGCAAGCCCTTGACCTTTTTGCCGGAGCGCAGTATACTTTTCATATGGTTAGTTATGAATAACCGCAAGGGGGGTACTACATGATACAAGACGCATTCTGGGGGATTTTGATCCCGTTTCTGGGCACAAGCCTTGGAGCGGGCTGTGTGTTCTTTTTAAAAAACTCTTTGCGTGACGGTATCCAGCGCGCCCTCACCGGCTTTGCCGCCGGGGTCATGGTGGCGGCATCGGTATGGAGCTTGCTGATCCCGGCCATGGAGCAGGCCGCAGATCTGGGCAGACTGGCGTTTTTCCCGGCGGCGGTGGGCTTCTGGCTGGGCATCCTGTTTTTGCTGCTGCTGGATCATCTCATCCCGCATCTGCACCAGAACAGTTTGCAGGCCGAAGGGCCAAAAAGCCAGCTCCAGCGCACCACCATGATGGTTCTGGCGGTGACGCTGCACAACATCCCGGAGGGTATGGCAGTGGGCGTAGTCTATGCCGGATACCTTGCCAGAACTGCTCAGATCACCGCCGCCGGGGCGCTGGCACTTTCCCTTGGCATTGCCATCCAGAACTTCCCGGAGGGTGCCATCATCTCCATGCCGCTGCGGGCGGAAGGAATGAAGAAAGGCCGGGCGTTCTGGGGCGGCGTGCTGTCCGGCATCGTAGAGCCCATCGGGGCAGTGCTGACGATTCTGGCAGCAGGCATCGTGGTGCCCGCTTTGCCCTATCTGCTCAGCTTTGCCGCCGGAGCCATGCTGTATGTTGTGGTGGAGGAACTGATCCCGGAAATGTCGCAGGGACAGCACTCCAACGTTGGCACGGTGTTTTTTGCGGTAGGTTTCAGCGTGATGATGGTGCTGGATGTGGCACTGGGGTGACGGTTTGAGGGCTCCCGAAAGCGAAATCTTTTTCGAAATCTCCGAAAATGCCTAAACTTCTTGATAGAGGCAACAGCAGGGCGTATTCTTTTGCCAGAAGGACCGCTGAGAAGCGGCTTTTTGTATTTCTAAAACCACTCGCTAGGCGAGTGGTTCGATAAAGATTTTATAGCAGTTTGCATTTTTAATGCACAAGCAACATCCGCAAACGGCATATCGCAAATATGCTGTTTTGATAGACACTATTTCTGAAAATTGCGATAAAATAATATTCCTTTAAATATGCCCAGAGCGCAAGCGGAGGGCATTGAAAACCGTTTTGTGCAGCTGCCTTTATTTATTGCTTTCCGGCAGCTTGAAGTAGACGCGGTATTCGTCCGAGTAGATCTTGCTGCCCATACGGCTCACGCCGCCGTACAGGTGGGTGCGCATCAGCGGCTCAATGGCGTCCAGATCTTTCTCCCGCAGAATACGCAGCATCTCGGCGTGCTCGCTGACAACGCTGGACACGTTGCGTGCGCCCACGATGTCCAGACGGATAAAGCGGGAGTAATCTGCCTGCGGGCGGGTTATCTGCTCCCAAAGGTACTCCTTGCTGGTTTTGCGGAACCAGTACTCGTGCATGGCAAGGTCGCAGCTGAGGAAGTGGTTGAAATCAAAGTTTTCCGGGTCGCTGCGCCCCGCAGCGGCTTCCAGCAGCATATTATAAAGGTGTTCTACCGCAAGGATCTCCATGGGCGAGCAGCTCTGCACAAAATCCCGGAACACCATGCCCTCCACGGCAACACGCTGGAAGATGAGCTGATCCACCACGCCGATGTCGATGGCGGTAACGATGGTGCCCTTGCAGGGGATGATCTGCACAAAGCGGTTCTGCTCCAGCCGCTGCAAAACGCTGCGGATGGGGGTGCGCGAAACACCGAACCGCTTGCACAGCTGGTTTTCGCTCAGCGCTTCCCCGGGCAGGATCTTCAAGGTACAGATCTCGTCCTCGAGAATATGATAAAGCTCATCCGTGTGCTGTAATGTAGCCATAGTCGTTCTCCATTTATCCGGTAAATTAAGCTTAATATCATTGTACCGTCCCGGCAAACGAATGTCAATGCTGGAATGGAACTTTATTTGACAACTTGTATACAAGCTTTTGCGCTTGCGTACGGAGCTGCTTATGAAACGGGAAGATTGATATACCACTTCATAATGCGGGAAAAGTGCTGATGGAATGCCGTGATAAAGCGGATGCTGTACGGAATGTACAAAGAAAACAGAAAATAACTGTCAAATCTATATTGCAAAGCGCTGCGGTTTTATGGCGGCAGCACGGCGGGATAAAATGCTGTATACAAGGTTTTGCTAAAAAGGCTGAAAGGGGCCAAATACCCTGCATACACCGGAGCGTTACCGGAAAATACAGCAGGAAATGTGCTTTTTTGTGTATTGCGGGGGTACTGTGCTGCTGCGGGCTTGCCTTGCTGCGCAAAAGGCGGTAAACTGAGGGTAGGCAAAACGCCCGAAAAGGAGAGACGACATGGCATATACAAAGGCTGACCTCAAGCACGACCTTGCAGCAATGGGGCTGACAGGAAACGAGACCATCCTGATCCATTCTTCCATGAAGTCCATCGGCACGGTGGAGGGCGGTGCGGACACAGTTCTGGACGCGCTGATGGAGTTTTTTGCGGAGGGCTTGCTGCTGCTGCCCACCCACACATGGCGGTTTATCAATGAGGAGAACCGGATGTTCGATGTGTGCCGCAGCCCGTGCTGTGTGGGCATTCTGCCGGAGCTGTTCCGGCAGCGCCCCGGGGTGGTGCGCTCGCTGCACCCCACCCACAGCATGGCGGCTTACGGCAAGGACGCGGCTGCTTACATAGAAGGGGAGCTGGATGCCAACACCCCCTGCACCCCCGGCGGCTGCTACGACCGGTTGCGGGCAGCTCACGGCAAGGTGCTGCTGCTGGGGGTGACCCACGCTCGCAACACCTTTATCCACAGCGTGGAGGAAGTACTGAACGTGCCGAACCGCCTGACCGACAAGCCCATGCAGCTGACCGTGGCGGACGAAGCCGGGGCGCAGCACACCGTCTATATGCGCCGCCACTACAACGCGCAGCAGCCGCACATCTCGGAGGATTTCGTCAAGCTGGAGCAGGCGTATCTGGACTGCGGCGCAGCCCGGAACACGAAATTCGGCGATGCAGCCTGCATTTTGTGCGATGCTGAGGGGCTTTTCCGGGTCACCCGCCATGTTCTTGCCCCAAATCCCGAAGCCTTTGTCACAGAGCCTGTCATCCCGGCGGAGCGCTGGCAGGCGCTTTGCACCGGCAAAACCTAAAACCCTCCCGGTCATTGCAGCACGATGCCGGAGCTGCCGCAAAGAAATCGGATGCGCGTGGTTTTTATGGATAAATATGTGAAAATTTGTTGAAAAAACTTCCTGATAATGGTAAAATAATTGTATGTCTCTATTGCGCTGTGCCTTTTCGCGGGAAAGGAAAAGTGCAAAACAGGAAGCACACAAAAAATTGCGGCATCATTTCCGTGGGCGGGTTTTGAAGCGCACACTCTTGCGGGCGGTGATGTACGATTGGTGAGCCATAGCAGCTTTGCCGCAAAAACGGCAGCTGCCCAAGAGTTGTGAGGAGTCTTTTAATGAACAAAAGAACATTGCGCCGCCTTATTTCCGTGCTTGCGGTACTGGCGCTGGGGCTGTCCCTGCTGACTGGCTGCGGCACAAAAAGCCCGGAACAGGTACAGGAGCAGGAGGATGCCCAGACCATTCAGGTGTATCTGTGGAGCAATAGCCTGTACGAAAGCTATGCTCCCTATGTCCAAGCGCAGCTGCCGGACGTGAATATTGAGTTCATCGTAGGCAACAACGATCTGGATTTTTACAAATTTTTGCAGCAGAACGGCGGCCTGCCGGATATCATCACCTGCTGCCGGTTCTCGCTGCACGATGCTGCCTCGCTGAAAGACAGTCTGATGAACCTTGCCCTGACCAACGAGGCGGGCGCTGTGTACAACACCTACCTCAACAGCTTTAAAAACGAGGACGGCAGTGTGAACTGGCTGCCGGTGTGTGCGGATGCCCACGGCTTTGTGGTCAACCGCAGCCTTTTTGAGCAGTACGATATCCCGCTGCCTGCCGATTACGCAAGCTTTGTGGCGGCCTGTCAGGCGTTTGAAGCGGTAGGCATCCGGGGCTTTACCGCTGACTATGCCTACGATTACAACTGCATGGAAACGCTGCAGGGGCTTTCCGCCGCCGAGCTTACCACTACGGAAGGGCGCAAGTGGCGCACCGCTTACAGCGACCCCGCCAGCACCGTGCGGGTGGGTCTGGACGATGCCGTGTGGCCGGGGGCCTTTGAGCGGATGGAGCAGTTCATTCAGGATACCCACCTTACGGCGGACGACCTTGCCCTGACCTACGACGACGTGACCGGGATGTTCCGGGACGGGGAAGTTGCCATGTACTTTGGCAGCTCTGCCGGCGTGAAGATGTTTCAGGATGAGGGCATCGACACCATTTTTATGCCCTTCTTCTGCCAGAACGGCGAAAAGTGGATCATGACCACCCCGTATTTCCAAGTTGCCCTGAACCGAGATCTCGAGCAGGACACCGCGCGCCGCGAAAAAGCCATGAAGGTGCTGAACGTCATGCTCTCGGAGGATGCGCAGAACCGCATCGTTGCTGACGGACAGGACGTGCTGAGCTACAGCCAGAACGTCCCCCTGCGCCTGACCGAGTACATGAAGGATGTGCGCGATGTGGTGGAAGAAAACCATATGTATATCCGCATTGCTTCCAACGATTTCTTTGCCATCTCTAAGGATGTGGTCTCCAGAATGATCGCGGGCAAGTACACGGCAAAACAGGCTTACCGGGCGTTCAATGCACAGCTTCTTGCCGAAGAGGAGCCTGCTGCGGACGAGCCCGTGTTGACCAGCGGGCAGAGCTATTCCAACGTGTTCCACGCAAACGGCGGCAATGCCGCCTTCTCGGTTATGGCAAACACGCTGCGCGGCGTTTACGGCACGGATGTGCTGCTTGCCACCGCAAACAGCTTTACCGGCAGTGTGCTGAAGGCAGATTATAACCAGAAAATGGCGGATTCCATGATCATGCCCAACGGCCTGATGTCCCGCCAGCGCACCATGACCGGTGCTGAGCTGAAGGAAACTGTCCGCGCCTTTGTGGAAGGCTGCGAGGGCGGCTTTGTGCCCTTCAATCGTGGCTCTCTGCCGATAGTCAGCGGTATTGCCGTGGAGGTAAAGGAGAATAACGGCAGCTATATCCTGACCGGTATCACCCGCAACGGGCAGCCGCTGCGGGATGACGACACCATTACTGTGACCTGTCTGGCAACGTCAAAGCAGATGGAAGCGCTGCTTGCGAGCAAGAGCGGCACGTCTGAGGACGGAGACGCGTGGGTGAAAAACACATGGCGCGATCACGTCTCCGGCGGCAGTACAGCGCTTGCAGAGCCTGAAAACTACATGACACTGAGGTGAGCGGAATGGCAGACGAAAAGCGTAAACCAAAACGGAGCTGCCATCCCCGGCAAAAGTGGCTCCCTGCTGCTGCCGCTATCCTTCTGCTGGTCTTGCTGGCAGTCGGGCTCAGCGTGCGGTACATCTCGTTTGTGTCGCAGACCATCTATCAGGAAAGCACCTCGCATCTGGAAGAAGTGCTGCATAAATCCAACAATATGCTAAAAGAGATGGTGCGCAAAAATGTGACCTATCTGCATTTGTACAACGGCTTTTTGGAAAATACCTCGGACGAGGACGAAATTCAGGCGTATATCGAGCAAGCACAGAAGAATACCGGATTTGCCAACTTTTACTTTCTTACCTACGACGGCAACTACATCACCGTGACCGGGGAAACCGGCTATCTTGGCTTGCAGACCAATCTGGACGAAAAGCTCGCCCATGATGAGGATGTCGTTGTGAACACGGCGCTGCCCGGCAAGCCCCAGATGCTTGCGTTCATCTGTCCCGAAACCCAGGGCAGCTACCGGGGCTTTGCCTACGATGCCATTGCCATCTCTTATTATAATGATGCGGTGCTGAGGTTGCTGGACAACTCTGCCTTTGAGGGCAATGCCAGCAACTATGTCATCTACCCGGACGGGCGGGTGGTCATCGACAACTCCGTAAACCGCAAGGAGACCATTTACAATTTCATTGCGATGCTGCGCGACCATTCCGACCTTTCCGAGGAACAGATCACGGAGCTGTCCAATGCCTTTGCGCAGGGCAGCAGCGGAAACCTGAGGGTCAAACTGAGCGACACCAGCTATTATCTGGTCTACGAGGGCACTGCGGTCCAGAACTGGACGATGGTGGGGCTTGTGCCGACCAAGATCGTCAATGCCAGTCTGGACGAACTGTGGTTCCATACGGTGCAGATCGTGGCGGGCATCGTTGCAGGTCTTGCGCTGCTGGTCATTCTGCTCATTGTGCGCAGAAGCCATACAACCCTGCGCCGGAAGAATACCGAGATCTTGTACCGGGATGAGCTGTTCCAGAAGCTTTCGCGTAACGTGGATGATGTTTTCCTGATGGTGGACGTAAAGACCACCAAGGCGGATTATGTCAGTCCGAACATCGAGCGGCTGCTGGGCATCCCGTGGAGAGAAGTCCGGCAGGATGCCCGTGTTCTGGCAGCGCTGCACCCGAATGGTTTCCCGGAGCGCGACAAAAACTATCTGAAAGGGCTGCTCAGCGGGCAGCAGCGCGAATGGGATTTCGAGTTTGAGCATCGGGAGACCAAGGAGCGCCGCTGGTTCCACGTCATCGCCATAGGCAGCGAGGTGGAGGGCAGAGCTAAGTATATCCTTGTCTTGTCCGACCGCACCGCCGATAAGCAGGTGAATCAGGCACTTTCCGATGCCGTTGCTGCTGCCGAGACAGCCAACCGCGCCAAGAGCACCTTCCTTTCCAATATGTCCCACGATATCCGCACCCCCATGAACGCCATCATCGGCTTTACTACGCTGGCGCTCAGCAATATCGACGATGCCGAGCGGGTGAAGGATTATCTTGGCAAGACCCTTGCATCCAGCAACCATCTGCTTTCCCTCATCAATGATGTGCTGGATATGAGCCGCATTGAAAGCGGAAAGATCCATCTGGAAGAGGTGGAGGTCAACCTTTCGGATGTGCTGCACGATTTGAAAACCATCGTCAGCGGGCAAATTTATGCAAAGCAGCTGGAGCTTTACATGGACGTCATGGACGTGACCGACGAGGACGTCTACTGCGACAAGACCCGACTGAACCAGATTTTGCTGAACCTGCTGTCCAACGCCATCAAGTTTACCCCGGCGGGCGGCACGGTCTCGGTGCGGGTGCGGCAGCTTGCCGGTAAGGTGCATGGCTGCGGGCAGTACGAGTTCCGCATCAAGGATAACGGCATCGGCATGAGTCCGGAGTTTGCCAAAAAGATCTTTGAGCCCTTCGAGCGGGAGCGCACCTCCACGGTAAGCCGAATTCAAGGCACCGGCCTTGGCATGGCAATCACCAAAAATATTGTAGATATGATGGGCGGAACCATCGAGGTGCAGACAGCGCAGGGCAAGGGTACCGAGTTTACCGTCTGCGTGCCCATGCGCGCACAGACTGAGCAGCGCCCGGTGGAAAAGATCACCGAGCTGGAAGGCCTGAAAGCACTGGTGGTGGATGACGACTTCAACACCTGCGACAGCGTGACAAAGATGCTGGTCAAGGTGGGTATGCGCGCCGAGTGGACGCTTTCCGGCAAGGAAGCGGTATTGCGTGCGCGGCAGTCTATCGAGATGAGCGATGCCTACCACGCCTATATCATCGACTGGCGCCTGCCGGATATGAACGGCATCGAGGTTACCCGCCGCATCCGCAGCCTGAACGATGATACGCCCATTATCATCCTGACCGCCTACGACTGGTCTGACATTGAGGTGGAAGCAAAGGCCGCCGGTGTGACCGCCTTCTGCTCCAAGCCCATGTTTATGTCCGACCTGCGCGAGACCCTGATGAGCGCCCTTGGTCAGAAGCAGACGGATGCGGCGCAGGGGCTTCTGCCGGAAAAGAACGCCGACTTCAAGGGCAAACAGATCCTGCTGGTGGAGGACAATGAGCTGAACCGTGAGATCGCACAGGAGATCCTGCGGGAGTACGGCTTCCTTGTCGATACGGCTGAAAACGGTGCTGTGGCGGTGGAAAAGGTAAGCACCGCAGCGCCGGGCAGCTATGATCTGGTGCTGATGGATGTGCAGATGCCGATCATGGACGGCTATACCGCCACCCGGAAGATCCGCGCGCTGGACGACCCTGCCCGGGCAACGCTCCCGATCATTGCCATGACCGCCAACGCCTTTGACGAGGATCGCCGCAACGCGCTGGAAAGCGGCATGAACGGCTTTTTGTCCAAGCCCATCGTGATCGGCGACCTTGTGCAGGAGCTGCATAAAATTTTGTGACCCGAACGTCTGTCAGAAGCATAAATAATAAAGCACCCGCAGCAGTTTCCCGTTTTTTGCAATGAAATGCAGGGAGAATGCTGCGGGTGCTTTTTGCAGTTTGGCACCCGAAAAACGGGCGAAAAAAGAAATATCTTTTCATATTTGTGCGGTGGGTAGGACGAAATTTTGTCAGATGCGTGGAATATTGCAGAAAAATTTGTGAAAAGCAGCCAACGGATATCCCCAAAACGTGTTGATATTGAGAAAATAGACGGAAGATTGTTTACAAAAGGATTACAGGCTGGTATACTTTTTAGCGGTAGATCCCTATGAGATCCGCAAAGAAACAAGAAAGGAAATACCGAACCGTGAATACCACCGCACCGCACACCCTGAGAAAACGATTGCTGACCCTGATACTGAGCTTTGCCTTTCTGCTTACCTGTCTGCCCGCTGCACTGGCAGTGGATCTGAACGTGGACGCAGGCTTCTACTTCAAGCAGAGCCGGGGCGGCACCTGCACGCTGGCTTCCGCAGCCATGATGCTGCGCCGCCGTGCCTACTTTGACGGGCTGACCGATTGGACGAACGTGACCGAGAACAGTGTGCGCTCCACAGCATGGGCCAACGGCCTTGCGCACAGCTTTACATATAAGGAAATGCAGGTGGGCTACGCCACCCTGCCCTCCAGCCTGCAAAGCAAAACGGCGGTGCTGATCTCTCTGCTGGAGCAGCACCCGGAGGGCGTCGTCCTTTACGACCGTACCCAGCCCCATGCGGTGCTGCTGACCGACTACACCAACGGTATTTTCTATTGCTCCGACCCGGCGGGGAACATCGGCTATGGCCGCATCCCTATTACAAGCTCCAGCGTGTCCATTGCAAGATCTTCCTGCTACTGGTACGTCGCCGCAGATCATAACAGCGTGGCGGCACAGGCCGACGGCCTGCGGCTGGAAGGGGTGCGTTACCCGGTAAATCTTCGCACCGGCAGCGGCATGACGCTGACCGGTACAGCCAACAGTGCCACCGGTACTACCCTGACCAGTGTGCAGGTGGCGGTTTTGGACGCAGCTGACCAGACTGTGCAGAGCGCGGCGGCACAGGTGAACGCCGCCGCTTTCTCTCTGAACACGCTGGACAGCCAGATCCGCTTCGGGGAGCTGCCGGAGGGCAGCTACACCTATATGGTGCTGGTGACGGACTCTGTGGGCGAGAGCCTGTGCTTTGCATCGGACTTCACGGTGTCCGGCAGTGCAAGCAGCACCCAGACCTACTGGTCGCTCAAGGACGCCGAGGGCACCAAGCTGCAGCAGACGGTCCAGCAGGTGGAGACCACGGTAGAGACCGCCGCCGAGACCACCGTAAGCTGGTTTGCACAGCTGTTCGGCTGATAAAAGGATATAAATTTGGAGCCGCTGCACAAGGCAATGTGCAGCGGCTCCATTTGCGTAATTGCGTAATTTAGGACTTTATTTAAAATAAATTTTCCGCTTTGTTCTGTCGCTATTCCCCCCGCAGTTCCGTGCCGGGGTAGTAGTGCGCCAGAATGGCGCGGTAGTCTGCACCCTGCTCCGCCAGCGCCTTTGCGCCCCACTGGCTCATGCCTACGCCGTGTCCGTAACCTTTTGTGGTAAAGGAGAAAGTGCCGCTCTGCCAGACCACCGTAAAGCAGGTGCTGCGCAGCCCCAGCGCCTTGCGCAGGGCGGTACCCTGCACCGTCTGCCCGCAGACCGGCAGGCTGTCCACATAGCCGGAGGGGGTGAGCATCGGCGTGCCGAACCACTGCGCCTGCTGCGAAAGATCAGCGGCAATGCCCAGCCGTTCGGCCAGCAGCTGCTGTAATTGGGCGGCAGAAAGGTTCAGGGTGTATTCATAGTTGTCGGCGGCGGTGTCGGTGCTGCTGTCCACCGGTACAAGATAGGGCAGGGCAGTGCCCCAGACGTTCTCGCTGGCTTCGGTACGGCCATTGGACATGGCAAAGTAGCTTGTCCCGGCGGGGGCGTCCCCGTAATACAGCACCTGCGTCTGTACCGCATCCACCAGCGCGGAAAGCCGGGCGTAGTTGGCCGCGTAGGCGGTGCCCCAGTAGCTGTGCAGCACCGCATCGGTCAGGCAGCCCTGCCGCCGGGCGGGGTCTGCGGTGAACCATGCGCCGTTTTCCTCCGTGCTGTGATCCCGGCGGTAAAGGGCATAGCTGTGCGCCGCCACCGCCTGTGCCTTCAGTGCTTCATCCGGCCAGCTGACCGGCATTTCAGCGGCAACCGCTCCGATGAGATACTCCCGCAGCGGCAGCTCCACCGCCTGCCCGGTGCTCTGATCCGTAAAGCAGACGGTATCGGCTGTGTCAGCAGGGGAGGTGGCCTGACCGCTGCCTTCTTCCGAAGCGGCAGAGGATGCTTCTGCTGCGGACGGAGCGGTGCTCTGCGCAAGGGTCATGCGGGCAAGGCGGTAGGCAGCACACGGCAGGGCGCAGCCCAGCACCAGCAGAACGGCGCACAGCAGCAAAAAGGAACGTTTCATACTAGACCTCCTCCCGGAACGCAGGTTTTGGGAACATCATACGCCCGGCGGCGTGCAAACCGGCGGGAAATGCGCAGAGGAACCCCGGTATTTTTGCGCTTTACGGTGAGAAGTGCGCACTTAGCGCTTGAATTTACTGCACAAAAGCGATATTATAAAAGCATGTCCATCAGAGCGTAGGATGGACGGGATCGGAAAGTATAAAAAGTAAGAGACGGAAAGGAGCACTCCTATGAACTTTGCACACGCAGAAGTGGCAACGCTGGACCCGACGACCATGCGTACCCTGTGCGAGGAGTACATCGCAAACAACTACATCGACCCGGAGACCAGCGAGCGGCTGGGGGTCAAGCGCGGCCTGCGCAACCCGGATGGTACCGGCGTGCTGGCCGGCCTGACCAACGTCTGTGACGTTGTGGGCTACAAAAAGGATCAGGAAGGTCATGTGATCCCCACCCCCGGCAAGCTGATCTACCGGGGCGTCAACATCAACGAGATCGTGGACGAGGCTTACCGCAACGACCGCTTCGTGTTTGAGGAAGTGATCTGGCTGCTTCTGTTCGGCAGCCTGCCCACCCGGGAGCAGCTGGACGATTTCTGCGAGATCTTAGCGGAGTCCCGCGCACTGCCGGACGGCTTTATGGACACCATGAACGCACCCTCGCCCAATATCATGAACAAGTTGCAGCGCTGCGTGCTGGGCCTGTACTCCTACGACGACCGCGCCGAGGATCTGAGCCTTGAGAACATCCTGAACCAGAGCATCAACCTGATCGCCAGTATGCCCACCATGATGGTGAACGCTTATCAGATGAAGCGCCGTTACTACGATAAACAGAGTATGTTCTTCCACCTGCCCAAGCCCGGCCAGAGCACGGCAGAGCACATCCTCAGCACCTACCGCCCGGATCAGAAGTTTACCCACGAGGAGGCAAAGCTGCTGGATATGTGCCTGCTGGTGCACGCAGACCACGGCGGCGGCAACTGCTCCACCTTTACCACCCGCGTACTGTCCTCCTCCGGCACGGACACCTACTCGGCTATCTCTGCGGCCATCGGTGCCCTGAAGGGTCCCAAGCACGGCGGCGCGAACCTGATGGTCAACCGCCAGCTGCAGGATATCCTCAAGCACGTTGAGAACCCGGAGGATGACGACGAGGTGCGCGAGTATCTGCGCCGCATCCTGCGCAAGCAGGTGGGTGACGGCTCCGGCCTGATCTATGGCATGGGTCATGCGGTGTACACCATCAGCGACCCCCGTGAGGTCATCCTGAAGCAGCGCGCAAAGCATCTGGCCTACGAAAAGGGCTTTGAGGAAGAGTACAATATGCTGTGCAGCATCGAGCGGCTGGCACCCGGCATCTTTGCCGAGGAAAAGGGCAGCTCCAAGCCGGTGTGCGCCAACGTGGACCTGTTCAGCGGCCTGATCTACAATATGCTGGGCATCTCGGAGGATCTGTACCTGTCTCTTATA
>ENA-OZAV01000578-OZAV01000578.1-human-gut-metagenome-genome-assembly--contig:-NODE-578-length-15481-cov-18.891223_pt1 | contig 15481 bp, 11 predicted proteins | sample MGYA00243307_ERZ653511 | MGnify/ENA primary metagenome ERZ653511 (study PRJEB26926, sample SAMN06165165) | human gut metagenome | biome: ENVO:00009003; feature: ENVO:2100002; material: ENVO:00002003...
CCTGCACCCTGCAAGGGAGTTCCTCCCTTGACCCTTTTTCGCGATTGAGTTGGTCGCATTTTCATACAGTGTCCGCGTGTTTATCCATGCAAAATAAGACAGCCCTCCCTGCCGTGTGACAGAGAGGGCTGTTTTGTGCTTATTGTGCGTCGTCGTGCGGTTCGCCGCCAACCGGGATGGCGTCATCCGACAGTTCGGGCTTGTCCGCTTCGGCGGGTTCGGTTTCCTTCGGCGCTTCCGGTTCGTTCACGGGTTCGGGGTCAACCGGGGCTTCGGGGGCTTCCGGCGTTTCAGGCGCTTCCGCAGTCGGCGCGTCAGCCGCTTCGGGCGTTTCCTTGCCCCAAACTTCCTGATAGTCCATTCCTTCCAGCTGATGGCGCAGTTCCGCGCGCTGTTCCGGCGTCAGCTTCGAGATGTCGATCTCGCCGCGCTTCATCAGCCCGTCGCAGAACTCCTGAAGCCGACGCTTGATGTCGTCCGCCGTGTCCTGGCTGTTCCGGACAGTCTCCTGCCCTTTCTCCACCAGCGAGCGCGCCAGATCGCCGCCCTTTTCCACCAGAGACGCTGCCGCGCCGATTCCGCCGTACATGACGTTTTTCACAAATTTCTCCAGATCAGGCATGTTCGTCACTCCTTTCGTTCCACCTGACATGCTCAGTATACCCCATTTTTCCTTTGAATCGCAAGGGAAACAGATTAGAATTTGCTAAAAAACGCATGATGATGGTTACAACCGCAGCATGGCCGCTTCCACAAGCGTCTCCGCCGCCGTGTCGGGTGCGGAAAACCACCGCTGCCGATTTTCGGGCATCATTTGCTGCAGCGGCTTTTCAGCCCCGTCCGCCACGACAAAAATCGCCAGCTGCTCCCGTGCCTGCACTTGCATCAGCGCGTCGCAGAACGCCGGACATGCCAGCATTTCCGGTTCAATCCGGTCGATGAGGATAGGCGTGCGCGTGCTGAACGTTCCGCACAGCCCCGGCGCGGCGATTTCCTCCATCACTTGCGGCAGGAGCAGCCAGTCTTTTTCCGTCAGCCGGACGCGGCACAGCACGTCGTTCAGCCGCGGCTTCGGCGGCGGAAGCAGCAGGTGCAGCGCTTCGCCGCGCAGGCTGCCGCCAACGCGCACGGGGGTCAGTTGGAAGCCGGAAAACGGCACATTCAGCGCGTTCATAAGCTGTGCGGCGCTTGCCGAAGCCCCGTCTCCTGTCAGGTACAGCTGCTGCATCGGATGATTCCTCCATCATGGTCTTTTCGGGCACTAATTGACGAATTTTCTCTATGCTTATTGTACCCGTTCGCATTCGTTTTGTCAAGCAGCGCATTTTTCCGCCGTATTTTCCGCGTGGGCAAAAAAACCGGAAAAGTACGGAAATACAAGGCTTTCAGCAGGATTTCCGCCGTTCAAAGTCGAATATCTTCCTTGTGCGTTTTCAAGCGCTGGAGAATTGTAAATAATCCGCCTGTTTGCTTGACACCGCCCTCGATTTGTAATACAATGTTAACAAACCATCTTTGCGCCTTGGCGCACGAACTTTGAGGTGAACCATTGATGAAGCACAGCTGGCATTGGATGCGGACTCTCCTGACGCTGACCCTCGTGCTGACGCTCTGCGGGCTGACTCCCGCCGCCGTCCCCGACGTGGGCTATGCGGAATCTGCTGCGGAAGGAACGACCGCCGCCGCCGCATATGGCATGGCAACGGCGGATGATGTTATCGTCCGCAAGCAGCCGTCCACGAGCGCGAACTACTGGTTCCGCATCAATACGGGATTCGTCTGCGAAATCCTTGATACCGTCGTTCGCGGCGACACAACGTGGTATAAGGTCAACAGCACGCATCCGACCCCCAATGGGCGCACCTACATCGGCTATGTGCGCGCGTCATTCTTCCGTCCGCTGACGGCGGAGGAAACAGAGGCGTACCTTGCCAGCGGCCGCGTGAATGTGACGGCGACCCCTGCCCCCGCGCAGACACCCGCGCTCACGCTTCAGCCTTCGGCGGATGATGCTCTCGTGACCGCCACGCCTGCCAGCGGCAGCGATTTTCCGTTTGATACCAGCATCATGGGCGGTACAACGTCGACCCCGCTCGTCTCGCTGATTACGCCCACTCCGACGACCTCTCAAGTCACTTACGGTACGGGTGAAATCACCGCCAGCGGCACGAACTTCCGCGTTGCGCCCAGCCTGAGCGCTGGGGTCATCGGCAAGCTGAACAGCGGTACGGTGGTGACGCTGCTTACCATTCCGGATACAATTGACGAAAATCACTGGTATCAGATTCGCTACAACGGACAGGAAGGCTATATCCAGTCCAACTTTATCCGCGTGCTGACCGCGGCGGTGACGGCGACACCTCAGCCTTCCGTCTACGGCACGGCGAAGCTGCTGTATGACTCCGCGAACCTGCGCGACGCGCCCAACGGCACGACCCGCGCGCTCTGGCAGGGCAAGGGCTCGACGCTCTCCGTCGCTGGGATTTCGCAGGATAAGGGCGGCTTCACCTGGTATCCGGTGTATTACGGCACGGACAACACAGTCTATTATGTCCGCTCGGACGTGGTGGAATACACGGCGGGCAGCGGCGTCATCAACACGCCCACGCCTACGCCGGCATCCGGCAGCGCTTACGGCTACGTCATCACCACGGCGGCAGGCGTCAACCTGCGCCTGAGCGCGGGCGGCGAAGTCATCGTGCAGGTTCCGCGCAATGTTGTGCTGACCTGCATCGGCGCGCCTGTCCAGACCTCTGGCAGCAGTTATCTGTGGTATTACGTCCGCTACAACAATCTGGCGGGATACATCCGCGGCGACTTCGTGCGCGTGTGCGACCAGAACGGCAATCCGCTGGGCGAAGCGACCGCTGCGCCTTCCGTTACCGCGACTCCTGTGGTCTATTCCGGCTATGTCAAGCTGACGAAAACCGGTGTCAACCTGCGTGTTTCCCCCGCGGGCAGGTCGCAGGGACAGTATGACATCGGGCTGATTCTCCCCATTGCGGGTGCAACGGTGTCCTCCGGGCGCTACCAGTGGTTCTGCGTCCGCACGCCCGATGGCAAGACCGGCTATGTGCGCTCCGACTGCGCCGTGCCGTGCGACCTGAACGGCAATCAGGTGACTGTCACGCCGACGCCCGCGCCGACCACGAGCATCAGCACCTACGGCTATATTCAGATTACCAAGCCCAGCACGAATCTGCGCCGCACCATCGGCGGTGAAACCATCCACCAGCTGGCGAAAGAGTCTGTCTGGCCGCTGATTGGCACAGTTATCACCACGAACGGCGTGACGTGGTATCCCGTCTCGGCGGACGGTTACACGGGCTTCGTGCGCGGCGACTGCGCCTACAAGCTCTCCGCCACGCAGGAAGCCAGCTACCTCGCGGGCAAGGGCATCCCGAAGGAAACGCCCGCGCCTACGGGCAGCATTCAGCAGACCAGTTATGTTCAGACGACGCTGGATTACGTCAACCTCCGCCAGACGGCCAGCCGCGACAGCAAGTCCGTCGCGAAGGTGCGTACGGGCACGGTGCTGGCGTTCAATGCCACGACCACGGCGGGCACGTCCACTTGGTACCGCGTTGTCTACAACTCCACGGAAGTGTGGGTGCTGGGCAGATGCGTCAAGGTGATGACGCAGGCGGAATATCAAGAATGGCTGAACAAGAACCCCGGCGCGGCAACGCCTCAGCCTGACGCGGCAAAGGGCTATATCGTTACCACGCGCGACGGCGTGAACATCCGCGCCACCGCGAACGGCAGCAGCATTCTCACCCGCGTGAAGAAGGGAACGGTGCTCCCGTATTATACCGAGAATATCAAGGCGGGCAGCTACACTTGGTATCTCATCCGCCTGAGCAATGGCACGGAAGGCTACATCCGCTCCGATATGGTAAGCAAGAGCAACAATAACGGCGGCGCCCTGCCGACCGCGACGCCCGCGCCTACCGGCAGTCCCACCACGAAGCCGAGCGCAACCTATACGACCCTGCGCCTTGGCTCGACGGGCGACGCTGTAACCCGCCTTGTGCAGGAGCTTATCAATCAGGGCTATTACACCGGCAGTGTCACGAACGTGTACACCTCCGCGGTTCAGGCGGCGGTTCGCGCCTTCCAGAGCGCCAAGGGCTTGACGGTGGATGGCATTGCGGGCAAGCAGACGCAGCACGCGCTGTTCGGCACAGTTGAACCCGGCGCGGACGACTACACCGATTACACCTTCCAGTTCTACCCGGCAGAGAAGATTGACTGGTACACAGGCGGCATCCAGCAGCTGTGGGCGAAGGGCGCCAGCTACAAGATTTACGACGTGCGAACCGGCATCGTTTGGTGGGCGCGCCGCTGGGCGGGTTACAGCCACGCGGACATTGAGCCCGTGACTGCCGCCGACACTGCGCGCCTGTGCCAGATTTACGGCGTGAACAACGCGCAGGAAATCTGGGATAAGAACCTGTGGCAGCGCCGTCCCTGCCTGATTACCATTGGCAACAGGACGTTCGCGTGCTCCCTGTTCGGTATGCCGCACAACCCCGACGGCGACACCATCCCGGACAACAACATGACGGGTCAGATTTGTATGCACTTCACGAATTCGAAGGGTCACGAATCCGGCAAGGTGGACACCTACCATCAGCAAGCCATTGAGTATGCATGGCAGAACTGCCCGGCAGGACACAAGTGACAAGGGGCGGCGCTGATTGACCTGTCCGCGCAATTTGCAGCGGCAGCAAAAGCGCAGGAAGCTATCCCAAAAGAAAAATGCGCCCGGCGAGTGGAGGAACAATAATCCTCCATCCACCGGGCGTTTTGTTATACCACAGCCATGCCCTTTTCTTCCGTCAGGCGAAGAATCGCGCCGTCAATGCACTGCCCAATCTGCGTGCAAAGCCCAACTTGCAGCGCTTCGTCCTCTGCCAGCGCATCCCGAATCGTCTGCGCCATCTTTTTCTGATTGCTGTCGCTGAGCAGCCGCTGTTCATTCACCGTCTTCCGCAGAAGTTTGGGGATGTTCATCTGCCGCATCAGCGGACGGGTCAGCTTGTCCAGCGCGGGACGGCTGACGAACATGGCAATCAGCCCAATTGCCGCGCCGATGACCAGCCCCACCGGGCCGGACGCAATCAGCGCGATCCCGCCGCCGCCGCAGAGGTTCGCCGCCATCATCGCGACGATAATATCCAGCAGCACTTCCATCAGCGGCATTTCCGGCATCGGCAGATTGTCCCGCATCGGCAGGGTGCTCGTTGTCACCATTGCTTGGCGAATCTGCAAGCGCTGCACATCCACGCCATACTGCTCGCAAAGGCGGTTGAGGTCACGCTGCACGTCCATCAGAATGTTGTCCAGCCACGGCGAGACCACTTCTGACAGCGCTGCGCTCCATTCCGGTGACATCAGCAGCGATTCCGCCTGCTTCTGGCACGCATCTTCCATGTCGCCCAGCGTTGCCGTTTCGCCCTGCCGCCACTTTCGGTATTCCGGCATGAGCACGCTGTCCGTCAGTTGACGCGCCATAGCGTCGGAAAGCTGCGCTGTCAGCGCGGGCATAGCGGACTGCACCTTCTGCTCCACCGCATCGCTTTCTACATATGCCGCGGCATCTGCCTTCAGCCGCCTGACCATTTCGTCCACATGCCCCGCGTACGCCAATCCGCGCGCAATGTCAAATTCCGGCGTGGCGGAAACGTGCAGCACGCTGTCCGGGAATGTCTCACGGCAAAGCTGCTGGAAGAACGTCATCCGCGACGCGCCGCCTGTCAGCAGCACAACCTTCGGCGGACGCTGCGCCGTCATTTGCTGCGCCATCAGCAGACAGTTCATCATCCGGCTGCGGAAGGATTCACCCTCCAATAGCGGTGACGGGCGTTCGCACAGTTCCTCGACGATGGCGGCGCTGATGGTGAGGTTCAGCACATGCCGCCCCTCGCAAAAAATCGTCTCGCGCTTCGTCAGCTCTTCGCCCGTGCCGAGCGTGAAGAACTGCTCCTTGAGCCGCCGCGCGGACAGCATCATCCGGCTCTTCCACGCGCTTTTTTCGCGCAGGATTTCCCGCACAAGTTCCGCTTCCTCTGCGCACAGCGCGTCTACCGCCCGCTCCAGCAGCAGCTCATCCAGCATACCGCCGCCCAGCTGCACGCCCATTGTGCTGACGGCGTACTCCCGGCCGTCGCAGACATACGCCAAATCCATGGTGGAGGAGCCAAGGTCAATCACCAGCGCGCAGTCCATCAGCGCCCGGCGGAGCGTTTCGTCCTCTTCGGCTGTCGACGCGGACAGGAATGCTGCCCGCGATTCTGGCACGATGCGCACATTGGGCAGCCCTGCCGACATCAACAGGGATGCATAGCGCGTGCGGTCGCTGTCCGCCCAATCCGCCGGACAGCCCACGATGAAGCTGACGTCTTCCGTCTCCATGATATGGCGGACGACGCTATGGTCTTGCAGGGCGGTCAGGACGCCTTTTGCGAAGGCGGCGACGGTCTGGTTGACGAAATCGCTGTTGGTGCGGAAGTTGCGCTTGAAGCAGACGCGGAGGTCTTCAGCCTGGGGGTTATCGCTGGCAAGTGCGCCAACGACGGGATGACCGTCATAGCGGGCGAGAGCGGTGATGAAGCTGTTGCGCCCGTGGACAGGGAGGATAACGGGAGCGATGTGCTGGTCGGAATAGAGGGCGACACAGCTTTCGCCGTCACCCAGGTCAAAGCCAAAATAACGCATAATTCACCTCACTGGATAGGAATAAGAGAATAAACACGCGGAAGAACTATGGTAGAGATGCCAACTCAATCGCGCGGAGGGGTCAAGGGCGTTACCCCTTCCTTAAATACAGTCCCCTCTGCTGCACAATCCCGTCCGCCTTCTGCACAATCGCGGGGCGGCGCTGCTGGGTGATGTCCGCGTCCATCACGTCGAAAAACATTGCTGTCTCCGGCGCGTAGTCCACCGCTTCGCAGCCGACCGCATGCAACAGGCGCTTTGCATTCGACAGCGGCCACGAGAGCGCTTTTTCCTGATTTGCGTCGCCGTCCAGCCGGGCATCCTGTGCCATTTCGTACAGCGAGGCATATAGCTCTGCTGCCGTTTCCGCGCCTGTGCTGATGATGGTAACGGATTTCTGCGCGAAAAGCGCTTCGATGGTCTGCGCGTCCAAAGCGATTCGCCCTTCCACTTCCACCAAGCGACGGCGAAGCTCAGTCTCATCCGCCACCACAACAGGCTTGGGAGGCTTGCGGCGCATGGCGCTCACAATGCTCCCGATGGCGGCGCAGAGCGATACCGACTGCGCAACGATGCACAGCGCGAATCGCCCCATCCAGCCGCTGTTTTCCGGCGTCACGCAGCTGGGCAGCGTCAGCCAGAGCGCCAGCGCACCCAGATTCAGCACCGCGGCGGCGAGCGGGAGAATCAGCGGCTTCCAGTCCTGCTTTTGGGTGGCGGGGATTTCAGCGCGTACCAGTGTCATGGATTGCAGCGCGGCGGCTTCCCGCGCATAGAGCAGATGCAGCAGCTGCCGGCGCGCAGGGTCGGTTTCGCTGGTTAGGCGCGCCTGCTCCGCGGTTTGCAGCTGCTGTACAGCGGCTTGCAGCATTTCTTCGGTCGATTTCATGTCGATTTTCTGCCTTTCGGGGGATGCTCTCCCCAATACAAGGGTACTGCATCTGACTTTCTTTGTCAAGTGCGGCGAAAAAAACAAGGATTTTCGGGATTTTTGCAGAATATTTCATTCGGTATGCTCTGAAAGGGCTTCCATGCGTAGAGAGAATGAGAAAGGCAGGGCAAATCCTATGGCGATGAGCGCCGAAGAAAGACAGCAAATGCTCCTGACGCAGCCGGTGGAGAAGATTATCCCGAAAATGGCGCTTCCCACCATCTGCTCAATGCTGATTACCTCCATTTATAATATGGCGGACACCTATTTCGTCAGCCAAATTGGCACGGCGGAAGCCAGCGCAAGCGGCACATCCGCCTCCGCCGCCGTCGGCATTGTCTTTTCCGTGATGGCGATGATTCAGGCGCTGGCGTTCATGTTCGGCATGGGCAGCGGTACGAACGTCAGCCATCTGCTGGGCATGGGCAAGCGCAAGGAGGCGGAATGTACAGCGCGGTCGGCTTCTTTTCCGCAGTGGCGGCGGGCGTGCTGATTGCGGTGCTGGGCAATGTGTTCAATGAGCCGCTGATGCGCCTGCTTGGCGCGACGGAGACAGCTATGCCGTATGCGCTGGACTACGCACGGTATATTTTCCTCGCCGCGCCGTTCATGATGGGGTCGTTGTCAATGAACAACCTCCTGCGCTTCCAAGGCTTGGCGACGTATGGCATGGTCGGCATCATTTCCGGCGGCTTGCTGAATATGCTTCTTGACCCGCTGCTGATTTTTGTGTTCGACATGGGCATTGCGGGTGCATCGATTGCGACGGCAATTTCGCAGCTGACGAGCTTTGTCATCTTGCTGGTGATGTGCAGCACGCACGCCGACGCCATCACGATTCATCCGCGCAACTACCGCCCAACGAAGCAGATGTACGCCAAAATCCTGAATAACGGTCTGCCGTCGCTGGGGCGGCAGGGCATCATGAGCGTGTCGACGTCGCTGCTCAACAATGCCGCGGCGGTCTATGGAGACCCTGCGATTGCGGCGTTCGCGATTGTCAGCCGCTGCCTGAATTTCGTCAACTCCACCGTCGTCGGCTTCGGGCAGGGCTTCCAGCCGGTCTGCGGCTTCAATTACGGCGCGAGAAAATATGACCGGATGCACCGCGCGTTTTCCTTCAGCGTCAAGGTAACGACGATTGTGCTGCTGGTGCTGGGCGCGGCGGGATTCGCCTTTGCCGAGCCGGTCGTCACGCTGTTCCGCCGCTCCGACCCGGAGGTCATCCGCATCGGCACGGAAACCTTCCGCGTTCAGATTCTGACCGTGTGGGCGTGGGGCTTTATTACGCTGAGCAACATGTACACGCAGGCGATTGGCTACGGCATCCGCTCGACGATTCTGGCGGCGGCGCGTCAGGGCTTGTTCCTGATTCCGACGCTGCTGGTGTTGCCGAACGTGTGGGGGCTGCGCGGGCTGGAAGTCTGCCAGCCGCTGGCGGATGTGCTGACGCTTGCCCTCGCCGTTTGGATGATGACGAAGGTCATTCGTGCGCAGAAGGCGCAAATGGCGCAGGAAACCGCGTGAAGCCCTTGCAAATCGCATGACAGAATGGTATAATAGCCCTTGCGATTGACCCCATTTTGTGCGAATTTGAAGGGAGCAGCCTTTATGAAGCAGATTACATCCGCCCAGCTGCGGGAAATGTTCCAGCAGTTCATGGAGTCCAAGGGACATCATCGGATTCCCTCCGCCTCCGTTATTCCGGAAAATGACCCGACCGTCCTGTTCACCACCGCCGGTATGCACCCGCTTGTGCCGTACCTGATGGGTACGCCCCATCCCGCCGGCACGCGCCTGACTGACGTGCAGAAGTGCATCCGCACGGGTGATATTGACGACGTGGGCGACCCCAGCCACCTGACCTTCTTTGAGATGCTGGGCAACTGGTCGCTGGGCGACTATTTCAAGAAGGAAATGATTCCGTGGAGCTGGGAGTTCCTGACGAGCGAAAAATACCTCGGTCTGGATCCCGACAAGCTGGCGTTCACCGTCTTTGAGGGCGACGAGGACTGCCCCCGCGACGAGGAAGCCGCCAATCTCTGGCGCAGCTGCGGCGTGAAGGATGACCACCTGTTCTATCTGCCGAAGGAGCACAACTGGTGGGGCCCGGCGGGCATCACCGGTCCGTGCGGCCCGGATACCGAGATGTTCATCATCACCAAAAAGCCCTGCGGCCCGAACTGCTCGCCTGCCTGCCACTGCGGCGCGTATCTGGAAATCTGGAACGACGTGTTCATGCAGTACAACAAGCAGAAGGACGGTACGTTCATTCCGCTCAAGCAGAAGAACGTCGATACCGGCATGGGCCTGGAACGCACGATCTGCGTGCTGACGGGCAAGAAGACCGTCTATGAGACGGACGCCTTCACCGACATTCTGGCGAAGATTGCCGAACTGTCCGGCAAGGAGTACGGCGCGGATGAGGAAACGACCAAGGCGTTCCGCATCATTGCCGACCACATGCGCACGTCCACCTTTATTCTGGGCGACGACCGCGGCGTGTCCCCGTCCAACACGGATCAGGGCTATATTCTCCGCCGCCTGATTCGCCGCGCGGTGCGCTACGGGATGCAGCTCGGTATGCCCGACGGCTTCACCTGCGAAATCGCGAAGGTTATCATCAACCAGTACAGGAATGCGTATCCGGAGCTGGAGCGCAACGCGGCGTTCGTCATTGATCAGCTGACGCTGGAGGAAGGCCGCTTTGCCCGCACGCTGAAGCAGGGCAACAAGGAGTTCGACAAGGTGGCGTCCCGCGCGGCGGACGGCAAGATTGACGGCGAGACGGCGTTCCACCTCTACGACACCTACGGTTTCCCGATTGAGATGACCGTGGAACTGGCGAAGGAGCGCAATCTGACGGTGGATACCGTCGGATTCGAGGAAGCGTTCCGCAAGCATCAGGAGCTGAGCCATCAGGGTGCGGAGCAGAAGTTCAAGGGCGGTCTGGCGGACACGAGCGAGGAAACCGCACGCCTGCACACCGCGACTCACCTGCTGCACGCGGCGCTGCGCAAGGTGCTCGGCGACGAAGTGGCGCAGAAGGGCTCGAACATCACGGCGGAACGTCTGCGCTTCGACTTTTCCTTCGGTCGCAAGGTGACCAAGGACGAGCTGGCGCAGGTCGAAAAGATGGTCAATGAAGCGATTCAGGCGAAAGTGCCGGTTGTGTGCGAAGAGATGACCGTACCGGAAGCGAAGGAGAAGGGCGCAATTGGCCTGTTCGAGTCCAAGTACGGCGAGAAGGTTCGCACCTACAAGATGGGCGATTATTCCTTTGAAATCTGCGGCGGCCCCCACGCGCAGAACACCGGCGATTTGGGCACGTTCAAGATTCAGAAGGAAGAATCCTCTTCCGCTGGCGTCCGCCGCATCAAGGCGGTTCTGATTCCCGACCAGAAGTAAAGGACGGGGGAGACCCAAGGGGCTTTGCCCCTTGACCCCAGCAGGGCTCTGCCCTGCACCTGCGAAGGGTCTTCGACCCTCTCGACACCCTTTTCGCGATTGAGATGAGCGCATCTGCATACTGTATGCGCGTGTTGCTCCCAAAGATCTACGAACGAAAATGCACCCCTCTTTCGGTGATTTGCCGAAGGAGGGGTGCTTGTTATCAGAATCAGGAATATCAGTAGTTTTCCGCCTTGACCATGAAGTAGCTCTGCGGATGCGCGCACACCGGGCAGATTTCCGGCGCTTTCTTGCCCACAACGATATGGCCGCAGTTCGCGCATTCCCAAATCACGTCACCGTCCTTGGAGAACACAAGGTCATTTTCCACGTTCGCCAGCAGGCGGCGATAGCGTTCCTCATGCGCCTTCTCGATGGCGGCGACCATGCGGAATTTATGCGCAATCGCCGGGAAACCCTCGGCGTCCGCTTCCTCTGCCATGCGGACGTACATGTCTGTCCACTCGGCGTTCTCGCCCTCGGCTGCGTGCAGCAGGTTCGCTGCGGTATCCTTGATTTCGCCGCCCTCCAGCAGCTTGAACCACATTTTGGCGTGTTCCTTCTCGTTCGCCGCGGTTGCTTCGAACAGTTCGGCAATCTGCACATAGCCGTCCTTGCGTGCCTTCGATGCGAAGTAGGTGTACTTATTGCGCGCCATAGATTCTCCCGCGAAGGCTTCCAGCAGGTTTTGTTCGGTTTTCGTGCCCTTAAGTTCCTTAGCCATGGTAAAAATCCTCCTAATCGTTGGTTTAACGTGCATTTTGCAGAAGTCTGCTGGAATCATTATACCACAAAATTGAGGAATTTGAAACAGAATTTTTGCCTCCGCAGAGGCGAAATCCCTGCGCTACACGCGCATATAGCATATAAGTATGAAAGAAAAGTCAACTGAATCGCGAAAAGTTGACATTGACGCGGCATGGAGTTCGTGGTATAATTCACAATGTATTCATATGCCAAGATAAAGGAGCAGTATGGATAAGAAGAACTATTGGGTCATTGCGCTGATGGTTGCACTTGCCATCGGGCTGCTGGCGGTGGTAACGCTGCTGCGTCCGAGCGGGGGTCAAAATGGCGAAATCGTCGTGACGGTGGATGGCGCGGAGTACGCCCGTGTGCCGCTGGGGCAGAAGCAGACATTGACCGTCACGCAGGAGGACGGCAGCGTCAATGTGATTGAGATCAGCGAGCGCGGCGCGGTGATGGCGTCCTCAACATGCCATAATCAGCTGTGCGTCCAAATGGGCGAAGTGACGCTGGACAACTGGGAGACGCGCCCCAATCAGCAATTCATTATCTGTCTGCCCAATCGGGTAAGTGTGGAATTGGTGGTGAAGGAATGAAAAAAACAGCGGTGCTTTCGGGGCTGATGGCGTTGACGCTGCTGCTGGGCGGATGCAGTGCGCAGCAGGCAGGCGGCGAAACCCCGACGACACCCCCCGCCGCGGCCGCCACGGTTGACCCGGCAGAAAAAACAACGGGTGTGGGTTTCTACTTCGACACAGTTGTGACCATCACGCTCTATGGCGCGGACGATGCCCTGATGGAGGACATCTGGGCGGCTTGCAAGCGTTACGAGAACATGCTCTCCAAAACGGTGGAGGGCAGCGACGTCAGCCGCATCAACAACGCTCATGGGCAGACCGTGACCGTTGATGCGGAAACGTGGAACGTCCTCAGCGAAGCGAAGAAGCTCAACCGCTTGACCGGCGGCGCGTTCGCCATCACGATTGCGCCCCTGACCGCGCAGTGGGACTTCACCGGCGGCACGAACCGTATGCCGACCGATGAGGAGCGAATCGCCGCCCTGCCGCTGGTGGACGACGAGCAGCTCACGCTGGGCGAGAACAACACGGTTACGCTGCCCGCTGGAATGCAAATTGACCTCGGCGGCATTGCGAAGGGCTACATTGCAGACCGAGTGGCGGCACTGGTGCGTGGGCGGTGCAGCGGCGCAATGCTGAATTTCGGCGGCAATGTCTACGCCGTTGGGACGAAGCCGGATGGATCGGCATACCGCGTCGGCGTACAGGATCCGGACGAGCCGAACAGCAGCATCCCCACCGGCCTCATGTCCGTCACGAACAGCAGCAATCCTATCGGCGTCGTATCCGTCATCGACCGCAGCGTCGTGACCAGCGGCATCTACGAGCGCGGCTTTACCATCGACGGCGTGCGGTATCATCACATCCTCTCACCGTGGACGGGACTGCCGTCCGATTCCGACTTGGCGTCGGCAACCATCATTGCAGAAAGCTCCATGGACGCGGATGCGCTGGCGACAGCGTGCATCGTCCTCGGCAGCGAAAAGGCGCTCCAGCTCACGCAGGAGAACGGATATCCCGCGCTGATGATTCTGCGCGACGGCACGGTGATGATGAACGACCTGATGAAGCAATGGGGCTACACGTCCCTGCGATGATACGCTATTTTCCTCTGAAAATAGTATCAGCTTTCAATTTCACTTTTTCATAGTTCTCAGGAGGAGGCAATAAACCATGAGTGAAACCAAGACAACTCGGAAACAGCTTCCGGCGTACCTGATTCTGGCGCTGATTGCGCTGGCGGCGGCGCTGCTGCTGGCGGTGACGAATGCGATTACGGCGGGTCCCATCAAGGCGCATGAGGAAGCGGCGCAGAACGCGGCGTTCCAGAGCGTCATGACGGCGGATTCCTTCAGCACCATGAGCATTCCGGATGGCTGCAATGTTACATCGTTGGTGGAAGCGAAGAAGGACGGCAAGACCATCGGCTACTGCGCGGTGTCCTCCGCCAAGGGCTACGGCGGCAATGTCGCTGTGACGCTGGGCGTTGATATGGATGGCAAAATCGTCGGCTGCCAGATTGGCGACACGAACTTTGCCGAGACGGACGGCTTCGGCGCACGTTGGAAAGAACCGGCTCGTGCGGAGGCGTTCATTGGTCTGAGCGCGTTCGGCGGCGACACCATCGAAGCGATTACCGGCGCGACCGTCACCTCCAAGGCGGTGCTGGCGGCATCCAATGATGTGCTGAAGTGCATCAGCCATGTGCTGGGCAAGGACGTCGAAGGCGACGTGCTGGCGTTCGGCGTGAAGGAAGAAAAGCCTGCGCAGACGGTTGAGCTGACAGGCGACGTGCATCAGGGCAAGGCTGTTGGCTTTGGCAACGGCGAAGTGACCGCGCGCCTGACGCTGAATGACGACGGCACGATTGCGGCGCTGGTTATCGACGCTTCCACGCAGACGCCCGGCTTCGGCACGCGCTGCGCGGACGAAGAGTTTACGGCGCAGTTCATCGGCAAGAGCGGCCCGTTTACCCTGAATGAAAATGTGGACGGACTGACCGGCGCGACCATCACCTCGACGGCGGCAGTGGAGGCCATCAACGCGGCGCTGACTTCGCCCGCGATGGCGGCGGAGGATCTCGAACCTGTGGCGACGGAAGCACCTGCCGCGACGGAAGCGCCCATGGTGCTGGAAAACGCGAAGACCGCGACGATTGCGGGCTTCGGCGGCGCGGACATCACGGTGCAGGTGACGGACGAGAACGGTGTGATTACGGCACTGGTGGTGGATGCGTCCAGCCAGACGGCGGGCTTCGGTCAGAAGTGCGCGGAGGAAGCGTTCACGAGCCAGTTTGTTGGCAAGAGCGCGCCGTTGACGCTGGGCGAAGGCATCGACGCGGTGGCAAGCGCGACGATTACGTCTCAGGCGGTTGTAGACGCGGTGAACAGCCTGTATGCAACGGCTGAACCTGTGGAAGAGCCGACGGAAGCACCCGCTGCGACGGAAGAACCCGCTGCACAGACTGCGGAAGTTAAGACGGCAACGGCTGCGGGCTATGATGGCAACGAAATCACGGTGAACGTGACGGACGAAAACGGCGTGATTACCGCCCTGACGGTGGATGCGTCCACGCAGACGGCGGGTCTGGGTCAGAAGTGCGCGGAGGAAGCGTTCACGGCGCAGTTCATCGGCAAGAGTGCGCCGCTGACGCTGGGCGAAGGCATCGACGCGGTTGCAAGCGCGACGATTACGTCTCAGGCGGTAGTAGACGCGGTGAATAGCCTGTATGCAGCGGCTGAACCTGTGGAAGAGCCGACGGAAGCACCTGCTGCGACGGAAGCACCCGCTGCGCAGACTGCGGAAGTTAAGACGGCAACGGCTGCGGGCTACGATGGCAACGAAATCACGGTGCAGGTGACGGACGAAAACGGTGTGATTACCTCCCTGACGGTGGATGCGTCTACGCAGACGCCGGGTCTGGGTCAGAAGTGCGCGGAGGAAGCGTTCACGGCGCAGTTCATTGGCAAGAGCGCGCCACTGACGCTGGGCGAAGGCATTGACGCGGTGGCAAGCGCGACGATTACGTCTCAGGCGGTTGTAGACGCGGTGAACA
>ENA-OZAV01000599-OZAV01000599.1-human-gut-metagenome-genome-assembly--contig:-NODE-599-length-15214-cov-11.175539_pt1 | contig 15214 bp, 7 predicted proteins | sample MGYA00243307_ERZ653511 | MGnify/ENA primary metagenome ERZ653511 (study PRJEB26926, sample SAMN06165165) | human gut metagenome | biome: ENVO:00009003; feature: ENVO:2100002; material: ENVO:00002003...
ATTCTTTCATCTCCGACCAACTGGATACCTGATATACATCCAACCCCGGACGAGCACAGAATACAGACTCATGCGTTCCCTGTTGTATCTTCTCCTTGGGACTATTATAAATACCGTTACCTAGTAAATCCCAAGCTTGTTGCAAAGCCTCATCCTCTACCCCATAACGAGCATATACATATCCTTTCAACCACTCATCACGAGTAAACCGATGCTCACGCCATGGCAACTCCATCACCAGCTCATACATAACCGGGTTGTTCTCAATACTTTCCGGAGTCATCCCTACTCCACACAACGTCTTTCCGGCATGGTTATCTGTTTTCGCATCATAAAAACCATTAATTAGCGCGTCCATTTTACCATGCAATCCTATATTACCACCAAAATTCAAAAGCATACAATACACCCACCCATGTTGTCCATATCCCCCTTTGCGACACCATTCTGATGCCGGATCCCCCCATTGCGGACGGCATTCGCTGTGCAAATCCAAGACTAATAAATCTCCTGCTTCCAAATGTTCTATCATCGAAGTACGAGGGTTGTCTTGCCATGCCTGAGCCACCCACACAGCATCCGGATTTGTTTTTTTCATGGCTTTCATGATGGCTTTACCGGCTGCATCCAAATTTACTCCTTGAGTACTTCCCCCTTCATGAAACGGATCAATAGCGTAAAAACCAGTTTTTCCATACAGTTTTGTCAGTTCTCTATAATACAAAGCAGAGATTTCTTCAAAGCGTTCATCCTCCGGCTGTAAAAAGGCAGGACGATGATAGCTGCACCAAAATCCGGGATCAGCAACATTCAATCCTAATTTCTCCTTTGCATTATGAGGAACCATGCCACAATATCCCGGCAACACAGGTTCGATGCCATATTCACGCATTCTTTTTACAATCTTCTTCTGAAGTTTTTCCTGACGGGTATACCAACTTTCAGGATTAGGTCCTCCCCACCCTTCCAGATTATTCATCAACCACCAAGCTGTAAAACCCGGTCCGGCTACAAATTCATTAATTTCATCCTTAGTATATCCCAGTTTTAGAAGTACATTTCTCCAAACCGACTCAGTCCCTGTCAATGCCAGGGAAAGATTGATACCGTGAAGCGCCATCCAATCTATCTCCTTTTCCCAACGCTCCCAGTCCCAAAAAGCCATGGAGTAAGAGAAAGTACAATAATTCAGATCATAACGATAGGGCAGATCCGTTTCATGCCGTTCCTTTTTAGTCACAGGAGGCAAAACAGCAGGCAGTTTTGCAGTCATTCCATTCCAAGAAAGATGTATGCCTGCATAATATTTCAAATACCAATTCAATCCGGTAGCAATATTTACATAATCATTACCCCGGATAATTACTTTATCACCTTTCTGATCGAGTTCAAAAAAATCGGTCCCCGATTTCTGACGTTCGATAATAAATTTGGAGGAAGCTCCTTTGTCGATGCGCTCTAATAATCCTGTAACAGGAGAAGAAAATAAGTTGCTTGTCATCCATAACAGCACAAACAACAATCGTAGTTTTTTCATCATATTATTAAGGTAACGGATAACACCAATTAAATAAAAAACAGAACAGCCCCCTCGCCTTTAAAGGGAGGAAGGCTGTATTAGTATTATTACGGAATTATTTAATTATTTACAATTTCCAAGGCAACGCGGCTTCAACTGCTTGAAGAAGTCATTACCTTTATCGTCCACCAAGATGAATGCCGGGAAATCTTCCACTTCAATTTTCCAGATAGCTTCCATACCCAATTCCGGATATTCCACACACTCAATGCTCTTGATATTATTCTGAGCAAGGATAGCAGCTGGACCACCAATAGAGCCCAGATAGAAACCGCCATACTTCTTACAAGCATCCGTTACCTGCTGGCTACGATTACCTTTTGCCAACATTATCATGCTACCGCCATGTGACTGGAACAAATCCACATACGGGTCCATACGTCCTGCTGTAGTGGGGCCCATAGAACCACAAGCCATACCTTCCGGAGTCTTTGCCGGACCGGCATAATAGATAGGATGATCTTTGATATACTGCGGCAAATCTTCGCCACGATCCAAACGCTCTTTCAATTTAGCATGAGCGATATCGCGACCTACAATAATGGTTCCGTTCAATGACAGACGGGTAGCTACCGGATACTTGGTCAATTCTTTCAGGATATCCGCCATCGGTTGGTTCAAATCAATCTTAACCACATCGCCTTCACCGGCTTCACGGAGTTCTGCCGGAATCAGCTCACCCGGTTTATCATCCATCTTTTCAATCCAGATACCGTCTTTATTGATCTTACATTTTATATTACGGTCAGCAGAACAGGAAACGCCCAGACCGATAGGACAAGAAGCACCGTGACGAGGCAAGCGGATGATGCGGACATCGTGAGCCATATACTTACCACCAAACTGTGCACCCAAGCCAATCTTATAAGCTTCTTCCAATACTTGTTTTTCCAGTTCCACATCGCGGAAAGCACGCCCGTATTCATTACCGGTAGTAGGCAACTCGTCATAATAGTGAGTAGAAGCTAGCTTAACAGTCAGCAAGTTCTTCTCTGCCGATGTACCACCGATTACAAATGCAATATGATAAGGGGGACAAGCGGCCGTACCCAAAGTCTTCATTTTCTCAACGAGGAAAGGAACCAATGTAGCCGGATTCAATACAGCTTTCGTTTCCTGATATAAATAGGTCTTGTTCGCCGAACCACCACCTTTAGTCACACAAAGGAACTTGTATTCCATACCTTCAGTAGCTTCCAAATCAATTTGTGCAGGCAGGTTACATTTGGTGTTCACCTCATCGTACATAGTCAAAGGAGCATTCTGAGAATAACGAAGATTTTCTTCCGTATAAGTCTTATAAACTCCCAAGGAAAGGGCTTCTTCATCACAATAGCCGGTCCATACCTGCTGACCTTTCTCACCATGGATAATAGCAGTACCCGTATCTTGACAAAGAGGTAATTTGCCTTTAGCTGAAACTTCCGCATTACGCAAGAAAGTCAATGCTACATACTTATCGTTATCACTGGCTTCGGGATCACTCAGAATCTTAGCAACCTGTTCATTGTGTGAACGGCGAAGCAAAAAAGAAACATCACGGAAAGCAGCGTTAGCCATAGCAGTCAGACCTTCTTTTTCAATCTTCAAGATAGGTTTTCCTTCAAACTCACTTACTGACACATAATCTTTAGTCAGCAAATAATACTCGGTTTTATCAGGTCCCAACGGGAACATGTGCTGATAATGGAACGGAGGTGTTGCCATATTGATACTTATTTTAGTTAAAAGTTATTAGTGTGACAAAGGTAGTAACTATTATCGAAATTTTTCCTTAATTAGCGTGAAAACTTTCAAGGAATGTCCTTACCTTTGCCAACTCATTAAAATAACATCGCATTATACATGAAAAAATTAGGCAAATTATTATTTATTACTTCATTACTGTTATGCTTTCTCATCCCTCGAGGATGGACACAAACCCAAGCAAAAAACCAACCGGACAGTATCGAACTCAAACTGAAGGAAATCTACACGAAACGGGAAGTCATGATTCCCATGCGTGACGGAATCAAGCTTTACACCGCTGTCTACGAACCGAAAGACAACAGCAGGCAGCATCCTATCCTGATGCACCGCAGCCCTTACTCTTGTTCCCCATACGGAGAAGGATTTGACCGTCATTTCAGAACTAATCTGAAAAACTATATAGAGCACCGATATATTATCGTCTTCCAAGATGTACGTGGACGACATAAGAGTGAAGGAATATTTATCCAAGTACGCCCTCTCAACAAAAACAAAAAGGGTAAGAAAGATAAAAAGAATATAGACGAAGCTACGGACACATACGATACCATAGAATGGTTGATTCACAACACATATAATAACGGAAATGTAGGAACATGGGGAATCAGTTATGATGGTTTCTATGCCACTATGACAGCCTCCTCCAATCATCCGGCTTTGAAAGCTGTTTCTCCGCAAGCTCCCGTCACCGACTGGTTCCGTGGAGATGACCGTCATCACAACGGAGCCTTCACCTTGCTGCAAACCACTAATTTCCTTCCCAGACTGGAAGGACGCCACATGGGAAAAGGAGTGATGAACCAAATTGTAAAGAATGATGTTTACACAGATTTTCTGGCACTCGGTACCTTTAAGAATGTAGACGACCTGGTACGTGATACCACACAGACATTGTGGAATGATATCAAAAACCATCCTGATTTCGATGATTTCTGGAAAGAGCGCGATGCACGCACCTCCTGTTATAACTTGAAGCCAGCCATATTGGTGGTAGGTGGACTGTATGACTCCGAAGACTGTTACGGAGCCTGGAATCTTTATAAAGCCATCAAAGAGCAATCACCGGACACAGATTTATATCTGACATTCGGTCCTTGGTGGCATGGAGCATGGACAGTACGCGGATTCCAAGGTTTCGGTAATCTGTATTTCGGTAAAAGCACTTCGGCTTATTACATGGACAAAATAGAATATCCTTTTTTCCGATATTTCCTGGAAGGAAAGGGAGAAAAGCCCAAGCATAAAGTAAATATATTCCATACAGGTGAAAACGAATGGAAAACATACAACGAATGGCCTGTACAAAAGACTGCCGGTACACCTTATTATATACATAAGAACGGATCAGTATCCACACAAGCACCGGCAGAACAAGAGTCTTATTCAGAATATATTTCAGATATGTCACGTCCGGTACCCTATACGGCAAACCCTACCACTTACCGGACAAAAGAATTCATGGTAGATGACCAACGCTTTGCTACTTCACGTCCCGATGTCATTACTTTCATGACGGAGCCGCTATGTGATACATTAACATTGGTCGGTCCTATAGAAGTGGAATTAATGACTGCCATCAGTAGTACTGACGCTGATTTTATGGTGAAAGTAATTGATGTATATCCTGAAAAATTTGAATATTCCAAAACTGCACGCAGTTATTTAAAGAGTGACTACCCAATGAGTGGGTACCAGCTGATGATTCGTGGCGAATTATTCAGAGGACGCTTCCGTAAGGGATTCGACAATCCCCTGCCTTTCAAACCGGAAGAAATAACTCCGGTTAATTACACACTGTATGATGTGGCACACACATTCCTGCCGGGACACAGACTGATGATTCAAATTCAAAGTTCCTGGTTCCCCATTATTGACCGCAATCCACAAAGGTTTATTGATACCTATCATTGTACGGTAGAAGATTTTGTGATGAAACAAAAGATCAAAATTTATCATCAGCAAGGAGCTGCAAGCAGAGTTATACTACCTGTGGTAAAAAAATAAAAAGGGAGTATCCAAACAAGCTCAAATGTCATCCAATAGCAAGAGCCGTATGACTACTCCAGCATTCATACGGCTCTTTTTATATGTAACTACCATCTGTAACTTTTCCGAAGGTTCATCTTAGTCTGGATACTCTCATCAAAAATATCATATAGAAGCAATCCGTTCTATCAACTCGTTACCCAACGCTGTTTTCGCTTTAATATGCTGCAATACCGCTGTCACAAACGGATTACTTTCAAATACCCCACGCACCTGTTCAAAATCCTGCTCCATTTCTTCACGTGATCCATCTGCACCGAACCCCGTCATAGCAGACAAAGAAAATTCCTTTTTCGCATCGGCATAGACCATTTTATCCAATCCGACAACAGCCTCCTGCCACTTCTTCACGATAGCAATAACATCCTTTGCCGTTATTTCATCGGAACGCAGATTATAAAACTCAAGCATCTTCTCGTACGCCCATGTCCACTCGTATGTATAATAATTACGATGCATCTCGACAAAACGGTCATGAATCTGATCCACATTAGTCAGAATTCCAGATTCTATATCTGCCATCAACTTCTCTATCTCACTTTTAGGAGCGATCAATCCGGAAATATCCACCCATTCTCCTGTCCCTATCTCTGTATCAGGAATCAACCGGGCACGGATTTCCTCATCACTGCTAAAACGAACCTCCTCCAAACGCTTGATTAATGAATTACCCAAAAATTTATGAATAGCCGTTTCATAAAAACGAATGCCATTATTTAAAGAAGAATTCTTAATTTTCGCACTTTGGTAAGAGTAAGTTTCTGAAGTTTCTCCGGATACTTTACGTAATTCTTTCAGAATACTACGCCCTTTCATCATTTTCTGAATAGTATAGGGACTCAACAGGTTATAATTAATCTGATCCAAACGGTTCGGATCTTTACGTTTGTCACGTTTAGGCCACTTTTGAGCATCCCGAATCGTACCTACACTCCGCAAATTCACCCCTGGCACCAGATAAGTGGTATTTTGCTGCTCTATCAGATAAGAAAAAGGCAGATTAGAAGTATCAGCATGGTTCACATGACGCCCCATAACCAAAGAAAATGCACCTACACGTGCGGGCCATAAAATATAAGAATCGGAAGTAGTCTTCGCCCCACGCTCCATAGCCCCCTGATGAATCGGACCTAACTTATACATATGGTTGCTTTGATTAGAGCCGGAACCCGCATTCATAAAAGAGAACATTCCGGCAATCAGCAAAGTAGACTTATGATGAGTCACCGTAAAGGGTCCGGCAAAAATGGCACATGCCTCACCGTTCTCTTCTTGACAATTACTAAAAAACAAAGAATCAGATGCAGAATAGTTATGTCCCAAATGACATGCCTGGCTGATAAAGCAACGGGTCAACATAGTTCCATCTTCCACATTAGAACCGCTTGATATAATAAAATCATCGCATACCACTCCATAGCCGATATGAATAGGCGCTTGCTCATTACTGTTCAAGCTACCGTTTTTCAATCGTCCCGCCCCTTCTATCTTACAATAATCACCTATTCGTACATTCTTTATATATCCCGCATCAACAATGGTAACATGGTGGCCAATAGTACCTGTATCCGAAGCATTCTCTTCAGCATACCGGTCAATAATGGCTTTCATCCGGCAAATCAATTCAGGACGATGACGGTATAATGCCAGAATATAGGCCTGATGCGCTGACAGACGATCATGAATAGGCACTTCACGTCCACCCGTTTCATTCAATACAGCTACTTCAACGCCATTCCCAAACTTGCTCCGGCCATCTACCAGAATGATATCTACATTCTCTATAAATGCATAATCCCCAATGATATAGTTGGCTATATAGTTCTTTATATTCTCAATACAACAATTATCGCCCACCGTTACATTATGCAAGGTCGCATGATACAATCCGGAATGTTTACGCATACCACCTGCCAACGTAAACTCATCTTCAAAGACCCCCAATCTGACCTTTCCGGAAAAACGGGTATGATAAATATAGTCCGTCTTAAAGTTCTCTACTACTTCAATTTCATCCCAATCAACCGCAGTGCATGATCTCTCTTTTAATTGTTGTATTTCTTCTTGTGTAAGTGAACGATAAGTTTTCATCTTCTATATGTATTTATTCTTCATCATAGGTTTGATAAAGAAAATCGTTATAAGGATACTTCTGTACGTGTAGCTCGCGCACCTTATTATATATAATAGTCTTCAATTCATCCATATTTATTTTCTCTCTGGCAGAAATGAAGATACAATTATCATTCAATTTTGCCATCCATGTCTTCATCAGTTCTTCCAATGTAATATTCTCCCTGGTTTTAGGAGTCAAATCATCCTCTGCTTTCTCTATATAGGTATAAGCATCTATCTTGTTAAAAACAATCATGGTAGGCTTTCCACCTGCCCCCAAGTCAGCAATCGTTTTATCAACCACAGAAATTTGTTCCTCAAAATCCGGATGAGAAATATCCACCACATGAATCAGCAGATCTGCTTCACGCACTTCGTCCAAGGTTGATTTAAAGGAATCAACCAAATCCGTTGGTAATTTACGGATAAATCCTACGGTATCTGTAAGCAGAAATGGCAGATTCTCAATAATCACTTTGCGTACTGTGGTGTCCAATGTTGCAAAAAGTTTATTTTCAGCAAAGACCTCGCTTTTTGAAAGCAAATTCATTAAAGTAGATTTTCCCACATTGGTATACCCTACCAAAGCTACACGTATCATACGCCCACGGTTTTTACGTTGAGTGGACTTCTGTTTATCAATTTCAGCCAACCGTTCTTTCAACAATGACATACGATTCAAAATGATACGACGGTCCATTTCCAACTGAGTTTCACCCGGCCCACGTAATCCCACAGAGCCTTTACCTCCACCGGCACCGGATCCACCTCCCTGACGCTCCAAGTGAGTCCACAAACGTTGCAGACGAGGCAGCATATACTTATATTGGGCCAACTCCACTTGTGTTTTAGCATTTGCAGTTTGAGCCCGCATGGCAAAAATATCCAGAATCAGCGAAGTACGGTCCAAAATCTTCACTTTCAGTTCAGCTTCTATATTACGTATCTGCTTGGCAGAAAGTTCATCATCAAAAATCACCATTCCGACTTCACGCTCATTTTCCTCTTCCTGATGAATATATTCCTTGATTTCTTCCAGCTTTCCTCTACCGACATAAGTCACGGAATTGGCAGCAGGCAGTTTCTGAGTAAACCTTTTCACCACTGTTGCTCCGGCCGTTTCGGCCAAGAACTCCAACTCATCCAAATACTCCTTGGTCTTACGCTCATCTTGTGTCTGAGTAATCAAACCAACTAAGATGGCAGTTTCAACCTGTGCTTCAGAAATTACAAATTCTTTCATTTATCTATCAATCTAAATAAGTTCGCGACAAATATAACAAAAAAAGAGGATGAACGTTGAACGTCATCCTCTTTTTTATTACAGTTATTCCCTATAGTTGTGGTTGTGGAGCAGCCGGATTGTTATCAGTGTCACTGATTCCGGAATTGGTTTCCATTTCACATTGCGGAATCCGATAGATCAGGATCTGCGCTTCTGCTGCTGAATTATATTGTACAGACGGGTCATAATTCGTATTCTTACGAACCACCGGCTTTTTCAAGCGTAGGATATCGAACAGTGAGAAACCTTCTCCCCAAAGTTCCATACGACGCTGCAACCAAACCTCATCCTGAAAATCCTGTGCTGAATTAGCTTTACTTGTAAAAGAAGGATCCCGATATGTCCGTACAAAATTTTCCAATGTACTCTTTCCGCCACTCAGATTACCACCCATGGCTTCTGCCTCAGCCTTTATCAGATACATTTCTTCAACACGCATCAAAGGCCAGTCTGACGCATTGGTTGTGTTACCAAATATACTTTGATAAGCTCCGAACTTTGTATTTACATACGGAGTCAAACCAAAATATTCAACGATGGAAGTACCCTCAATCTGCTCATTATCAATCAATGAAGATTTATTATCCGGAGACAAGAACCATTGTTTACGGATATCTGTTTCGGGTATTAAATCATATAATGCAGAATTCACCTTTCTATATCCATCAGGCACTCCTGAAGTATAACCGTTCCCGGTAAAAGAGCACAAGTGCGAAGGCCAGTTGATAATACCTGTCTGGACAACATCATTATCAGGCGTAATCATCACTCCCCATAACCATGAACTTGCCGATGCTGAATTAAAGGTAGGAGTAGATACCTGGGCTAAAGTCTGAGGTGTACCGCCAGCAATGGCACGTTCTGCATCTTTAGCTGCATCCGCCCATTTTTGCATTAACAGATTGGCACGAGCACGCAATCCGTAAACTACCGCCTCGTCAATCTGATCTTTGTTTGAGCCATTATCATACCCGGTCAATAAATCAGCAGCCGTATTCAAGTCACTCATAATCTGGTCATACACCTGCTGTACAGTTGCACGCGGATTATTCTGCATATCTTCATCAGTCATTGTTTCTGTAACAATAGGTACTGCCAGACTATTTTCATGACCTGCATAAGTAAACTGATAAATTTGAACCAAGTTCAGATAGTCATAAGCACGAGCAGCTAAAGCTTGGCCACGATAAACCTTCAAAGAAGAATCTTCCGTATCTGCCGCTATCAATTTCAGCACATTGTTTGCAGCTTTCAAGTGATTATAGAACGTTTTCCAAATCAATTCATCGCTTGAACTATCGTATACCCTGTCGCTATAATTTTGAGATGTTCTAAACCAGTTATATCCATTAACCAATGCAACCAAGTCCTGTCCTCCTGATTCCAGTATCATAAACACGGCAGGAATTCCATAGTCATTATGATAAGTAGTGGCATCATCTGAAATCGTACCAAAAGTATTTAATTTGGCTGCCATGGCGTTCACTTCAGCAGTTATCAAATTGGGTCTGCCATTGATTATATCTTCTTTCTGTTCTTCAGATATGTAATCTCCTTCAGGAAATTTATCCAAATCGCAAGATGCCATTAATAAAGCGACACCTGCAAATGCTATATATTTATTTGACAATTTCATATTCTTAAAAATGGGTTGCTAAATTAGAAATTTAAAGATATACCTCCGGAAATTGTGCGGATAGGTGAATATACATTGTCAGCAGCCACATAACCTTGACGTGGGTCCAACCCTTTGCGAGCTGTCAGCAAAGCCACATTATCTGCAACAAAGAATACACGGACACTGTCAATCTGCATTTTACGTGTCAGACTCTTCGGCAAAGTATAACCCAATGTAATATTCTGCAAGCTTAAATAATCCGAACTAGTCAAGAAACGATCTGTTAATCTGTTCGTATATTGGTCATTAATATTCATACGAGGAACATCCGTATTTTTATTTTCAGGAGTCCATGCTTTTAACATATCTTTATGCAAAGCACTACCCGTGGCTGCCACATCCATTAATCCTTGATAAGTATAGTCCAGAATACGTCCACCAAGCTGATATGCAAACGAAACAGAGAGATCAAAGCCATAGGCTGTGACACTTGTTCCAAAACCACCATAAACTTTAGGTAAAATGTCACCTGATGCGAATCTGTTTTCAGAAGCGACAGAATAAGATTTCGTAACTGTATTACCATTCTCATCCGGAGTCACCAGCGCCCACAGGCTCTCTCCTGTTTCAGAATCCACACCTACATATTTAGGTAAATAAAGCTGGTACATAGACTCATCTTCACGATAAATCCGGGCACCGTCAATCAATTGCCCATTCAGCTCAGGAGATAATTCCAAGACTTTATTCTTGAAATGTGTAAGATTAAAATTTACATTCCAGGAAAGGTTCTTGTTTTCAATTATATTGGAATACAAATCCAATTCAACCCCACGGTTTACCATTGAACCCACATTCTCGGGGAAACGGGAATAACCCATTGAAGCTGCTACCGGTTTGAAATAAAGCATATCGGTTGTTTTACGTGAGAAGTACTCAACAGAACCACCTAACTTACCACCCCAAAAAGCAAAATCAAATCCAGTATTAAAGCTGTGTGAAGTTTCCCAAGTAATTTCCTTATTACCTTTATAATATAGAGAAGTTGAAAAATCACCATTACTGTTTGCCAATGTATACTGGTCTTGATACGGATAGTAGTTACGGTACAAACCACCTTGGAACATCAAGTTATCATTACCTTGCAAACCATAGCTAATTTTAAATTTCAACATATCAATCCAAGACTGGTTTTCCAAGAATCTCTCTTTGCTCAATAACCATCCTGCTCCTACAGACCAGAAGTTACCCCAACGATTATCCGGGTGAAAACAAGAAGAAGCATCACGACGGAAAGAAGCTGAAACAAAATACCGTCCATCATAGTCATATTGCGCACGGAACAGCCATCCTTCTGTTGCATAATTACGAGAATATGAATTATTGCTCTGGTTCATAATACCATTGCCTAATTCAGGAACATTTGGATCATATAATTTCTCACGTTGTCCGTACAAATATTGATATTTATAGTCATAACTTTCATGTCCGGCCAAAATATCCACATTATGAACATCATTAAATGTTTTGTTGTATGTCAACAAATACTGCTGATTTACACTAAATGTACGCTCACTAGCTACACTGATCAAACCTCCGACTCCGCTAGTTTCAGAATACTGTCCGTAGAAGGGGTTAACCATCTCTGTAGCACGCACATTATTTACATCAACACCTATATTCACTTTTGCCTTGATTCCATTCCAAATATCAATATCAGCAGACCATTTTCCACTAACCACATCACCCGAATATTTCATTTTATCCAGCATATAACTTGCCAACGGATTTGCATTAGGAATCGTATTACGGCTACCATTTGAATCTTGTCCTGGCTTTCCATAATCATAACGAAGGAAACCTCGATTATCTACCATAATATTGCCCTGTGCATCACGAACATACATAGGATAAATGGCTCCCATAATATTTGATGCATAAAAGATGTTTGCATTTGATGTACCACCCTCAGTATCCTGTTCACGGCTATCATAATGAGTAAATGATACATTTCCTCCCATCTTCAGCCAAGGCTTCACTTGATAGTCAGCTTTCAAACGTGCAGAATAACGTTGGAAACCAGAGTTAGGAACAATTCCCTTATCATCCAAATAGCCGGCCGACATATAATAATTCATTTTTTCAGTCGCACCGCTGATACTTAAATTATACTCTTGACGCAGGTTATTTTCAAAAATTTCATCCGACCAATTATCCGGAGTATAATAATATGTACCATCAGAATAACCTAATGTCGCATTAGGATTCAATTTGCCATTCATACCGATCAGTTGCTGTCCTTGAGGAATGGAATACACTTGATATCCCAAATATTTAGAAGAAAGCATCTCTTGATTAGCGTACGCATTAGCTTTAGCCAAATCTCCGGCTGCCGCATATCCTTTCAAATCGGCATTATAAATAGAAGAATAGTTTAATTCATAGAATGTAGCCGGATCCGTAATTGTTTCATAATTAGGTACTCCACGTTTATTTACACCCCATTTAGCGTCAAAAGTAACACGGGCTTCCCCACTCTTACCACGCTTGGTAGTAATCAAGATTACACCATTGGCACCACGTGCACCATACAGAGCGTTAGAAGCAGCATCTTTCAACACTGTCATTGATTCTATATCAGAAGTACTGATAGCAGAAATTTCACCATCATACGGAACTCCATCTACTACATACAAAGGCTTGTTACTAGCCGATATAGATCCAATACCACGAATACGCACCTCAGCATCTTTACCCGGCTGACCATTATTACTTGTAGTTTGTACTCCGGCTACTTGACCCGCCAAAGCATTTGTCACATTTGAAGTTTGTCTCGTCGCTATTTTTTCATTTTTTATAGTAGCAGCCGAACCTGTAAATGCAGATTTTTTCGCCGTACCATAAGCCACCACCATTACCTCTTCAAGCTGTTCTGTATCAGACTTTAATACAATATTCAAGTTTGCTTTGACTGCCACTTCTTGTGTAGCCATTCCGATAAAGGAAACTACCAAAGTCTTTGCAGAACTTGGAACATTTGATAATGTAAATTTACCATCCATGTCAGTAACTGTACCTACAGTAGTACCTTTTACTAAAATAGAGGCGCCAACTACGGGTAATCCGTCCTCCTCCGAAATAACAGTACCTGTTACCTTCGTGATCTGAGCGGTTACCAAACCTATACCTACAAAAAGGCAGGTCAATAACAGCATTAATTTTCTTTTCATAAAATTCTCTCTTAAAGTTTAACTTTACATTAATATAAATTCATTCACTCTAACAAATGACAAAGGTATGAATAAAATTGTAATATCAAACAAATTATTGTAAAAAACATACTAAACTGCTATATTTTTATGCTTTTAGGCATTTAAAACTCACAAAAGACGAAAATAAACCTCATATTTATTCTTTTTTTTAAGTCGTTAAAAAGAGAAACTTTCAATTTATAACTGATCAGGTAAACATACATTAACCTATAAATGTTAACGAATCGTCTAATAAATATAAAGATGAGAACAAAATAGTAGGATAATGCTTTTCTACTTTTCTTTATTGCGTCTTATTATAGAATTTCAATTAAAGAATTAAATTATGAGGAAAATCAGTTATCGTTTCGTTTACAATCGAAAAAAAAGTTTAAATGACAGAGGGACCGCTTTGGTCCAAGTTGAAGCCTACTTGAATAAAAAGAAAGTGTATTTTTCCACACATGTTTATTTACGGCCAGAACAATGGGATGTAAAAAGGAAAATCATCAAAGATCATCCTAACCAAGATGCGCTGAATGGCATGCTTAATGAATTTATTATTGAATTAGAGAAAAAAGAATTAAGTTTGTGGAGGCAAGGAAAGACAATAACCTTAAGCCTCATAAAAGAAGAGTTCAAATCGAATACAGATGCTTCATTCTTAGGGTTTGCGCGTAAAGAAATAATGTCTTCTCAGCTAAAAGATAGCACTAAGCGCAACCATTTAACAACAATATCCCTTTTACAATCGTTCAAACCGACAATTGAGTTTGAAGACTTAACCTATAATTTCGTTACGGATTTTGAAAAATTTCTTTATGAATCTGGATATCAAACAAATACAGTAGCCAAGCATATGAAGCATTTGAAATCTTTTGTTAATGCTGCAATTAATAAAGGATACATTGATCCCAATAACTATGCCTTCAGAAGATATAAAATTAAAATGAAGGAAGGAAAACATGTTTTTTTATTACCGGAAGAAATGAAAAGATTGGAAGAAGTGTCTTTGACAGGAAGAAATAGTTGTCTGGAACATACTCTTGATGCATTTTTATTTTGCTGCTATACGGGATTGCGGTATTCTGATTTTGTGAATTTGAATGAGAAAAATATCGTAAAAATGGATGGAAAATTATGGCTAATCTTTGACTCTGTCAAAACAGGTACAGAAGTGAAATTGCCTTTAAACTTGCTGTTTGAAGGCAAGGCTTTAACTTTATTACAAAAATACCAGGGAAAATGGAGCTCATTTTTTTCAATTAAAAATAACTCAAGTGTAAATAAAGAGCTGATACGAATTGGCAAATTGGCAAAAATAAGCAAACACTTTTCATTCCATTCTGCAAGGCATACTAATGCTACTTTATTGATATATAAAGGTGCTAATATAACAACCGTGCAAAAATTATTAGGGCATAAAAACCTTGCTACAACACAAATTTATGGAGAAGTTATGGGAAGTACAATTATACGAGACTTGAAAAAATGTCAAAAAAGATAATTAACTCTATTGTCTATACACTGTCTCTTATACACATCTGACGCTGCCGACGAACTCTAGGGTG
>ENA-OZAV01000600-OZAV01000600.1-human-gut-metagenome-genome-assembly--contig:-NODE-600-length-15207-cov-6.706177_pt1 | contig 15207 bp, 12 predicted proteins | sample MGYA00243307_ERZ653511 | MGnify/ENA primary metagenome ERZ653511 (study PRJEB26926, sample SAMN06165165) | human gut metagenome | biome: ENVO:00009003; feature: ENVO:2100002; material: ENVO:00002003...
GCAAAATATCCCACAAATTGTGACGCACATCTTGCAGAAAGCCTTTTTCAGACACACTCTAGCTCTCCAGAAATATTTTTCTTTTGTTGAACTTTATCAGAAGTAATCATATCCTCCATGGATATCTACAATACTTCCATTCATGTAGTTATTGGTAAGTATACTGTACGCCATATCTGCCACGTCTTTTATCTCACCGAATCTGTGCAGTGCGATCTTGCGGTTGATGCGTTCGTAGCTTTCCGGTGTGCGGTTCTCATGCCAGGGCGTCTGGATGAAACCGGGGGCAATGGCATTGACTGTGATGCCTTTTGGCTCAAATTCCTTTACCAGCGATTTGGTAAGGAAGTGGATGGCAGCCTTGGTCACGCCGTATACCAGAGAGGAGGAGTATGCCTGCTGCCCTGCATAGGAACCCATGAAGAGTACTCTTCCGCCTTCTGTCATAACAGGCATAAATTCTTTGACCATAAATACAGGTACAGACAGGTTGGTATTTACGATCTTATTCCATTCCTCGAAAGTGTAATCCTGAAATTTATCGTAAGTGCTGATTCCCGCATTGCTGATCAGCCAGTCTACGTGTCCTGCTTTCTCTTTTACTTCTCCGACGAGATTCATCATATCGTCATAGGAAGACATGTCCGCTTTCAGAATAATAAGCTTCTCCTGGTCTTCCGGTTTCAGGCTGTCCCAGAATTCATTGGCTTTATATGCATTGTGAGCGTAAGTGGCAAAGATCAGATCATCTTCTGCTGAGTTTGCCAGTATCTTCTCCACAATACCGCGTCCGATTCCGGAGGTGCCGCCTGTGATCACTGTTACCTTGCTCATTTTGTATTCCCTCTTTTTATTCATCTATAATACAGACAGATCTGTTCTCTGTCATGCGGGAGTCTCCCCACTTCCATAAAACGGACTGCCTGCAAAAAAATTCCTTCTATAATTATATATTCCACATTACCGAAATATATTCTTCACTCCTACAATTCCATCAGTCTGTCATAAACTTCCTTCGGTGCATATGGCTGCTGATTATGGATCGGTTCACCCAGACAGGTCTTGGGATATGCAAAAGTTCCATGCTCCAGCATAACTTCCAGAAGTTTCGGGCCTTCCCCTTCCAGAAATTCCGGTGCTTCTTCTCTGACTGCATCGCAAAGCATTCTCAGTGCGGGAATGCCGTAAGCCTTTGCCACCTCTGCGAAATTACAGGAAGCAAAACCGCAGCCGTCTGTGGTTCCTGCGAACAGACAGTCAAAATAATCTCTCTGTAGGTGACGGATCATGCCAAGTGCTTCATTATTCATAACCATGATCTTAACAGGAAGATTCTCTCTCTTCACCCACTCCAGTTCCTGGATATTCATCTGGAGTGCACCATCTCCACAAATACAGGCGGTCGGTTTTCCGGTTGCATAATACGCTCCGATAGCTGCCGGAAGCCCGTAGCCCATAGCTCCATGTCCGCCGGAGAAGAGAAGTTTCTGTCCTTCATGATTCTTGAATGACTGGTAACTCCACACCATATGCTGTCCTACATCCACTGCGATCGCGGAGGTATCCTCCAGCATATCACTGAGGTCTGCAATCATACGGTTCGGATATCTTTCCGGCGTGGCATCATCAACTGCCTGAAGATTTTCCTTAATCTCTGTGCAGACATTCAGCCAGTCACTGATCCTCTCTGTATCCGGAGCTGCTGCTTTTGCAAGACAATCGATTACTGCACCTGTCTCTGCCTGCAGCTTCACTTCATTGATACCATTCTCATGGATATCTCTCTGAAGATTGTATGGATCAATATCTATACGTATGATCTTTGCACCTCTGGCAAATTCATGTACTTTGGTTCCGATCTGTCTGGTACACAGAGAAATGCCAAAACAGAGAAGCAGATCGCTTTTTGCATTGGCGATCATATTTGCATAACGGTGTCCATAGGCACCGCCGATGCACCCGAAATTCAGCGGATGGTCGTATCCCAGAACTGATTTCGCCAGAACGCTGGTGATGATCGGAATCTGTCTCTTCTGTGCAAAGCGGATCAGTTTCTGCTGGCTGAAGCTGCTGTCCACGCCATGGCCCAGCATGATCACCGGACGTTTTGCCTGTTCCAGTGCTTCCAGAATCGTATCTGCCGCCTGCTGTGCTGCGACTACATCTGTGTGTTTGTCCTCAAAAGTCATATCATAGACCGGGTTCTCCACTTCACTTCTCTGAATATTCATGGGAAGGTCGATAAGCACCGGTCCTCTGCGTCCTGTGGTTGCAATATGGTATGCTTTATTTAATTCCTCCACAATGTCCTCAGGGTTTCGTATCTGGACAGCATATTTGGTGATCGGTTTCGCCATTGCCACAATATCTGTCTCCTGAAATCCCTGCTGACGCAGCCCCTTGATTCCTGAATACTCATAAGTGTTCAGCTGTCCTGTGAGAAAGATCACAGGCAGGGAATCATAATAGGCATCTGCCACACCACTCAGAAGATTGATGGCTCCAGGTCCGCTGGTAGCATAGGCGCAGGCACATTCTTCCTTCGCCTGTGCGTATCCGCAGGCTGCGAAAGCTGCCCCCTGTTCATTGTAACTGGAATGATTCTCTGTCTCCGGATTTCTTTCAATGGAATCTACCAGATGTGCGATCATCGTTCCCTGGTATCCAAAGAAATGACGGATTCCTTTTTTCTGTAAAAACGTAACAATATAATCTGAAAGTTTCATATTCCCTCCGATGTGTATAAGAGACAGATCTTACTTCTCTGTACTGTCTTTCCTGTTTTCTCCAGTACGTCTACATAGATGTCAAAAATCTCTTCGTCCTCTGCAAAGAGTTCATTCTTCTGCAGACTCTTCTGCATCATCTTGAAATAGGGACGAAATACCCTCTCAAGTGTCATATAATCTTCATTCTTATACAAGTTCTTAATGTAGTCTTTCTGCTTCTCATAGGAAACACTCAGATTCAGGCGCTCCCCACAGAACTCTACATAATCCCAGCATTCATTGAAATAGTCTTTGTGCCGCCTGCTTCTGGCAAGTTTGCGGGCATTTTTCATTCGCTCTTTACAGTATTTCTCAAAGTTTCCGGATTCTTTCCAGAACTGTGTATAGCTTACCCTCGCACTGACCACCAGCGCAATGGGTGTCACATAGCGGGGTTCCTTTGCATCTTTATAATTCTTTCCATAGCTTATGGTAAGATACTCTGCGGTTTTTGCCGGAACCTGGAGTTCTGCACCTTCCAGAGTGACACGTTTACTCTCCGCAAAAATTTCTGCAGGGAAAATGGTAGTCTGTTTTCTTCTTTTGAGGATATATTTATTTGCTCCGGGCTGCTGGCAGGATCTGACAAGCCTGTCATACAAATGTGCAGCCTGTCCCTGGCGCCCGGTTATCATGCACTGCAGCCGCATAATTGTACGGTTCACCCTGCTCCTGAAATTTCTATCTGCATAGTTGATATGACAGAGCTCTGTCCATGCATTCTCATCTCTGGATAATCTGCGTTCTGCTTTTACAGAAGCTGCCGGCGTTCTGAGCGGAAAAATACTGACTCCTATTCCCGGGAATGCGTAGTCTCTGGTGTTGTCCAGATTCAGGCACAGAGTATCTGTATTGGTGTATCTCAGATAAAATCCTGAGAACCATTTGTGGCTCTTCATGGATTCCAGTGCTCTCTTTTCCCTTGGATCTTCATCCACAGCCAGACGGAACCGTTCCATATCCGCTGTTTTCATCAGCACAACTCCAAACATGGGATTCTGTGGGAAAGGATGCCCTTCCACTGCGCAGAGTGTCAGTCGTGGAGAGAGGTAATATTCTATTTTATTCCGGCGGCATATTTCATCGATTTCCTGTAATAATGATAAAATCACCTTTTGTTTTTTGTTCAACTCTTTACTCCATTTCTATTGATGTCACTTAACAGTTACAGTCTGCACGATCTTCTTAATATCTTCAATACTTTCATATTTATCAAGCCATTTATCAAGCACAACTGTAATATCCGTCTTCTTTCCAAAGCTTTTCGCCTGTCTGCTGCCATCGTTCAGATCATTGATAAAAATACGGTACAGCTCTGTTCTTACATAAGAAGGCATCTCATATTCCAGTGCTTTCTTATAATTTGCAAAAGCCTCCCTGGTCTGTCCCTGTTTCATCCTGACATCACCCACCAGCTTATAAGCGCAGGCTTTCTCTTCTCTGCGAAACTGACGGTTTCGTACCTGTTCTGCAAGCCACTCCAGTTCGCTCTCCTCACCTGTACAGATGATCTGGGTGCGCAGTTCTGCAAGCTCATCGGAATACCCCAGCCGCTTCCATGCTCTTGTAAGAGCTTTCCTGTACATCTTATGTTCTTCTGAAACTTTAACCTGTATATCCGCCGGCGCTTTAACTTCTTCAGTTTCTGCTGACGGATCTGATACTTTTTTATTCACATCATCAGCCGATGTTTCATCTGATGTTCTATCTGATTTTATCTGTTTTCTGCTTTTTTCCGGATTTTTCTCCACACTGACTGGCGTGATCATCTGTGTGCCGATCACAGCCCGGATTTCACCGATTTCTTTCTCTATCTCGCTCTGCGTACGTGCACACACTGTTTTTGCCAGATATAATGCTCCCTGGATATCATCATCCTCAGGTATCAGACGACTCCACAGCTCCATCAATGCGAGAGCCTCCTTCTTGTTGTGGTTTGCAATAAGCTCTTCACAGCTTTTCAGGATTTCAGATTTGTATCCTCTGAAGAATCTATCCATCTCCATCCATACAATTCCGTTAGTTGTCTTATTCTTTACCTGAAGATAAAGCTCTGCCGCTTTCTGCATCTCGCCATCCATCCAGAGGATATCTGCCTTATATTTCAGGAAATAACCATCCTCAGGAAACATCTTAAGAGCCTTATCAAGAAAACGTTCTGCTTCGATCCGGTTCTCTCCCGCATCCTCCATCAGGAACCTGCACTTAAATTTCATAAATCCCGGATGTCCCGGATATTTCTGCAAAAGGTCGCTGATGATCTGCTCTGCTTCCTTCATCCTGTGAAACTCATAGTGATCCGCTGCTTTCCGGAAAAGCTCAATATCTTCCTTCAGTTTCTCCATATCAGAGCTCAGATGATCCCATTGCTTACGGATCTGCAGCATTCTATATGCCTTTGATACACGTTCTGTATAAAACAGAGTCAGCATTGCCGCATAGAATACATCGTCAGGTATTTCCACAAGTATCGGATGATAAAAGGCATAAATATTGGTATAGTCTTCCCTTCCGATAAAGTCAGCACTGAGCTGATTCTTATAATAAGAGCCAAAAAGTGCACTCAGCTTACGGAAAGACCTGCTTTCCACCAGCTCACTGATCTTAAGTCCTGATTCATCGATTGCTCTCTGCAGGTCCAGTGCAACAGCGCGGGCTTTCATTGCAAGCCCATCCTGGCGGACCTTATGGCTTTTTTTCGCAATGCGCATATTGTAGAACTTTCGGAACACACTGTCCCAGCGCAATCTTTCCTTATTGATCTTCGGCATGTATTCTTCACGTAGCTCCTGATAAGGAAGATCATCTACACACACTGCTACATGACCCTCCCTCTTATCATGAGGAGGCATATATGACCACTCGTCTCCATAATGCCAGATCAGATAGTCACTGCACTTATTTGGGATCATTGCCTTTTTTCCCTCAAAGATGCCATCCTTTACAGGGAACATCATATCCTTATCAAAAAGAAACGGGCAGCCGCCCCAACGCATGGCATAACGGTCACATTCCTCTTCTTTATAAGAGAACATGATCTTCTCAAGCTTTGCCAGTGTTCTTTTTTTGCCAAGAAAAATATAAGAAAGAAGATACTTCAGATACATGGATGCAGGTATCTCCCAGCGGTCGCTGTAGCCTACAGAAATATTGATAAGATCTGAGTAGATCATCATGTGTGTTCTATATTTCTCGTATTCTTTGTCGTCAGCCGGAACAGGATCCAGTGTAAGAATGTCTATGATTTCTCCGCCGCAGTCCTTCCCGATAATCTGGCTCTTATGGATGGCACAGGTATTGGTGGATGCGTAGCGCGGAAATGAATTTGTATAGTTTCTGTCCACCTCCGAACACTGTATCTCTCTGTCAGGCGGGAGTTCTGTTTTGCATATCTCTATGAATTTCTCCCAGTCCGGACGTGGCATATAAAGGTCTACATCATCATCCCAGGGAACAAATCCCTCATGTCTGAGAGCTCCGATCAGGGAGCCTCCTGCCAGCACGTATCTGAGGTTATGTTCTCTGCAGATTTCATCAACCTCCCTGAAAAGCTTCAGGAGGTATTTCTGTTTCTCCGTCATGAATTGTCCTTTCTGTTGATTGTTTCCAAAATTTCTATTATTCTTACCGACTCATCATAGAAAAGCCGGGTACATTCTGTCCGTTTGTCTCTGATCATAATCATCAGCTCCTGCAGCAGATAGCGGAAACCATTTCCCTCGAAGTTAAAGCTGTACCTTTTCAGAAATTCTTTTCCTGAAATATTGGCTTCAAAGTATCCGGTGTTCCACCAGTCATTAGGGATAGTTACCCTGCCGTTGCTTCCGATGATCACAAGTTCATTCTCAATGTCAACCGTTGTTCCGATCTCAATAGTCGCCAGTGCACCGGCGTATTTCATGGAAATCATATCATATACAAAACGGCCTTCCTGATTGCGGACCGCATTGGTGTTGATATCCTGGCATTTTTTTCCCAGCAGTTTCAGTACTGCGCAGATAGCTGTGCAGACCGTCTCATTAAAAGTCCTGCCGCCCTCAAAATCATCCTGGGAGATTGCACATTTGACACTTACCAGATCTCCCACCAGGTTACTGTGTACCAGCCATACCAGCTGATTAAACGCCCGCAGGTAGACCAGTGTGGTCCGTTCAATGAGAACCACATTGTTCTCCCTTGCCACCTGAAACAGGTAGCGCAGTTTCTCTGAGGAAAGTGTCATGGGCGAATCACTGATCACATATTTTCCTTTTTTCAGCGCTCGCTCAATATATTCTGCTCTCCGGTTCAGCGATGTCTTGATATAAACAATATCTACATCTGCCAGAAATTCATCATAGCTGTTCCAGCAGGAACCTAACTCATATTTATCACAGAATCTCTGTGCAGTCTCGTGATCCTCGCTGAATACACGTTCCACATGAACTCCGCTGACATATTTGGATTCCTCCACAAAATCATTATCCCGGATGTCATCCGTCACGATTCCCATATTAAAGATAACACCTTCACTGCGAAGCTTTGTACTGGAAATATTCTTGGTCCTTTCCAGATAAACTACATCACAGTAGTTCTTAAGGTAATCGAATTTCCCTCTCCAGTCAGATCCTACCACCAGGACATCAATATCATACTTAATGATGTCATTGACCTTCTGTCCCTGATATTCTTCAATGATGATCTCATCTGCCAGCCCCGTCCTTCGCACATTCTCGATTCTCTTAATGAGGCTGTCCCGCACATTGAGTTTGCCCCGCTCAATGTCAAAGCTCTCACTTGTGACACCTACGATCAGATAATCACCAAGTGCTTTTGCTCTTTTGATAATATTGTAGTGGCCTTTATGAAAAAGATCAAAAGTGCCATATGTGATTACTCTCTTCATTCTTTCGTCATAACTCCCCTGAAAAAAATATTCTTATTTTGCCGAACAGTTTTCCTGCTCCATACGTTACTGTTCACTCCGTTCACAGTAACCTCCATACGATAGATACTTTGATTATATCATACTTCCCAACTTCCGTCACCTGTCCGTTACAAAAATGTTAAATTCGCATTAACTTTACAAAAAGAAGAGTTTTGAAATACTGTTTTTGTATCTCAAAACTCTTCCTTTGTGTTTATGGTTCTTTATTGTCGTCCATCGTTCTGGTAGTAGCTTCCAGTTCCTGGATCAGGTCTTCCAGCGAAAGCTCCTCTTCCCCTTTGATCAGTTCATCAGGGATATCATCCAGATTATCTTCTTCAATCTCCAGCTCCATGCCGGCCACATTGCTGAAGCCTTCATGACTGTCGGAAGAAGTATGATCCGGTGTATCCTCGTCCATATTTACTTTCTCCACATGTCCGTCCTGCTCACTCTCTGAATCAAGCGTTGCCGCAAGCTCTGCGATGGCTTTCTTTCTTCTGAGAAGTTCATATTCATCATATTCGCTGTCATACTCTTCTTCCAGGCCTTCATCTCTGACTGTCTTATCCTTCTTGATCAGGATAAATGCGATCAGATTCAAAACACCCGTATAGAGCAGATCCACAGGCAGACTTCCCAGTACAAGTACAAATACCAGTGATACTCCCAGAAGCACCCATACATTGTTCATTGCAGGAAGCATCAGGATATATAAACCATTCATAATGATCATGATCGGATAATGGAAGAAATAAATTCCCATTGTATGTCGTCCCACATAGGTGAGCGGCAGTTTGATGTCCGGCACTAACGCAAGCATCGTATAGACAACTACGAAAGATACCAGATACATCAGCAGTCTGAGGATCACTCCCTGAGGATCCGTCAGGCCACAGAGCTGATATCCATGATTACCTCGGAAAATAGCAATTCCCATTTCATTTGGGATCATATAATTCGGTATCGCCCACAAAAGGACTCCGGAGATTGCCACCAGGATCCATTTTCCCTTAAATTTACGGATCGCTGTGATATATTCACTCTTCCAGAGATACCCCGCAACAAAGAACGGGAAAAATACCACGATTCTTGATGATGACAGGAATGTGGTAAATTCCGGTCTGGTTCCTGCCCATAATGCGAACAGGATACTGAGCGGAACAATAAATCTGATCTTACCCAGGGCCTCAATGGTAAGGCGGTAAATAAACAGTGCCAGTATATACCACATGACACTTCCGGTAGGACGCAGTATCTCATAATCTACAGATCTGCCCAGCCATATCTGTGAATACCAGGTTAAGGTATATCCCAGAACATAAGGGATCAGCAGGTTCTTAAAATTCTTCAGCACATTCTGAGGTTTCTTTGACAGATATCCTGAAATAAAAACAAATGCAGGCATGTGAAAAATCGTGATCGCATACCACACATATCTCACTACAGTGTCTACCTTTACAAGGTTAAATGCAATAATATGGTTAAATACTACCAGAAAGATAAGCAAAACTTTAATGTTATCGATCAGGCAGGAGTACGGCACCGCCGCTCTCTCTTTTTTTATTTTCATGTTTAAGTACTATCCTCTAATCATATTTCTGACTTCTGCTGTGTGAACATACAACCCCATTCTGCCAGATTCTTCAGATGACCGGCAGACAAAAAAACGCACAGCAATGTAACGGGCAATTAACCGCAAAGTCATATTTACTGCAACAAGCATAACATATTTTTACGATTTATGGAATAGAAACTTAACATTTCGGTCAATGGAAATATTTCTCTACTGTGAACAGTGACAATATTTCCATATTCCATGTACAGCATAAGAACAGAAAAAAATACAGCTTCTGATCCTGCCGTAACCGGCGTATCTGTAGACATTGTAAGTCATGGCTGCTGATTTCAGTTTGTTTCTGGATTTGCCGCCTTCGCTGAGACGATATTTCAGATAGGGTTTGTTGATTCCGGCAGCACAGCCGTATTTTCTCAGGATTTTCAGCCAGGTGATATAATCCTCATGGCTGTCGTCATGCTCCATGGGAAATTCACGCGCCACATCCCTTCTGAGTATTACCGAAGAACAGTTGATGCTGTTATGTTTCAGAAGTTCTCTGTAGGTGATCTTCTCTTTTACAGGGATTGTCCGTCCTGTACTGCTTCCGTCCGCTTTCATCAGTTCCCGCCCTGTAGAACACAGCACGTATCCTGTCTCTTCCAGACGTTTCAGCTGTTCTTTCAGCTTGCCTGGCTCCCACCAGTCATCTGCATCCAGAAAAGCAATGTAGGTTCCCTGTGCCAGCCCGACTCCTCTGTTTCTGGAGCCTGCAGCTCCCATATTCTGTTCATTCTTAATATACCGAAAGTCCTCTCTGCCCTCATAGGCAGACAGGACTTCCTCTGTATGGTCTGTAGAACCGTCATCGATCACCAGAAGTTCCAGCGAAACTCCCTGTTCATAGACGGATTCCACAGCCTTTCTAATATATTTTTCTCCGTTGTAAACCGGCATGATCACAGATACCAGCGGTTTATTCATTGTCATTCCTCCGTTTTATTCTCTGACACTCCGGCGTTTTTCCCGGAATCCTTCAACGCATTTACCTGTCTGTCATCTACTCCCTCAGATACTTCTTTCTGGAAAAAGATTTTAACTGTCATAAAGATCAGCTTGATATCCAGCAGGAAGGAATAATTCTCAATATAAAACAGATCCAGCTTTAATTTGTCATAAGGAGTTGTATTATACTTACCGTAGACCTGCGCATATCCGGTAAGACCTGCTTTAACTTTCAGACGATAATAGAATTCCGGAAGCTCTTTCTCATACTCAAGCATGATACTTTCACGTTCCGGACGCGGACCTACCAGAGACATATCTCCCTTAAATACATTGAAAAGCTGAGGAAGCTCGTCCAGATGAAGATTTCTCAGCACATGACCTACCGGTGTGATACGGGAATCATGCTTGGATGCCAGTCTTGCACCGTTTTTCTCCGAATCTACGCACATACTGCGGAATTTACAGATCTTAAAGGGCTTTCCACCCAATGTCAGACGGTCCTGAAAATAAAACACCGGACCTCTGTCGTATGCTTTTACCGCAATCGCTATGATCAGCATGATCGGTGAAGTGATTATAATTCCGATCCCTGAGATCAGAATATCCATAACTCTCTTTGCAGCACGCTGGTCTACTGCCAGTCCCATATTTCTGGATACCAGAAGCGGTGTGTCAAAAAGATGGATGCGTTCACTTCCCATAAGAATGATGTCCGAAATCTTCGGACTCACATAGCATCGGACAGAATGTGCAAAACAGTATTTCAGATAACGGTTTCTCTCTGTTGAATGCAGATCCCAGATGATCACGCCGTCATAATCCTGCATCATCTGATGGATTTTTTCTTCTCCCACACTGATGTGTACCTTGCCGCTGATGTCATATTTGTCCTTTCGGGAATTCATCTTATGGATCAGGTCGTCCCCCGGATCCCGGTCACCGTAAATGACCAGAAGCCGGCGTGCGCGGTAAAGTCCGGAATAGATATACCTTGAACCAAATATCCAGATAATGATCAGCACCAGCTGTATTCCTGTCATCTCGATCATAGGCCATACGCTCAGAAACCACCTGTTGATCAGGGTGATCTCCAGATATTCCACCACATTGGTACACAAAAGTGCCAGTGTCAGCGAATAAAATACATCAATCCTCTTAAGATATCCAACCTTAAGTCCTCCGTACAATTTGGCAAACAGGGCAAACATCAGACCGTAGATTGCGATCAGTACCCAGTTACCTTTGCGCCAGAAAGGCTCGTCGATCTGTCCTCTGTAAACGGAATACCACACCCATGCAAAGACCGCCGCCTGTGCCAGAACCACCAGACTCGCCAGACAAAATACGATAAATCGTTTATAATCTTCTCTTTTACTCACGTGATAACCTCTGTTTCTCTGTAACTGTTCAGTATTTTCACAGTTACGCGTTTCTTCTATAAATTCCTACCTATTATAACGTAAGAACTATTATACGTCCACCCGTTTCACTTAAATTTGTGAACAAATGTTACTGTTCACACAGCATTATTCCGCGAGGTGTTTTGGCATGAATATGCCAAAATCCCGAGACATACAGACCAAAATCCCATTGCCGCAGGCAATCTGGAATGAATTTTGGTACGTTATAAGCATAATTTACAAATATCTTTAATCCCCTGTCATGCGATTCGTCTCGATATTTGTATATAATGTATAATTTTTCGTCGATTTTACTTAGTTTATAGCAAAGTTTTTACATATTTTTTTCAGAAACCTATGGAAAAATGTCAGGAAAAAATGTATAATATTACCTAACAAATGAAAGCGAGGGTTCACTATTATGAAACAAAATAGTATGTTGGCCATGATCCTGGCCGGCGGTCGTGGCAGCCGTCTGCATGATCTTACCAATAAAGTGGCAAAGCCGGCCGTTTCATACGGCGGTAAATATCGTATCGTAGACTTTCCTTTAAGCAACTGCGCCAACAGTGGCGTTGATGTTGTAGGTGTACTTACACAGTATGAATCAATCCAGCTGAACAGTTATGTGGCAGCCGGCGGACGCTGGGGTCTTGATGCTAAAAACAGCGGTGTTTACGTTCTTCCTCCACGTGAGAAAGCAGATGAGAATCTGAATGTATATCGCGGAACTGCAGATGCAATCTCCCAGAATATTGATTTCATTGATAAATTTGATCCTGAATACGTTCTTGTTCTTTCCGGTGACCATATTTATAAAATGAACTATGACAAGATGCTTGCAGCCCACAAAGAATCAAAGGCAGATGCAACCATCGCAGTTATCGGAGTTCCGATGAAAGAGGCAAGCCGTTTTGGTATCATGAATACTGATGAATCCGGACGTATCGTAGAATTCGAAGAGAAACCTGAGCATCCGAAGAGCAACCTTGCATCCATGGGTATCTATATCTTCACCTGGAAACTCCTCCGCAAGATGCTGATGGCTGATATCAAGAATCCGGATTCCAGCCATGACTTCGGTAAGGATATCATCCCTACTATGCTTAACGATAACAGAACTCTTTATGCATATAAATTTGAAGGATACTGGAAAGATGTTGGTACCATCGACTCTCTCTGGGAAGCAAACATGGATCTGTTAAGTTCCAAGAATGAACTGGATCTGGGTGATCCGTCCTGGAAGATTTATACAGAAGATGTTACCGCACTTCCACAATACATCAGCGCAGAAGCAGATATTAAAGATGCATATATCACACAGGGCTGTGTGGTTCAGGGCGAAGTTAAGCATTCCGTTCTCTTTACAGGTGTTAAGATTGGTGCAGGTGCCAGAATTATCGACAGTGTACTGATGCCGGGTGTTGTTGTAGAAGAAGGTGTCGTTGTTCAGCGTGCACTTGTAGCTGACGGTGTCCGCATCGGTAAAGGTGCAGTTGTCGGTGCCGCAGACAGTGAGCACATTGAGCTTGTAGCGAAACGCGTAAAGGGGGCAGAATAATATGTATAAGGCATTTGGAATCGTAAGCTCTTCCGGGAGAAATATTTATGTAGATGGTATGCAGGATTATCGCCCAATCGGTGCGTTTTCTTTCCTTGGCAGATACAGAGTCATTGACTTCCCTATCTCCAATATGACCAACAGCGACATTGACCGTATTCAGGTCTATATCAATAATAAACCCCGTTCTGTTGTAGAACATCTTGGAACAGGACGTCATTACAATATCAACTCCAAGAGCGGCAAACTTCAGCTTCTCTTCTCAGAGCACAATAATGACAATGATATCTATAACACCGATATCTCCTGCTATCTGGACAACATGGAGTCCCTCAGCAGAATGAATCATCCGTATGTTGTCATTGCCCCGAGCTATATGGTTTATTCAATTGATTTTGACCAGTTTTTACATACACACATTGAGTCCGGTGCAGATGTTACCCTGCTTTATCACGCTGTTGATAACGCAAAAGAGGCTTATCTTACCTGTAATGTTCTGGGACTGAACCGCCAGAAAGGTGTGGAATCCATCGAACCGAATCATGGTAATAAGAAGAATCAGTATGTTTATATGGATACCTGTGTTATGAAAACAGAGCTTTTCATCAGCCTGATCAAAGAAGCCAAGAATCTTTCTTCCATGTATACACTGGCAGACATCCTGAATGATAAATGCGAAACTCTGGACATCCGCGGCGTTGCACACAAGGGATTCTTTGCAAGCATTACAGACTTCCCAAGTTACTATGCTGCAAACATGGCTCTCCTTAATTACAAGTCAGCTCAGGAACTTTTCCATGATAACTGGCCAATCTATACACGTACCAATGATTCCTGCCCGACTCAGTATTTCAATACTGCAGATGTGAAGAATTCCGTAATCTCCAACGGCTGCCAGATTGAAGGTACTGTTGAGAATTCCGTAATCGGTCGTGGATGCGTCATTAAAAAAGGTGCTGTTGTAAGAAACAGTGTTGTTCTCGCTGAAGTTACTGTAGGTGAGGGTGTTCACGTAGAGAATGAAGTAGTCGACAAATGGGCGAAACTCGTTCATAAAAAAGAAATCGTTTCCCCGGCTGAACAGCCTGGTTATATCAGAAGAAATGATACTCTGTAATTAATGATTAATTAGATTAAATGCAAAGCCCCCGGAAGCGGTCACTTCCGGAGGGCTTTGTTTGTGTTTACTTAAATTTCACAAACTCTTCACATTTTCCTCTTGCATTTTATTTCTAGCGTGTTATAATACAGCTGTAACAAAGATAAAGAACAAACAACTGAATACTCAAAAATACTTAACACCACCTGGAGCATTTCGGATGCTCATAAATTAAAGATAGTGTCAAGCGTGTCACCTCAGCTGTAAAATGGAGGAAAAGTCAAATGAATACTTTAAAAGCTGAAAAAAGAACAATGGACACAAAGGCCAAAAGATTAAGAAGAGAAGGCTACGTTACAGGTAACGTATTTGGCAGAGAAATGGAAGGTTCTCTTCCTGTTAAAATCGAGAAATCTGCTGTCGAGAAACTTCTCAAGACAAATAACAAAGGAAGCCAGATTATGCTGGATGTAGATGGTCAGTCATATGACGTACTGATCAAAGAGATCCAGTTCAATCCGTTAAAAGGACAGGTGGATGAAATAGATTTCCAGGCACTGGTAAGCAACGAGAAAGTACATTCCGTAGCAGAGATCGTACTTGTAAACCACGACAAACTGGAAGCCGGTGTATTACAGCAGCATCTGGAAGAAATCTCCTTCAGAGCTCTCCCATCAGCACTGGTAGACAAAATTATGGTAGATGTCGGTGACATGAAAGTCGGCGACGTAATCAAAGTCAAAGACCTCGCCATCGCCCAGGACAAAGATGTAGACTTAAAGACAGACCTTGAAGCTGCAGTTGTATCCGTAGCCGCCGTTCACGTAGACCCGGCTCTGGAAGCTGAAGAAGAGGCTGCTGCCGAAGAAGAAGCTAAATAACATAATATCTCTTTTAACATTTATTC
>ENA-OZAV01000613-OZAV01000613.1-human-gut-metagenome-genome-assembly--contig:-NODE-613-length-14969-cov-13.044924_pt1 | contig 14969 bp, 10 predicted proteins | sample MGYA00243307_ERZ653511 | MGnify/ENA primary metagenome ERZ653511 (study PRJEB26926, sample SAMN06165165) | human gut metagenome | biome: ENVO:00009003; feature: ENVO:2100002; material: ENVO:00002003...
CGCTGGGCAAGGTGCAGCCGTTTAGGTATCGCGGGTATGTGTTTGATGAGGAGACAGGGCTGTACTATCTAAGGAGTAGGTATTATAACGCGGAACGGAGCAGGTTTGTGAATGCTGATGATTGCTTCAGCGAAAAGAATCTATATTGCTATTGCATAAATGCGCCGGTAGAAAGGTGCGACCCATCAGGGCATGAGTATCTGTGTATTGCTATGTACTGTGTAGCGTTGAATAATACGGACGCGGATAGTATTATTGATTTGGAGGATATTGGGCTTAAACAAACGATGTCGAACCGATTAATAGATTCGGGTATGCTGACTGTGATTGTAGAAAAAACTTATAAATGCAGTCGATGAAATTCATGAAAATAGCGCAACTGGTTGTCTTGAAAAAAGCGATTACCCTTCAATATTCCTCCAAAACGAGAGCGAATTTGACATTTATATGGCAGTGCGAAGCGCAAATGCATATATAAATTATTCAGAAGTTAAAACTTCGTCAAATGCTATATTGCAAACGTTTTCTCTTTGCGGATACCAAATTTTTCAAGTTGATCTTACGTTAACAGATCGATACGACTTTCATGAATTAGGAGAAAATGAAAATTCATTTGTCCGATGGGTTAATAATACCTTTGGTTATGAACTTCAAGAATCAGGAGCAATTACACCATATGATTGGACATATTCTGATACTTTTTATTTAATAGCTTCTCCTAATAATGCAGGCTCATTTTGGTTAAGTTCTGGTCAGATTGGAGATAAATAAATGAGAAAGATTGCAAATTTTATATTAGGAACTATTGTGTGCCTGACAGTCTTGGGCATAATCATGTTCTTTACGCTGTATATATCGTTAATAATTGCTAACGAAAATCCTCCATCGGATGACGCAATGTTTCGTATGATCCAAAAGACTTACGGAGTTGATGTTACACAATATTCTCCGGATGTATTATATAAGTCATATGATACAAATATTCGCGAGGATTATTGGGCTATGCTTTTAAACATTAATACTTCAAACAACGATGAGCTTTCGCTCGACTACACGCATACAGAACAAAAATCCTCCATAGAATTGCAAAAATATATTTCTCGGTTTTGGTTCGATGATATTATTGTGCCAGAAAATCTACATTGGAATATTTTCGAACATACAGAACATAATAATGGGACAATTGGATGCTTGGCGGTTTCAGATAACTTCAAATATATTCTTGTTATTTATGACCCATAAGTCCGTATACCATTTATATGAGACTTCACAACCGAGGCGAACTTATGTAGCTCGCTTCGGTTGTGTACGTTTACCTTATAATACGGCAAATTTCTTGACAGCGCTTATTATACGCGCTATACTGTTATCAACCCCGACGGGAGGAGGCGAAAGAATGCTTCACTCTACCCCCCCAAAAATAGCGCTTAGCGGATGGCTGCAAAAGAATGGTGAGCAAGAATGTCGTTCGGCATTGAAATTGCAGAAATTCCTATTTTTCTACGAAACAATTTGCAAAGCTCATTCTGAAAGCTGTGACTTTAGCGGGCTAAAGAGAATGAAAACGGTTCTGTTTTGAATTTGCAGGGCGATGTGATTGCGATTTTCGATGCGGAAGGCAATGCCGTTGTCAGTTATGCGTATTATGCCCATTGGCAAGAGTGGGACTCTGGCGGAGACGCTGGGGACTGTGCAGCCGTTCCGGTATAGAGGGTATGTGTATGACGAAGAGACGGGGCTGTACTATCTAAGAAGTAGGTATTACAACACGGAGCGGTGCAGGTTCGTTAATGCGGACAGCGTTGTGAGTGGTAATTTGTTTTGCTACTGCTACAATTCTCCTATTGATTTGCTAGACTTGTCTGGAAAAGGCCCGTTTTTAGACTGGCTTAAAAAACTTCGTGATATATACACGGATACTCTTATTGAAAATGCGCGAATTAATTACAAAATGAATATTAGCTTATATTCAAATGTGGGGCTCTCTGTAAAAGAATATCCGTTGGCAAATGAACTTTTCCATCACTTCTTATGGGAAGAGGGGAAACCATTAAGCGACGATGTAATCCAGCAACTAAGCGAACAAATTTCTGCATCGAAAGCTTTTCAGGAAAAAATCATTGCCGATTATAAAACTTACGGAAACTCGTTTGCCTCAAGTTTTGAGTTTATAGAAGGCGACTTGCATTATGCAATAGGTCATGCTGAATATAGTGCAAATGTTCATGAACAGAATGGAACTTTGATTGTGTCAGGGACGCTGTCTGATACATACGATTTTACAAAACTTCGCGAGCATGATGGAAAGTATACATGGCTAAGTGTAGAAGCTAATAACCTTGGGTATCGCTTGCAAAAAGAAGGATATGGAACAGAATATGCATATGCTGTGCCTTTTGAGTTTGAAGTTCCTTAATAACAAGGAGGAAAGTATGGAAAAGAGAAAAGGTGTTTCCAAACTTATCGTAGCCATTCTGCTATTGATGATTCTGATGATTTATATTGTCACTTCCGTAGAATTGTATAAAGCAGGTGAACCTGAGCGAGCAAGGCAGTACTATAATCAGCTTATTAATGAACGTTGTCAAGCAACTTTTGATGTGGCATCTATCGAGTTTGGAAAGGACTGCTCTTGGGTTTTTCAGGACATCGGATATGAAATAAAGTGCGAATTGAATAACCCGGTAAATGAGCTTGAAGCCAGTCTTGCACAAAAAGGTTGGAATTGCTCACTATTTCCAGAAGAAATGACGAGGGAAATTTTGTCAAACACGGATTTCAGAAGAGAAATGTATCAATTAAATAGCAGTAAGAAGTCTTACTGGCTTTATCTCGATGTTGATGCGTTACAGCATGGCAAAAAAGACGACCGAATAAGCGCTTTTCAATATAGCACGCCACATTATCTCGTTGCGCTTTATATTCCAGAGGACAATGTACTGTATTATTTAGAATATAGCATATAATAAACTTTGACCGATGCGAAGCCCGCCAGCTTCGCATCGATCAAAGACGTTCGTTTGCTTTGAAATATACCGCAATTCCGCGAAAATATTAAAAGCGCCCGTCAGCAGCCGTGATATGCCCCCTATTCCGCTTGCAGTTTTTCACTGTTCGCTTTATAGGGAGCATATCAGTGACGCTGGATGAACTGGCGGATGGAAACATCAACGGAGTCAAGATAGTGCATTTGGCAGATTTTCTGCTGAGCAAGGAATACTGAGCAGCTGACCGTACAAGGCGGATAGGATGGTCAAAGCAAATTTCTTGGCATTACTAAGAAATCATATTTTTGACACTACAATTGATGCTTTACTTCCACTTTGTTATGATTATATACGCATTTTCGTCTAACAAATTCCGACGTTGGCGAAGGAGACTACCGCCTTTGTTAGCGTATCTAACACTTGTCTAACAGCGCGGTTGGAAATTGCGGTTTTTTACGTTCCTTTGCCCACCATCGAAAACGTAGAAATCTGCTGGAAACGCAGGAAAATCGGGCATTACAGGGCAGTGCAGTTCTCTGAAAGGGAAGCGGTGAGCATCTCTCCTAAGCGACAGGCCGTGGGTTCGAATCCCGCCGGGATCACCAATTTGATAAGAAAATCGCCCATTTCAATCATGGATTTGACGAGAATCCGTGGCTGAAATGGGCGATTCTTTTTGTGTTCAGCGTGCGAAAATGCACACGCGGCCGATTAGCCGATTAGAAATTTGCTAACGATTTTTCGCGCCTGCTAATGGCGGTTTGGGGAGGATGACTGTTTCCCTGCTAATTTTGAGAAGCGGTCAAATTTTACGCCGTTGGAAGAGATGATTCGTGCAGGACAACGGAGGGCGAAACGCTGCAATTTTCCTGCATTTCTGCGCGATGAATGGAGGTAGGTGGTGAGTACGGTTGTCGGATGGATATGCGGCAGGGGCTAATGTTTTTTGACGTGATGTTAGCGCGTTGGATGGTGGAGGTTAGCTGTGCAAAGTGCGTGCGTCAGAATTAGCAATACACCCTCTGCCCCGAAAGTCCGTTGGGACAAGACTACGGAACTGCTGCATATTTCGCAGTCTGCCATTTCGCGCCACATGGCTCAGCTGGAAGATGAACTTAGGCGTAAAGGCATCAGGAGCTGGGCATTGTTCCCTATGTGGCAGAATAAGCGGGAATCGCCGCGCTTGGCGAAAATACATCGCATCAATTTCTTCATTAACAAAGCAAAAGGCACAGCACCGAATCATTTTGATTCACGGGCTGTGCCTTTTATGGTGATAGAAGTTGTCAACGAAGAACAAATCAACGTTTGATCATTCCTTGTTCCTGCCCAACGTCTTCGACAGCATTTTCAACATGTTGACCATCTCCGGGTTGCTCAGAATCTGAACCAGTGCCGCCGCGTCCATGCCGGACGCTTCGAGTTGCTGGACGACTGGATCTGCTTTCTTCTCGCTGGCAGGATGTGTCACCATGCTCGCTTCAGAACCGCGTCTTCCGTAGAAGGCTTCTTCCAGCAGATGCGCATTCGATACGCGGCTTTCATCCAGAATATGCGAATATTGGTCCGTGACCATTTTCGCCTGTGCGTGACCGGAATCCCCCTGCACAGCCTTGATGTCACCGCCATTGAGCTTCAGCTTGTAGGTGATGCTGGAATGCCGGAGACTGTGAAAGACCACCTTGGGCAGGTCATTGGCGGCAATCAGTTCGTTCAGCGCCTTCTCAATCCGAGCGCCTTCCGTGGGCGTGCCGAGCCTTCCCGTGATGACCAGATTGTAATCGGCATATTCATCACCAAGCGCAAGCCGCGTGGCATCCACCTCTTCTTTGCGCTTGATGAGCATTTCCGCTACCGTTCGGGGCAGAAAAACTTTGCGAATGCTGCTGGGCGTTTTTGGCTTTTTCAGCACCAGCGCCGTGCTGTTTTTCTGCGTGCTTTCGGGGAAGACCGCGATGATGTCCTTGTTGCCCAGCGCTTTCATGCTGTCTTTGCGGACGCGCTGCAATTCCTTATTGATGAAAATCGAAGCTCTGTCCCGCAGCATCGTCTCTTCGGAAATATCCACGCAGTCCCATGTCAAACCCAGCAGCTCCCCCAGACGAAGCGAACAGGAAAACGAGAGGTTCATGCAGAGCTTCAGCCGCTCGTCTTTGCAGATTTCAATCGCGTGGAACAGCGTCGACGCGTCCCAAATGTCCCGCTTCTTCTCTTCCTGCTTGGGAACGGTCGCGTAGGTCGCGGGGTTCTTCTCAATCAGTCAGTGTCCAATTGAATACAGAAGAGCGGATAATAGCGTTCAGATTTCCATGCATCTTTACACTTTTTTCGCTTCACCATCCACCATCGGGAATACAATCCGCACCTCGAAAATATCCTTCATCACGTTCATGGTGCAGTGCCCTTGGTGTTTTTCGCAAATCATGCTGATGCTTTTTGTGCCGAAACCGTGGTAGCGCTTGTCCTGTTTGGTGGTCAGCGGCAGATTGTTTTCAAACTGCGGCGCAGTAAGCAAATAGTTCTCTTCCTGAATGACAAACGTGCCGCAAGTGCTTTGACCAGTAAGGCTGATGAGACGTTTGCTGGGAATTTTGATTTGCTCAACAGCTTCGATGGCATTGTCCAGCAAATTGCTGAATAGGGAGAAGATTTCTGCATCAGAGAGAAACTGCAGCGGCTGTCCGTCGATGCTGCATGTCAGCGTGATACCCTTCTTTTCGCAAAGGAGACTGCGATTCGTCAGCACAATATCCAGTGCATGATTGCCGGTTTTGAAAATAGAATCGTAGATGTTGACGGTTTCTTGAAGCGCCTTGACTTCATCGGGCGGAATCACGCCGTTCAGCGCGGAAATTTGATGCTTCAGGTCATGGCATTTTACGTTAATGAGGTCGATGATGTCTTTTTCAATTTGAAATTGCTTGCTGTCGTCTTCCGCCATTTGCAGCACGGTGCTCTTTTCGATTTCTGCCTTGCGTGCAGCAAGCCAGCCAAATTCCACATAGAAGGACAGCAGTGCCGTTAAGCAGGAAAATACCATAATATAACTCTGCACTGACGGAAAACCGATGGCTGCACGATGCGCAAAGGAATTTAAGAAAATTGTAACCAGCACGGCGATACAGCTGACAACAATCTGTATGCGGTTGTTGAGCATCGTTCCCCGGTAGTCAGCTTTTCGAATCATGGTGAAATAGAGGATAACATAATATCCCGTCGTGATGCAAATCAGCATGAGTGCTTTGAGAAGTGGGTGCATGGAAACGCTGATGAAACGTACTAATAGCAGATACGTTCGCTGACTCATGTGCTGCATACAGTAACCGGCAGTGGAACAGAACAGCATGGCCCAGAAATCGCATTCAAAGCAGAAGCCAATGGACAGCAGCGATAGGCAATACAGCAGAAAACTATCCAGCACACGGAAAAGCAGAGTCACGGTATCGTCCGGCGGAAGGGCGTAAACAAAGGCATCAGAACAGCATTTGTAGAGGATGACCACGCCGGTACAGCAAAGCAGACGAAGCGGAAACATTTTTTTTCGGGGCAGTTTCATCGCGACAATATAAACGGCGACAAAGAGGGCAGAAAGATAACTAAAAGAGCCCCAGATATTGTTCAGATTCATTGAGTATTTGCCCTCCGTTCGCAGAATTGGGTCATTGCGGCAAGAAAGTCCTTGCGCCGGGGATGAGAAATTGCAAGCGGCGTTTCGCCGACATAGACGGTATAGCCATCAATGCGGCGAATGTATTGCAGATTGACCAAATAGCAGCTGTTGCAGCGGGAAAAACCGTGCGGAGACAATTTCTTCTCCAAGTTTTTGAGTGTCCCGTACGTTTCGTAATCATGAGAAAGTGTGTGGTAAATCAGCGTGTGCGACAATACTTCCACATAGAGCAGCTCACTGAGCGGCAAGTGGATGTTGCCGTCCGCGGTAGGAATCACCACGCTCTGCTGACGGCGCTGCTGCTGTGTCTGGCAGTAGCGAAGAACCTTCTGCATTTTCAAATAGAACGCATCGTAATCCAAAGGCTTCAGAATATAATCCAGTGCACTGACTTCATAGCCGTTAATAGCATAGCGCGCAAGGTTCGTGACAAAGACCAGTGCGACGTTGCTGTCGATTTCACGCATTCTGCGCGCTGCGGACAAGCCGTCCATGTTTGGCATTTCAATGTCCATAAAAATCAAGTCAAACTGCGAATGAAACGCGAACAAAAACTGCTGGGCATCGGGATAATGCGATAAATCAAATACTTCCTTGCTTTGCAGCGACAGCTTTTCCAGACAGGCGGTCAGCTGGTCATCGGCACTTTGATCATCCTCGACAATAGCAATGCGAATCATGGCTGCCTCCCTCATCGCGCAGTAGGTGTGCAGATACGGCTATCTGGCACTATTTCACGAAAAAACGGTGCAATGCATGATGATTATAACAACCACCTGCTCAAAAGTCAAGTTTATGGGGAGAAAATGCAAGGATACGCGAAAAACAGCACAAAACGGGAGGGAAATGCTAAGATACAGCCATCCGATGATTGCGGAGAGGCAATCAATCAAAAGGAGGAGGAATGAAACATGAAGAGAACGGTTTCCAAGTGGCTGTCGATTCTCAGCTGCACGGCGTTGCTGTGTACGTCGATTCCTGCGGCGTTTGCGGAAGGCACGGTGGAAGAATCGCTGATGCCGGTGACGGGCGCGCAGACGGGTTTTGTGCTTTCGCAGGGAAAGTACTACGCTGACTTCGCGAATTTGGCGCAGGAACGCGCGTCGGCAAAGGCGCTGAATATTCAGTTGGGTGAAGAAGGCTTTGTGCTGCTCAAGAATGACGGTGTGCTGCCGCTGGATAGTGCGACGACGAAGGTGTCCATGTTCGGTTTCCGTGCTGCCAACATCATGATGGGCGGCGGCGGCTCTGGCTCTGGCCGCCCGGGGCAGTACGGTGTGCCGAAAACCTCGCTGGAAGATGGCATGAAGCAGGCGGGCTTTGATGTCAACGAACGTCTGCTGTCCTTTTACAGCACAAAGTCGGCAGAAGTGAAGCCGACGGATATTCCGGATTCCATCGCCTACACTTACGATGCTTACAGCGATGCAGCGCTGGTGGTTGTTTCCCGTTCCGGCTCGGAGGGCAGGGATGAAGTGACTTACGGCTATGCGCAGGACGAGAATGCTGACCCGAATGCGCACATGCTGGAGCTGACGGACACGGAAAAAGATCTGATTCGTTACGTGAAGGCGAATTTCCCCAAAGTCATCCTGATTGTCAACTCCTCCAATGCGATGGAGCTGGCGGAAGTGAATGCGCCGAAGACGGAGGACAACCTCGGCGTTGATGCGATTCTCTGGGTGGGTCATACCGGCAACGACGGCGCGGCGGCAATTGGCAACATCCTCTCTGGCAAGGTTTCGCCGTCCGGCCGCACTGCGGATACTTACGCGGTCGATTTCACCAAAGATCCGACGTTCACGAATTTCGGCTCGAATGGGCAGAATTTTGAAAACGGCGAGCGCATGAACAACAACGTCTATGTCGACGATACGATGACAGATTATCACTCCGTGGAATACCGCGAAGGAATTTATGTCGGCTACCGTTATTATGAGACGAAGGGACACGATGCCGGCGAAGCATGGTATGACGAGAATGTCGTGTACCCGTTCGGCTACGGCTTGAGCTACACCACCTTTACGCAGGAAATCGAGGGGGACATTGCGCCGACTGGTGTGATTCATGCGGCGAATGAAACCATCACGGTGAAGGTTCGTGTGACGAACACGGGCGATGTGGCAGGCAAGGACGTTGTGCAGCTGTACTACACCGCGCCGTACACCGAGGGCGAAATTGAAAAGGCGTATGTCAATCTGGCAGCGTTCGGCAAGACGAAGGAGCTTCAGCCCGGCGAGAGCGAAGTGGTGACGCTGCAGTTCGTGGCACAGGATATGGCATCGTTTGACTGGAACGACGCCAACGCCAACGAGTTCCGCGGCTACGAACTTGAAGCTGGCGACTATGTGCTGTCCATCCGCCGCAACGCGCATGAAGAAATCGCGTCGATTACCCGCACGGTTGAAACGGGCTTGCAGTGCGTGACTGACTACACCACGGGTGCGGAAATCAAGCCGCTCTTCTCCGGCGATGAAGGACTGGAAGCCTACACCTCTGTCAATGAAACGCTGGAAAACAATCAGATGTCCCGTGCGGACGGACTGGAAGTTCCGGCTGCCGCAACGAAGGAAGACCGCACTTGGGATCAGGCAGTTATTGATGAACTGGATGCCCAGAAGGAATATTTCAGCCTGAATGACACGGAGGATTCGCCGTGGTACGTTTCGCAGGTTCCTGCGACTTGGACGCAGAATGCTGGTACACGCGATGAAAACGGCAAAACGGCGATTCAGCTGGCGGATTTGGCTGGCGTGCCGTACACCGAGCCGAGCGTGGTGGATGGCGTGGCAGTTGCCTCTGACGATGAAGGCACGAAGAAGTGGGACGAGTACATGAATCAGCTGACGTGGGACGAAATGGCGACCATCGTCTCCTACGGCGGATTCGGGCAGCCTGCGGTAGAAGCTATCGGCAAGAAGCAGAACGGTGCGTATGACGCGGCGGCACATCCCTTCTGGAATGGCGGGATGTTCGGCGGCGCACAGGCACCCGAAAATCAGATGGGTACGAACTGGGTTACGCCGGCTGTATGGGGCTGCACATGGAACACGGAGCTGCTGTATGACATTGGCATCATGACGGGCAACGAAGCGCTGCTGTTCAATATCAATGGTCTCTATGGCTTCTCCCTGAACATTCATCGTTCTGCGTTCGGCGGCCGCAACTTCGAGTATCTCTCCGAAGATCCGCTGCTGGCCGGCAAACTCGCGGCGGCGCTGAGCAGTGCTGCGACCGAAAAGGGCCTTGTGACCTACACGAAGCACTACATGATGAACAATCAGGAAACGAACCGCAATACGAACGGCGGCGTGATTACATGGGCGAACGAACAGGCTATCCGCGAAATCTATGCCAAGCCCTACGAACTGGCGGTCAAGGAAGGCAACAACTCCGCATTCATGACGGCGTTTAACCGTATTGGCTTGTCCACCTGTTCGACGAACTACGCGCTGCTGGAACTGCTGACCCGCGGCGAATGGGGCTTCTGCGGCCATAACGTGACGGACTACATGGACTATCCGGAATATCGCTATACGAACCTGATGGTTCGCGCGGGCAATGAACTGCCCCTTGGCGGCCCGAACAAGCTGATTGGCAAGGGCAAGGGCGGCAACAGCTCCAGCACCGAAGGTACTTGGAGCGCAGAGCTGAACACTGTGCTGGTGGCGGCCGATACGGCCAGCGCAGAAGCAGCTGATGCAGCGCGCCGTGCAGGGGAGGATGCGTCCACCTACGAGACGGTTCCTTCTGCAACGCAGTATTTCGCTGTCCGCAAGGCAGCGCAGCGCGTTTTGTACTCCAACGCCAACTCCAATGCGATTCTCAATGGCTATGAGAATCATATCGTGGAAGAGATGGAATACAAAGTGGGCGACAAGCTCGGCGGTTTCTTCGGCGGCAAGGACATCATTACGCCCCTCTTTACGGCGCGCTATGCTGATGTCAGCGACATCAAGATTGTGAATGCGGATGCGATTCCCGGCATGAACCTTGGCGCGGACGGCGTCGCCTCCGGCACATTCAACGAGGCTGGCGACTACACTGTCACGGCGACGGCGACGGTCGAAGGCTGGGTCTATGTGCAGCTGACGCTGACGATTCACGTCAAGTAATATGGCATAACTCGTTTACTGGACGGATTCGCGCTGGCGGACAAGCGAATCCGTCCTTGATTTTCTGATGAAAGGGAAGGAGCAAAGTTTATGAAGCGAATTACAGCGATGCTGTTGATGATTTGCTTATGCTTGATGGGGCAGAGCGTGTTGGCTGAGGAAAAAGTTGGCAAGATTGCTGTTGCGCAGGAACCGACGAAGATGGATTACTGGGTTGGGGAAGAATTTTCCGCAGAGGGCGGCGTGCTGCTGGTGACATACCGCGACAAAACCACTGCTGAAATTCCGATGACGGATGAAAATGTGAAGCTGCCTAACGTCAAGACAAACAAACCCGGCCGCAAGGCAGTGAAAGTGACTTACGGCGGCAAAAACGTGACCTTTTATATCAATGTGGCAGAAAAAGGCGCGGAAGTGACGTTCGAGCTGAATTACGACGGTGCACCAGAAGCGCAAAAAGAAGCGGCACGTCAGGGCAAGGGCGTAGAAGCGCCAGAAATACCCGTGCGTGATGGTTATACCTTCGATGCGTGGTATACCGATGCTGCCTGCACGGTACTGTATGATTTTGCGCAGGTGGTTGAACAGCCCATGACACTCTATGCGAACTGGCTGGCGGACGATGCCGTGTATTATCCTGTGACGTACAGCTTGAACTATTACGGCGTACTGCCGGACGGTTATGTGCAGCAGGTAAAATCCGGTGAAACGGCACGGATGCTGTCCTTAGCGCTGGTACGCGACGAATTTGAATTTATCGGATGGTATGCCGATGCAGCCTGCACCGTGCCGTATGTGCAGGAAAACGCGATTGAAGGCGAAACGACCATCTATGCGGGATGGAAATCGCTCAAAACGGGTGCAGAGACGTATACGTTTGAAGCCGAACAGACCAGCTTGCTGGGCAAGGAAGGGCCGGGCATGTCCGGTTCTGCATCCGGCGCATCCATGATAGTCAACGATGCGACGAATCTGGACGCCAGCAATGGCAAGTATGTCTCGTACCTGTATAAAAAAGGGCTGTCGTTGGATTTCTATCTGGCGAGCAGCGAAGCAGTGTCGGATGCAGTGCTGACGCTGCGGGTTGCGGCGGAAATGGACAACATCAGCCTCTCGCCCGATAACTACACGATTGAAGTCAACGGTCAGCCGGTGATGTTTGATGCGATTGCACTGGAAAAAGGAGCAAAATTTGCAGACTGCATTGTTATTCAGAACGTCGCTTTGCAGGTCGGCGCAAACACGATTCGCCTTGTGACGAATAACAGCGTGAACCCGATGGGTGAAGGCATGGGAACGTATCAAGGCACAGCGCCGATGGTGGACTGCATCAAGCTGACGACGACGGCGGTTGTAACGTGGGATGCAAACTACAATCTGCCAATGATGTACTGATTTCGCGGAGGAGAACATGGCGCAGAAAACGAAGAAAAAGCTGATTCGCGTATGGGCAATTGTCAGCGCACTGGTGCTGATTCTGCTGACCGTCGCGACGGTGCTGACGCAGTTTGTCATGCAGGATGTGCTGGCCTCTCTGCTGGGACGCGACGTGGCGGTTTATGCCGAGGGCGTGACACCACTGTATACCACCGAATACACGAACAAGGACGAAGTCTATCAGGCGGCGAACAAACTCAACGAGCGCATCTGCGAAGAAGGCTTTGTGCTGCTCAAGAACGAGGGAAATGCGCTGCCGCTGGCATCAGGCAGCCGCATCACTGTGTTTGGCAAGAACAGTGTGAACCTTGCTTATGGCGGTTCGGGGTCGTCCGGCGGCGATAAGTCCGCAGCCATCGACCTCTATACCAGCTTGCAGAATGCGGGCTTTGCGGTCAATCCGGCGATGAAGCCCTTCTATGAGGATGATAAGCGCTCCGGCGCACGCCGCTCAGAAAATTCCACCAACTTGGATGACGGGAATACCGTGTTTTACTCCATTGGGGAAACGCCGCAGCGCTTGTATACGAAGGAAATCACGGATACCTACAAGGATTACAATGACGCGGCGCTGGTTGTGCTGACCCGCATCGGCGGCGAAGGTTTTGACCTGCCGCGTTCAATGAAGGATGTGGAAGGGGCGCGGCAGGACAGCGACCACTACCTGCAGCTTGATCAGAACGAAACGGACTTGCTGGCGGCGGTCTGCGAGGCAGGATTCAAGAAGGTTGTTGTGCTGATTAACAGTGGTTCGCCGATGGAACTGGCATTTTTGACGCATCCGGATTATTATGCCTATCAGGACAAAATCGACGCAGCTATCTGGATGGGCTTCCCCGGTGCATCCGGCGTGAATGCGCTGGGACGCATCCTGAACGGCGAAGTGAATCCGTCCGGGCGCACGGTTGATACCTACGCGGTGAATTTCAAGAACAGCCCGGTGTGGCAGAACTTTGGCGATAACCTGATTACCGGCAAGGACAGCGGCGACCGGTATCTTGGGCTGGAAAACGAAAACTACTACTTTGTGGACTATGAGGAGAACATTTACGTCGGCTATCGCTATTACGAGACGCGCGGCGCGGATGACCCGGAATGGTATGCGCAGGAAGTGGTGTATCCGTTTGGCTATGGTCTGAGCTATACGACGTTTGACTGGACACTGGAAAGTGCGCCGGAAAACTTCGTCCTCAGCGATGTCAGCGACAAGATGGAAGTGACTGTGCGCGTAAAGAACACGGGCAGCGTCGCTGGCAAGGACGTTGTGCAGCTCTACGGTCATGCGCCGTATACGCCCGGCAGCGTGGAGAAGTCCGAAGTTGTTCTGCTGGACTTTGCCAAGACGCCGCTGCTTTTACCCGGCGAGGAATGCACGCTGACGCTGACCTGCGACCCGTACTATCTGGCATCCTACGACTATACGGACAAGAACGAAAACTGGGATAACTGCTTTGAACTGGATGCGGGTGACTACGCACTGTACGTCAGCAAGAATGCGCATGACCGCGTATTTGAAGTGCCGTTCACGGTGGAAGACGACATTATCATTAGCGAAGACCCGGCAACGGGCAATACCATAGAAAACCGTTACACGGACTTGGAACTGGACAGCTCTGATTACCATCTCCAGACGCTGCTTTCCCGCGAAGATTGGGAAGGCACGATGCCGGAAGCGCCCTCTGTGGATGACCGAACGGTGGATGAAGAATATCTCGAAGCGCTTCAAAACCGCGACCACAACAATGAAGAGGCGGATGCGCTCTTTGACTTGGGGCTTCCCGCAACAAGTCAGACGGACATTTCACTGGTGCTTCGCGACCTGCTGACGGATGAAAATGGGCAGAATCAGCGAGTGTCGTATGATGACCCGCGCTGGGATGCGATTCTGGACAAGCTGTCTGTCGAGGACATGGTGAAAATGTGCAACATGGGCGCATTCAAAACGAATGAACTGCCCATCATTGGCAAGCCTGCCACGAACGACACAGATGGCCCGACTGGCTTCACGAACTTCATGGATCGCAGCGGCATCTACTGGAAGTGCTGCTATTACTGTGCGGAAGTCGTCATGGCTTCGACATGGAATCAGGAGCTGATGGAAGACATCGGCGAAATGATAGGCGCGGAAGGATTGATTGGCGCGGATGGAAAGGGCAACAATCTGCCGTATTCCGGCTGGTATGCGCCCGGCGTCAATATCCACAGAAGCCCCTTCGGCGGTCGCGATTTCGAGTATTTTTCCGAAGACGGACTGTTCAACGGCAAAATGGCGGCGGCGGAAATCCGCGGATGCGCCAGCAAGGGCGTTTACTGCTTCGTGAAGCACTTTGCGCTCAACGAACAGGAAACGCATCGTTCCTCCAACGGTTCGGGCACTTGGGTGACGGAACAAGCAATGCGCGAATTGTACCTGCGCCCGTTTGAAATCGCGGTCAAGGAAGGGCATACCACAGCAGTGATGAGCTCCTTCAACCGCATCGGTACGCGCTGGACAGGCGGCGATTATCGGCTGCTGACTCAAATCCTGCGGAACGAATGGGGATTCCAAGGCATGGTCATCACCGATTTCAATACGACCTCCTACATGAATTTGCGGCAAATGGCATATGCAGGCGGTGACTTGAATTTGGGCAATGACATGACGCTGCCGGACGTTATTCAGCCGAACTGGTGCGACGCATCCGACCCGGTGGACATGCAGATCCTTCGCCAATGCGTGAAGAACATTCTCTACACGGTGGTCAACTCGAATGCCATGAA
>ENA-OZAV01000626-OZAV01000626.1-human-gut-metagenome-genome-assembly--contig:-NODE-626-length-14747-cov-6.804043_pt1 | contig 14747 bp, 10 predicted proteins | sample MGYA00243307_ERZ653511 | MGnify/ENA primary metagenome ERZ653511 (study PRJEB26926, sample SAMN06165165) | human gut metagenome | biome: ENVO:00009003; feature: ENVO:2100002; material: ENVO:00002003...
GTATAGATGCCGTCAGCCACGAAGTCACCGAGGTTGGTCTCGCCCATACGGATGCGGCGCTTGCCGGTAGCGGGGTCGTTGATGTAGAAATTGATGTCCGTGGTCGCGATCTGCTCGCCCAGCATAGCGTCCACATCGTTGATCCAGGCTTCTGCGGTAGCGGCCACAGCGGCGTCGGAGACATCAGCGGTGGAGACGAGCTCGGTGGTGATCGCGCCGTCCTCGGCGATGGTCATCTTACCGACGTTTGCCAGATAAGAGCCGGTCTGGGTCAGGGTGACAGCCTTGCCGGCTGCATCGTAGACCTGTTTGTTCTCCATGACGGTGTGAGAGTGGCCGTCGATGAAGGCGTCAAAGCCGGTGGTGTTGGCAATGACTTCCTCACTGGTCCAGGGAGAGGAGGACGGGTCAACGCCCAGATGGCCCAGACCGATGATGATGTCTGCGCCCAGAGCCTTGGCCTTGTCGATGGCCTTCTGCACGGCGTCGTACAGTTTCCTGCCGTCGTCACCGCCCAGAATGTCGTAGATGTACTTGGTCTGCTTGGCGTTCATGAAGTAAGCAGGAGTGGACTTTGTGAAGGACTCGGGGGTCGTGATGCCCACGAATGCGATCCACTTGCCGCCTGCGGGGAACAGCTTGACAGCGGGCAGGACGCGCAGACCGGTGCGCAGATCCACCCAGTTGCAGGAGACATAGGGGAAGTCGGCTTCCTGGATCACAGCCTTGGCACGGGCCATGCCGTAGTCGAACTCATGGTTGCCGGGGGTGGCCAGATCGTAACCGGCCTCGTTCATCAGCTCGATGATGGTAGCGCCGTCATCCATGGAGCCGTAAGCGGTGCCCTGGATATGGTCGCCTGCATCCACCAGCAGCACATCCCGGCCGGTGTCCTCGATGCTCTTTTTCAGGGCAGCAATGGCAGCATAGGTGGGCTTGGGGGACTTGTTGTCGATATAGGTGTGGACATCGTTGGTGTAGAGGATGGTCACATCCGCTTTGTCACCAAAGAAGCAATTGGTCTCCTCCGCAAAGGCGGCGGGTGCACCGACAGAAACTGCGGTCAGTGCCGTGGCAGCACCGGCAGCCTTGATAAAGCTGCGGCGGGTAATGAACTGTTTCACAGGGAAAGACCTCCTTTGATTCAATACGCTCTTTCAGCCCTCTTCGTCAATGCCGTGCAGCGTTGTTTTCCCTTTTGGGGAACTGGCAGGCTTCAGCAAGACCGAGAGGGCTGTTTGTTACCTAAATCTTAACATAGAACCCCAGTTTCCGCAAGGGATTTTTGTAAAATTCGTGTCAAGAAATCCCACAACAGTCATACTGTTTTGGTAAAACGTTTGAAAAATCCGAGAAAAAGGGCAAAGCCCCGCATCCCATGGAAAGGGTGCAGGGCTTTGCCGCATTCAGAAAAGAGGGTCAGAGGATCGGGGGACGATTCTCAGACAGCATCAGATGGCATGGTATTCTTTGAGGAACTTCTCAAGGTCGGTGCCCTCGATCTTCTTGAGCACTTCCTTGAGGGCCACCCGCTGGATGAAGGGCAGATCCATATCAGTGATCTTCTTGCCGTCACGCAGTTTGACCGTTGCATCGATCAGGCTGCGGACATCATAGGTGCTGCCCCAGACCTCGGGCACGCCGCGGTCGATGTTGAGCAGGGTGTAAACCGCTTCCATACCGGTGCGCATGGAGTACTCGGTGGTGAAAATGGTGTCACGGCCGGTCTCGGCAAACTGGCCCAGGAAGGCGAAGTTGACAGCGCCCTGGGGCACGATGTCGGGGCGGTCGCCGAAGGCACGGGGCATGAAGAAGGCATCGATATAGGGCATCATCACAGGCACGGTGTTGGCACTGTGCTCAGCCAGCTCGGCAATGTCCTCCTCGGGCACGCCGATGTGATACAGCCACTCCATGCAGATCTCGCGGCCGGTGCAGTCGCGCATGGGCTTCTTGACGTAATCGCCGGGCTTGTCGCTGAACAGGCCGTAGACCCAGACGCAGAGCTGGTTCTTGGGCTGGTCACGGAACTGCTGCTGGCGGTTCAGGGTCCAGCTGAGCAGCCAGCTGGAATCCTTGACTGTGACGATGCCGCCGGTGACGGTGTGGCCGCTGAAGGGGTCACGCTTGCAGATCTTCTTGATATACTGGGGGATCTTGTCGTCCAGGGTGGTGATGGTGGCGCTTTCCCAGTTGGACAGCTCCGGCTGAGAGCAGAACTTTTCGGGATGGCCGAAGGAGGGATCCTGTGCGGCGATCTTCTTCCACAGATCCCAGCCGTTGCCCGGCTTGATGGTGGGATCAAAGCCTGCGGCCTTGTCCTGAGAGCCGATGGTGCAGCTCTCCACGCAGCCGCCGTTGGTGATGAAGAGCAGATCGTTCTCGGTGAGGTCGATGGTCCTGCTCTCACCCTTGTGATCCACGGTCACGCTGCTGGCCTGCTTTTTGCCGTCCTCGATCCGGAACTGGACATCGGTGACCTTGGTCTCGTACTGGAAGTCCACGCCGTGGTCCTTCAGGTAGGTGACCATGGGCAGGATGATGGATTCGTACTGGTTGTAGCGGGTAAAGCGCAGGGCGGTGAAATCGGGCAGACCGCCGATGTGGTGGATATAGCGCTTGAGGTAGAGCTTCATCTCCAGCGCGCTGTGCCAGTTCTCAAAGGCGAACATGGTGCGCCAGTACATCCAGAAGTTGGAGGAGAACACCTCATCGTCAAAGATATCGGTGATCTTTTTGTCCTGCAGCTGCTCGTCCGGGGTGAAGAAGAGCTTCATGATCTCCATGGCACCCTGATCGGAGATGGCGAATTTGCCATCGGTGTGGGCATCCTGGCCGCGGTTGACGGTGGCACGGCAGAGGGACTTGTTGGGGTCCTCCTTGTTCAGCCAGTAATACTCGTCCAGCACGCTGGCTCCCTCGGTCTCCAGCGAGGGGATGGAGCGGAGCAGATCCCACATAACCTCGAAATGGTTGTCCATCTCACGGCCGCCGCGCATGACATAGCCGATATCGTACTTGTAGCCGTCGCAGGCACCGCCGGGCAGCGGGTCCTTCTCAAACACATGGATGTGGTCGCCCTGCATCTGGCCGTCACGGACCAGGTAGCAGGCGGCAGTCAGGGCCGCCAGACCGGAGCCGATGAGGTAAGCAGATTTATTGTCAACGCCCTCAGGCTTTTTGGGGTGTGCAAATGCTTCGTAGTTGCCACTGGAATAATACATACTGGGAACCTCCTGTAAATCGTATTGGGAAGACCGCGTTCATGGTTCTGTGTCGTCTTCCCTTTCGTTGTGCTTAGTATACCCCAGTGGTTTTTTCAGAACAACAAACAAATCCTGAACAGTGTATAAAATTTATACAAAACACAACCATTGTCGGAAATATGGCGAAACTGTGTATAACCCCCCAGTCACCTGCGGTGACAGCCCCCGCTAATAGGGGGGCCTTTGGCATTGCATAAAGCTTTGCAAGTCCCCCTTTCCGCACAGACTGCACCATTATGCCAAGGGCTCCCCTACTAGGGGAGCTGGCGCAAAGCGCCTGAGGGGTTTAGTCCAACAAAAAAAGCGCTCACCTTCCAGGGAAGGTGAACGCTTGCGTTTCTTTATCAGTTATTTTGTTTCGGGTGCCACCTCAAAATCGACCTTGCCAAGGTTGATATCGGCGCGGACGATGGTGATCATCATGCTGTCGCCCAGGCTCCAGGTCTTGCCGGAGGCGGGGTCAGAAAGGCGGATGCCCTCGGTGAGGGTGGTGCCGGTGGCGGTCAGGCTGGAAGCGGGCACAAAGCCCTCCACGCCGTTCTCCAGCTCCACAAAGATGCCGCGCTGGGTCACGCCGGAGATGATGCCCTCGTAGCACTCACCCAGATGGCGGCGGGCGTACTCGGCCTTGTAGTAATCCTCGGCCTTGCGCTCGATCTGAACGGCCAGTACTTCCCGCTCGCTGGACTGCTTGGAGGCCTTCTCCGCGAAATCGGTGTAGCGGACGATCATGGTCTCCTTGTCGGTGCCGCTGAGCAGGTCGGTCATCATGCGGTGGATGGCCAGATCCGGGTAGCGGCGGATGGGGCTGGTGAAGTGGGCGTAATCCTTGAGCACCAGACCATAGTGGCCCTTGGGCTTTTCCTCATAGCAGGCCTTGGACATGCAGCGGAGCATTCCGGTGTTGACGATCTGCTCAAACGGGGTGCCGCGCACACCTTCCAGAATGGCGCTCAGCTCCTTGGGGGTGGGCACTTCCTTGGCAAAGTGGTCGTTGATGCCGCAGGCCTGCAGCAGGCTGTACAGGCGCTCCAGCTTCTCGCCGTTGGGCTCCTCGTGGACACGGTAGACAAAGGGGATCTGCTTGACCCGGGCAAAGTGGGCGGCGCACTGGTTGGCCAGCAGCATGAACTCCTCGATCATGGCCTCGCTCTCGCCGGAGGTGCGCTTTTTCACATCGATGCAGTGGCCGTTCTCATCCAGAATGAGCTTGACTTCCCCGCTCTCGAAATCGATGCAGCCGCGCTCCTTGCGCAGGCGGGCGCGGTGGGCGTACAGCTCCTTCATGGCGGGCAGCTGATCCAGCACCTCGGCGTACTTGGCCTGCGTCTCGGCATCGGCAGTGCCGGCCAGCAGGGCGTTGATCTCAGAATACACGCCCTTGACCCGGCTGCAGATGATGGATTTGACGAACTTGTAGTCGGTCAGATTGCCGTCCTGATCCAGACGCATCAGGCAGGAGAACGCCAAGCGCAGCTCCTTCTCGTTCAGGGAGCAGATGCCGTTGGAAAGGCTCTTGGGCAGCATGGGCACGACCTGATCCGCATAGTAGACCGAAGTGGCGCGGTTGAAGGCTTCCTCGTTCAGCTCACTGCCGGGCTTGACGTAGTGGGAGACATCGGCGATGTGAACGCCCAGCTCATAGCCGCCACCGGGGAGCCGGGTCAGGCTGACGGCATCGTCGATATCCTTGGTCTCGGCGCTGTCGATGGTGAAGATGGGCAGAGCGCGCAGATCCATGCGGCCCTTGCAGTCCTCCTCAGACACGGTCATGTCCTCGAACTTCTTGGCCTCGTCCCGCACCTTCTCGGGGAAACGGGTGTGGATGTCCTTGGCATAGAGCAGGGCCTTGGCGCAGCGCTTGGCCTCCTCGCAGCTGCCAAAGCGCATGGAAACGCCCACGCGGTGATCCTCCTGCCGGGTCCCGCGCTGCAGGATCTCCACAGCCACCTTGTCGCCGTCCTTCGCACCGCCCTCGCAGTCGCGCTGGATGGTCATGGAGATGGCCGGGCAGTCATCGGGCACGAACTTCAGGCGGCCCTCGATGCGGCGGACAGTGCCCACCATGTCGTTCTTCTGCTCGAGCACGGCAAGGATCTCGCCCTCATCGCTGCCCTCCACCCGGGGGTGGGCAAACTTCTCTACCAGAACGGAATCGCCGGGCATGGCACCGCGGGTGAAGCGGCCCGGGATGAAGATATCGCCGGATTCATCCTCCAGCATCACAAAGGCAAAGTTCTTGCCCAGCTTGACCACCTTGCAGGGCAGAGCCTTTTCGGCACGGCCGGAGCGGGCAGTGAAGAACACGCCGGACTTCTGGCAGACCACAGCGTCGTGCACCAGCTCGTCCAGAGCCTCCATCACCTTGCGGTCCGCGGCACGGTCGCCGCCGAACTTTGCCTTGAGGTCCTTGACCATGCAGGGCTGGTTCTGGATGGCATGTTCAATTTTATCGCGTAATGACATATTTTTCTCCTTAACACTTTTCCGGCATTCTCCAATGGAACCCGGACAACTTCTTTCCCACGAGAGGTTTAGACAGAAAAACAGCCCCGCCTTACACGGGGCTGTACACGAGTGCTCAGGCCAGACGGCTGGCGAACACACAGGCCAGGATAGCCACCACAAAGAACACGATGCCTGCAATGCGGGTCACCTTGGCCAGCATCTGATCCGCAGGGGTCAGGCGTGCATTGTTGGCACCGCCCACACCACCGTTGATGGCACCGGCCAGACCCTGACCGTGGGTGTGCTGCATCAGGGTGAGGAGGATGATGACGGCCGAGACGACCAGCAGGATGGCACCGCCGACGATTTCAATGACAGACATGGATGGAACGCTCCTTTTATCTTTAGTTTCATAGAGACTGCATACAAATACAAGTGTATGATAGCACAAAAGCCCGGGAAATGCAAGAAAAACCGTGAGCTACGGGGCCAGAATTTCCAGCCCTGCCGCCACCCGGGCAAAGATGGCCGCGCTGGAAAAGGCAGGCTCGGCCTGCGTGTCCTGCAGCACCACGATAGTATAGCTGGGCTGCTCTGCCGGGACAAAGCCCGCAAACCAGTAATTTTTCAGCTCTGTACCGCCGGAAAACTGGCCGGTCTGGGCCGTGCCGGTCTTGCCTGCCGCGGTCTGGCCGGGCAGGGCGGCCTCATGGCCGGTGCCCCCGGCCACTACACCCGCCAACAGGGCCTGCAGGGCGGCGGCGGTGCGCTTTGTAAGCACCCGCCTGCTCCGGACATGGGAAAGCGCCGTGAGGGGTGTGCCGGTGGTCTCGTCCAGAGTGGTCTCCAGCAGCAGCGGGGTGCGGCAGATCCCCCCGCAGGCAATGGTGTTCATCATGGCGGCGACCTGCAGAGGGGATGCCAGCAGCTCCCCCTGCCCAAAGCAGAAATTGGCGTAGGCCCCGCTGGACGCAAGAGCCTCCCGCTCCGGCAGGACCCCAGCCGCCGTGTGCAGGGCATCGGTGAGCGGGATCGCCTGCCCGAAGCCCAGCTGCTCTGCCATGGCGCGGACGGCATCAGCCCCCAGCGCCTGCCCCAGCCGGATGAAGTAGCCGTTGCAGCTCTTTTCCAGCGCGCCGGCCAGATCCACCTCGCCATGGGGGATGCCGCCCGCACAGCGGAAGATCCGGCCATCCACCGCGCACCAGCCGGGGCAGGTGTAGACAAAGCCGCTCTCCCCTGCCTCCAGCGCCGCTGCCGCCACCACCGGCTTGAACACCGAGCCCACGGCATAGCACTGGAACGCCCGTTCCAGCAGGGGGCTGTCCGGGGCGTTCAGGCTGGCCGAAATGTTTTCCGGATCATAGCCGGGGCGGCTGACGCAGGCCCGCACCTTGGCGTTGGCGGTGTCCAGCACCAGGATGCAGCCGCTCTGCATCGTCTCGTTGGCCACGGCTTCGGCGGTCTGCTGGATCTCCCGGGAAAGGGTCAGCTGCACCCCCACGGCCCCGCTGTCGGCGGGGGTGAGGACGGGCTCGGCCCGCAGCTTTCCCTGGGCGTTGACGGTGCAGAGCAGGGTATCCCCCGCCCCGCTGCCGGTGAGCAGTTCGTCAAAGGCGGCTTCCAGACCGGCAGCACCATGGCCCTCGCCATCGAGATACCCCAGCAGCTGCACTGCCAGCGGGGCGGCAGAGCTTCGCCGCGCCGCTGGCCAGCAGGAAACGCCCAGCGCGGAAACATCCCGGTCCACCTCCAGCAAGAACGGGGACGCGGCGTTCCGCTTCTGGTAGAGCGTCGCCTGCCCGGCGGCATCGGTGTAGGCGAACAGGCGGGCATAGCTGCCCTCCCCGGGCACGCAGAGGGCCATCCAGCGGGTGGTCTGCCCCGTGAGGAGCTGGCCCCTGTGATCATAAAAATTGCCCCGCCGGGCGGGCAGGTGGAGGGTGACCACGCTCTGCGCCGCCGCCCGGGCCCCGTAGTCCGTGTCGGAGCAGAGCCAGTACAGGCGGCAGACCACCGCCGCAAAGCAGAACAGCAGGGCCCCATACAGGGCCAGCACCCGTTTGCCGGACATGAAAACGCCCCCTCTCCCGCTTAGGATGGGCAGGAAAGGGGGCGTTGATGCGTTCAGGAGCAGATTTTTCGGACGAGCTCAGCGGCGCGGGCGGCATCCTCGGCCGTGGCGGTACCGTTGTAGCGGGCTTTGAGGTAGATCTGGCGCAGCTCGGCCTCGGCGGCAAAGTCCATACCGAAAGCGCGGCCGGTCAGGTCAAGGCTGGTATCGCCCCGCAGGATGGTCACGCCGTGGCGCTGGCAGTGGTCCAGATAGATGGCATACTCCCGCCGCACCTTGTCCACCGGGCTAAGAAAAAGCCCGGGCCAGCGGCGGGCACGCTTGTGGGTGCTACGCCGCACAGTGGTGTCCGTGCAGGCAGTGTCCGTGTGCCGGAACTTCTGGCGCAGGAAATGCCGCACCACCAGCACCGCACAGAGGACCGCCAGCAGGATACCGAGCACGGTCAGCATCGACATCCCGTTGATGAGCGGTTCTGCGTTCTCGGCGGCCTTTTGGGCGTTGGCGATGACCTCATCGGTAGATACGATCTCAGTGCGCTCCAACGGTTTGGGCGGAAAGAGGGTGAAGAGCCAGTGGATGAACTGCAGGATGCCGTGGAACAGCCAAGTCACACCCTGCACCACAATGTTGTTCAAAAACAGCTGCAGCACCGGCACGATCCCGCCAAAGTAAACGGCAGACGCAGCCGCCTTTGCACCGGCAACCACAACACTGCGGCTGAGCAGGAACGGCCCTGCACACACCGCCGCCAGCACGCCGCCGGAAAGCAGCAGATAGCCCGGCCGGGTGGAGATCTCCGGGTCCTGCCGGGTGGTGCGGTTGAACCCCACCAGAAGCACCGCTGCCGCCGTCGCAAAGGGCAGGGCCGCCGAAAGCACCGCGTTGGCGTTCCACAGCAGCATTGCCACTGCAAAGAAGGGCCATACCCGGCAGAGCCAGCGCAGGCGCTCGGCCTGCCGCATCGGCGAAAGGGCAAAATCGCCGGTGTAGGCCAGCAGCACCGGGTAGACTGCCGCCGGGAAGTAGCAGAACTTGTCCGCCCCTGTAGGCAGGAGGAGCAGCGCCGCCGCGCTCAGGGCCGCAAGAGTGGTGCGGAGGGGGCGGCTGCCCTCAAAGCAGGAGGCCAGACCAAAGCAGAGGGCAGGCCAGACCAGCACCAGCGGCATGGGTGTCCCGCCGAAGCTGGCGGCAAAAGAGCCCGCAAAGGCATAGTAAAAGCTCAGATCACCTGCCAGGCGCAGGGTATGTAAGAACATCATGCGCCCGCCTCCCCTGTCTGGGCCGTCTCTGCGGCCATTTCCGGAGTGAGCACCAGCAGCGGAATGCCAGGCAGGGGCTGCACGGCAGCACGCACAGCTTCTTCCGGCTCCGTTGTCACCACGATGCAGCTGACCTGCTCCTGCGGGTGGTAGTATTCGGCGCAGAACCGCGCGCAGGAAAGGACGGTCTGCCCGGTGGCGCGGCCCAGAATTTCCAACACCTTGCGGTAGTGTTCGGGGCCGTAGCCCTGCGGGGTTTCCAGCGGTTTTCTCCACTCCTCACCGGAGAGAGCCGCATTGAGCAGCAGGTCAAAGGCAGCGTTTGCCGCAAAGCGGTAGGACACCGCCTTTTCTTCCAGCCTCCGGCAGATTGTGCGGGCCATGGAGTAGCAGAGCTCCGCCGGTTCCGGGTGGTCGTAATCCTTGGTATCCGCATGGACTAGCACCACTGCCCGGGGCTCAGTGGTGTAATCCCACTTTTTGACCATAAGCCCCTGCCCCCGGACGCTCTGCTTCCAGGCGATGGAACGCATGGGGTCACCGCTGGTGTAGGGACGGTAACCCGCCGTGAGAATAGGATCCTCGTAGAGATAGCGGTTCACCGAAAGCTCGCCCAGAAAACCGCCCAGCATCTCTTCCAATTCCGGCAGAGCGCACTCCCTGGGTGGAACGATGAGCTCGTGGAAGCCCCGCTCGGTGCGGGACTGTTCCACAAGACCCAGAAAGTCGCCGCCGATGACCTGCATCGGTTCCAGCACATAGCGGCCCCGGCGTTCCAGCCTGAGGGCGGTGGAGAAATCTGCCTCCTGCCCCGGGCGCAGCCAGGTGGTGAACCGCACCGTGTGGCCCCAACCTGTCTGATCCTGCGTAATGTGGTGCTCCGTGCAGGGAAGAAACTCCTTGTTCAGGTGGAGCTTTGCCGCCAGGAACATCTTCCAACGGGGGCCGCTGTTCCGGACAACGAGGTGGATCACGGCGGGCTCCCCGGCTTCCACAAGATGATCCTCCACTTCCAGCCGCCCCTGCACATCGTCAAGGCTGTGGGCTGTGCTGTAACGCTCCAGCCCAAGGGCTGTGGCCACCAATAGCAGCGCGAAGATGACGGCGCTCATTCCGCATTCTCCAGCGGCACAGTGATCTCGGCCAACAGCTTGCGCATCCGCAGAGCGGCGGCCTCGGCGTTCATGCTGCTGCCCAGAGAAATGCGGTGAGAAAGCACCGCCGGGGCCAGCCCTTTGATGTCCTCGGGGATGACGTATTCCCTGCCCTGCAAGGAGGCATACGCCTGCGCAGCCTGATAGAGCGCCAGCGCACCGCGGGTAGATACGCCGCTGACAAAGCCGCTCTGTGTGCGGGTGGCTTCCACGATGTCCATAAGGTAGTGCTTGACCTCCTCGGAAACCTTGACCTCCCGGTAAGCCGTGCGGACGTATGCGGTCTCCTCGGGAGTGACGACGGCCTGCAGCTCGTTCAGCACGGTCTGGGCCGAAGGGCGGGAGAGCACCTCCAGCTCCTGCTCCCGGGTCATATAGCCCAGCGACAGCCGCATGAAAAAACGGTCCATCTGGGCATCTGGCAACGGGAAGGTGCCAAAGGATTCCAGCGGATTCTGGGTGGCCAGCACCATAAAAGGCTCAGCCAGGCGGCTGGTCACGCCGTCCACGGTAATCTGCCTTTCCTCCATGGCTTCCAGCAGGGCCGACTGGGTACGGGGCGTGGCGCGGTTGATCTCGTCCGCCAGCACAAAGTTGGTGAAGAGCGGGCCGGGCCGGAACTCGAACTCACCGGACTTCTGGTTGTAGAAATTGATGCCGGTCAGATCGGAGGGCAGCAGGTCGGGCGTGAACTGCACCCGTTTGAAGTCCCCGCCCACCGTGCGCGCAAATGCACGCAGGAGCATGGTTTTGCCGGTGCCGGGCTTATCCTCCAGCAATACATGGCCTCCGCAGAGGAAGCTGACCAGAATTTTCTCGGTAGCATCCTCCTTGCCCACAATGACACGGGCACAGTTGGACACAACTTTTTCGCGGTAGGCGGTAAAAGCGGCAGTGTTCATTGGTGTTTCCTTTCCCAAAAACAATTTTTCTAAGTGTACTCTTGTTTGGAAAGGGTGTCAACAAAAAAGAAGGCAGAGCCTCCCGGGTGGGAAGTTCTGCCTTCTGCGGCGTATTGAATTGGTACGGGGAGCCGGTGCGGCTTAGTACATGCCGCCCTTCCAAACCACACTTTTGGAGCCGAATCACGAATATCGGGAAACGTAGACTTTTGTAGAATTATCAAGGCCACAAGCCGATTTTTCCAGATTCTCCGTTTTTGCACGATCCACGCTTTTCTACGCAAATCCAAGCCACTTACCGGGTGATTGGCGTAAGTTTTGGCGTAAGTTTCGGCGTAAGCAATTCCGCTTCATGCGTCGAAAATCACAGGTTGCCGGCGATCTGTTCAAAGGCCCTTTCAACCGATTCAAAGCTGCTGTGCGTGTAGACATCCAACGTCACACTGGCATTGGAGTGTCCCATCAGGTATTGCAGGCTTTTTACATCCAGCCCGGCCTGCTGAACATTGGTGCAGAAGGGTGTCGCAGCACATGAGGTGTAATGCGCGGAATAGGTTTGCTGTACGCCTTCTCAAACTTTCCCTGAACGCCACGCATATAGTTTTCCAAGTGCATTGCCACCTTCGGCATCCCGGACTTGTCCAGAAAGAGGAATCCGCTGCAACCATCCACCAGCGCTTCCACTTTCGTGGACGCTCTTGCTTTTACTACACGCCGCAACGCTGCACAAACGGTATCTGTCATGGGAACATTGCGGATACCGCTTTTTGTTTTCGGCGGTGTGACAAAGTAGGGCTTTTCAGCCGTCCGGCAAAGCTGCCGCCGGACATGGATACAGTGCCGTTCAAAGTCGATATCTGCTCGTGTCAGGCCATACAACTCACTCACACGCAAGCCGGTTCCCATAAGAATGACGATATCATCATAATAGTTGCCGCCATAGTCTTGAACGAATTGCAGATATTTCTCCTGCTGTTCTCTGGTCAGGGCATTGCGCACATAAGCGTCCTTCGGCACAACGTCCGACAGCTTGAACTTAAATGGATTCTTGCGGATGATGTTATCCTCTACCGCCATCTCAAACGCCGGTCTGACAACGCTTTGCAGGATTCCTATGGTGTTTTGCTTGAAACCGCTGTCATGCAGAAACACGAACCAGCCTTTCGCATCGGACAATTTTACCGTTTTGATGGCTTTTTGCCCGAAAGGGTCCGCATGAATCCGCTTGACCGCTGTGTTGTACGACCGAAGTGAATTGGGTTTCAACCCACGTTTCAGGTTCATATAGCGGTCAACCAGATCAGCCACCGTCATCTCTCCGGCGGCGTAGTCGATGCCGTCTGCCAAATCGCGCCACAGTTCTTCCTCTTTTTTCCGCAGCTCTGTCAGGGATTTAGCGTAAATACAACGCCGTTTCTTGTGGATATCGGTATAACGATAGTCGTAGGTGCCGTTTGCTCTCTGGCTTTCGCCATCCTTCAAAACACGGCCCTTGCTATCTTTGCGCTTTTCAGGCATTTAGAAGCTCCTTTCTGTGAAAAGCGCATCTATAAGGTCAGTGTCAGTATAACACATCAACCATGCGATTTCCACCCGCAGCGAATGAGAAAAGGACGGTTTCACATTTGCAGCCTTTGGCAACCTCTCAAATAGAATATGCTTGCTCGACAAAGCAATCAAACAGACGGCGCTTGATCAAACGCTTGTTGCCCACCCAAAGGACAAATTTGCACTTATCCTCGTTGGTGATCTCACGCAGTTTATTGATGCCAATGCCGGAATAAGCCGCAGCTTCTTCCAGCGTCAGATTGCTCTTTTCCCAGATCGGAACTTGTCGGGACTTGGTTCCTCCATCTTGCTGATGCAAGACCGTTCCGTCGCTTGAAGTCTCCACCGGGGACTTCATTGCTTCGCAAACGCGAACTTCCTTCATAGGCAGACCTCCAATTCTTTGTAACCGAACGCCTGTAACCGGGTAGGAAAATTCTCTTTTTCTGCACACAGGGCATTCGGTGGGCTTTATACTTTTTCTTATTCTTTTAAGGTTACATGGTTACAGAAAGAGGAAAACACAGCAGTCATGCGGTTTTTGCGCTGTAACTGCAGCGTAACCAAACCTGTAACCGACCGTGTAACCGCTGTTCATCAGAAGGGAAAGCCCAGCTGCTGGGCTTCCGCATCCGTTATTTCGGAGAAATCTTCAGCCCCGGTTTCGGGGCTGGTTACGCGCTCCCAGCCTTTCTGAACGCCGTACTTCGGGTAACGCTTGGCGGTCTTGTGCGCCTGCCAGCCTTGAATATCGCCGCGCGAAATGCCGGTGTTCATGATCTCGCAAATGGCACGGGTCTCCCACTCTGCCGGGATACTGGTGTTGCCCAGTGCTTCCGCATAGAGCTGCTTGGAACACACCCGGTCACCCGTGTAGTCCTCCAGAAAGGCGTAGATCATGCCAGCCTGTGCATCCTCCTGCATGAAGTCCTGCTGATGGACTTGCAGCGTTTCCTGCATGGCGGGGCTGAACGCCAGCTTGTAATTACCGCTGTTGTAAATCGTCATGGCTTCTGCCCAGAGCTGGTCGATATAGGTGCGAGATTCCTCCTCATTGTCCAGAATGTGAACTTCGGCCAGTTCCGCATCCACCGGGATGGGGATGAAGCGGCGGTTGCCCGTGCGGTCACGGGGCAAAAAATCCTGCCGGTTGGTCGTGCCAGCAAAAACACACTGGCGCAGACGGTCGGCAGGATGGGTCTCGTAGGGGACTTTATAGGTTTCCTTCTGTTTACTGAGAAAACTTTTGATCTCCTCGATACTCTTGGCATTGGCGGTGGCAATCATCTCCGACATTTCGATAATCCAGTGACCTTGCAGCTTGCGGTACACGTTGTCATCGTCCAGCCGCCGCAGGTCATCCGAGAACCACTCATCCTTGACTGCCAGCAGTCGAAAAAAGGTGGACTTCCCCGCACCTTGCCCGCCCACCAGACAGAGCATGGTTTCAAATTTACATCCCGGCTGGAACACCCGTTTGATGGCTCCCAGCAGGAAGATTTTCATAGCTTCGCAAGTGTACTCGTTCTCCGCAGCACCGAGGAAGTGGTGCAGGACATGGGCTATCCGTTCTGTTCCATCCCATTTCAGGCCGTTCAGGTAATCCCGGATGGGATGATAGCGGTTCTCGTTGGCAACGATGCGGATAGCGGATTCAATTTTCTTCTCGCTGGAAATGCCGTATTTCTCCATCCGGCGCAGGATATACTTCATGTCAGTGTCGTTCAGGGTCTTGCCGGAGCGGGGCCAACCCACGGGCTTCACAATGTCGATGCGCTCGCTCAACAGATTCAGCCGAATGGCATCGGCAAGCACATGGTCGTTCTGCAAAATCGTGATGCAGTTCTGGATTGTCCGCTGGATTTCGCCATTGGAATGTTTGGACAGCATCTCCTTCACATCCTCAACGGTTCGGGGAGTGCGTTCTTCGTTGACTTCTTTGCTCAATAAACATCACCTCGTGTTTCTGATTTCTCCGCAGTATGCGGTTCTCCGGGCTTCCTCTGTGTCTGCTCTGCCTGCAAGTGGTTCAGCAGTTGCAGAACGGAATCCCGTGCTTTCTCCTTGACCCGCTCCTTGCCCTTCTGCTGGAC
>ENA-OZAV01000635-OZAV01000635.1-human-gut-metagenome-genome-assembly--contig:-NODE-635-length-14635-cov-11.659465_pt1 | contig 14635 bp, 10 predicted proteins | sample MGYA00243307_ERZ653511 | MGnify/ENA primary metagenome ERZ653511 (study PRJEB26926, sample SAMN06165165) | human gut metagenome | biome: ENVO:00009003; feature: ENVO:2100002; material: ENVO:00002003...
TAGGTGATTCCCATGGAGCATTAACCGGTCAGATGTGTTTTGAGGCAGGTATGGGCAAGGTGACTTATGGAACGGGATCATCTGTTATGGTTAACATTGGAGAAGAGGCTGTCGCTGCTCCTGAAGGGCTGGTTACATCCGTCGGATTCTCGGCTTTGGGTAAAGTGTATTATGCTTTTGAGGGCAATATCCATTGCACCGGAGCCACTATCAAATGGATGGTGGAGAAATTGGGATTGGTGGACTCGTTCAATCAAATTGAAACCTTGGCGACTTCGGTTAAAAACAATGATGGAGTCTATCTGGTTCCCGCCTTTACCGGATTGGGAGCTCCCTGGTGGAAACCGGATGCTAAAGCTGCCATCTGGGGAATGACACTGAATGCTGGAAAAGCGCATGTGCTGCGTGCAGGATTGGAATCCATTGCTTATCAAGTGAAGGATTTGATAGACATGATGACCCGGCAGGCAGGAATCGAGCTGAAAGCGTTGCGTGTTGACGGAGGCCCCACGAAGAATCAGTTCCTGATGCAGTTTCAGGCTGATATGCTGCATGCCGTCATTAACCGTTCGGAGATAGAGGAAGCTTCTGCATTGGGGGCTGTTGTCATGAATGGCTTTGCCCGTAAGAAGTGGGCCAGTTTCCAAGAAGCCGCTGCCATGCGTACCATTGACAATTGCATCGCTCCCTGTATGGAGGAAAAAGAACTTCAATCTTTGTATAGTGGCTGGCGTGAGGCTGTTAAGAAAGTAATAGGACAGAATAACTAACTGAATATATCGTAACTTTTAATACCATTAGAAATGAAAAACAAGAAAAAAATGTGTTTTGGTGTCATCATTGGAACACGCGCTTATTTTAACTCGGAATTAGCAAAAGATGTCCGTAAACAATTGTTGGAAACACTGACGAAAGAGGGCTATGACTATGTCATTCTCCCCGAAGATGCTACGCCTACAGGCAGTAGCAGTATTGAAACAAGAGAAGATGGCTTGAAATGTGCAAAGTTGTTCCGTGAGAACCGTGACCGCATTGATGGAATCATTGTTTCATTACCTAACTTCGGTTTTGAAATCGGTATCATCAATGCTATCAGTGTAGCCGATCTGAATGTGCCTGTTTTGGTTCAGGCATGTGATGATGAGAATGACAAGGTGGATTTGGATAGCCGTCGTGACGCGTTCTGTGGTAAGATTTCCGTATGCAATAACTTGTATCAGTATGGCATTCCTTTTACTGATACTACGCTACATACTTATTCTATTTATTCTGATTTGCTGGCAGCCGATATTAATAAGTTCGCTGCGATCTGCCGGGTGGTGAATGGTCTTCGTCATGCTCGCATCGGTGCCATCGGCACTCGTCCTGCCGGTTTCCAGACCGTCCGCGCCAGCGAGAAACTGTTGCAGGCATCGGGCATTACAGTCGTTCCGGTAGATCTTTCTGAAATCTTGTCTGCCGCCCGTAAGATTGAAGATGCTGATGAAACGTTACAAGCAAAACTGAAAGAAATCAGACAATATGCTGCTGTTCCCGAACAATACAATGATAAACTGATTTTGCAGGCTAAATTTGGTGTGGCTGTAGAACAATGGATGGAAGCCAATGAAATTGATGCTGTAGCTATCCAGTGTTGGGACTCTTTGGAGCAAAACTATGGTTGTGCAGCTTGTGTGACTATGAGTATGTTGAGTGAAAAATTAATCCCTGCTGCTTGTGAAGTGGATATTGCCGGTGCAGTGTCTATGTATGCGTTGACATTGGCTTCCGGTCGCCCGTCGGCATTGCTTGACTGGAACAATAACTTTGCCGAGGATCGTAACAAGTGTGTGTGTACACATTGTGGTAACTTCCCTAAATCATTTGTAATGAGTGATTTGAAGTTAGGAACATTAGGAGTGTTGGGCAGAACATTAGGTAAGGTACATACTTTCGGTGCCGTTTACGGTAAAGTAAAACAGGGTGATTTCACCTTCTTCCGCATCTCGACAGATGATACGAAGGGTTGTATCAAGTCTTATTTGGGCAAAGGTGACCTGACCGATGACCCATACGGAATGGATGGTTGTATAGCAGTAACCAAGGTGGATAATCTGCAGCCGCTTATGAAATATATTTGTAAGAATGGATTCGAACATCATGTGGCTATGTGCCGTGGCAATGTGAAAGATATTTTGGCGGAAGCTATTGAAACTTATCTGAACTGGAATATCTATATTCACGAATAATATCGATGAAATATGATATTGGTAGATAATTACTTTTTGGCAATCCTCTGCTGTGTTATTTGCTGTGCCTGCTGGGGCTCTTGGGCAAATACGCAGAAGATGGTTGCCGCCAAGCAATGGAGCTTTGAACTGTTTTATTGGGATTTGACCGTCGGTCTGTTCCTTACAGCTTTATTGGGGGCGGTGACTTTAGGAAGTATGGGAAGTGAAGGCCGTACCTTTTTTCAGGATTTGGCAGTCATGGACTGGTCTAGCATTCAATATGCATTCTTGGGCGGTGTTGTATGGAATTTCGGCAATATATTTCTTACAGCAGCCATTGCTGTAGCCGGAATGTCAGTAGGTTTTCCTATCGGTGGAGGCTTGGCCTGGATTGGAGGTATTGTATTCAATTATTTATTAATCTCTTTGGCCGGTCAGACCTATCAGGGAAATCAGCTTTTACTATGGAGTGGTGTGTTAGTCATCATTGTAGCTATACTGATCTGCGGAAAAGCGTACGGAAAGTTATCGTCCGGCAAGGCTTCCACTCCGAAGAAGGGGATTCTGCTGGCCATTATGGCAGGCATTGCTATCATGTTCTTTTACGGATTGGTAGTGAAATCTCTTGACCCGCAGTATGTGGCGGGAGGAACCGGAACGCTGACTCCTTATACAGGTGTGTTCTTCTTTGCGGTAGGTATTCTGGCCAGCACACCTATATTCAATACCTTTGCCATGAAGCATCCGGTAGAAGGCAAGGCGGTGACCATGAAAGATTACTTTGCCGGCGATGCCAAGACCCATCTCACAGGTATGCTGGGAGGCTTTATCTGGATGGACGGCATGGTGATTAGTTTTATGGGAGCAGGTGCTGCCAATCCGGCTATCTCTTATGCCCTTAGCAACGCAGCGCCTGTGGTGGCTATGATCTGGGGAGTTTTTGTCTGGAAGGAATTTAAGGAAGCTCCGAAGGGGACCAATAAACTGATTGCGGCTATGTTCTCCTTGTTTATTATCGGATTAATAAGCATTACTTTGTCAAATTAAAAATTAGATGAAGAGAAATTATAAAATAGGGCTTGTAATGAAGTCGTTACAAGCCGATTTTTTCAAAGTGATGAAAGAAGGGGCCATTCAGTATGCGACCCCTCTTCCGTTTTTGGATTTGGTTTGTGTGGGAACGGCTACACAGACAGAGGTAGAGGAACAGGTTGACTTGATGTATTCCTTGATTCATCAGCAAGTCGATGCTATCGTATTGGTTCCTATAGATTCAAAAGCCTTAGTTCAGCCTGTAGTAGAGGCTGTCAGGAAAGGAGTTCCGGTAATCAATATTGATATCCGGTTGGATACTCAGCTATTGGAGCAGGCAGGAGTAGAAGTGGCTTTTGTGGGACCGGATAATTTTGCAGCTGCGTATGAAGTGGGTAAATTATTGGATAAGAAGTTGCGGAATGAAGATAAAGTTGCTATTATTGAAGGATTGACGGCAGCCGATAATGCGCAGCAGCGTAAAAGAGGTTTTATCAAGGCGATAGAAGAAAAAGGGTTAAGATTGGTGGCATCCGAACCGGCCGACTGGGAAACGGAGAAAGCCGCCGAAGTTTTTCAGGCTATGTGGATGCGGTATCCTGATTTGAAAGCTGTATATTGCAGCAATGATGCGATGGCATTGGGGGTTCTTCAGCAAATGCAAGAAAAAAAATGCTATTTGCCGGTAGTGGGTTTTGATAATGATGCGGTAATGAAAGAATTTCTTTCTACAGGAAAACTGGTTGCTACAGCTGACATTTTCAGTTCACAAATGGCTGTCCGAGGGATTGAGTTCGCTTTGGATGTACTGGAAGGAAGAATAGAGAATAGAGGGGTTCATTCTACTGCCTATGAAATTATAAAACAATGAGTTTATATTGGGAAACGGCCTATACTGAGATATGCACCCAAAGCACCGGCTGTTTAACTTCTTAATATGACTGACAATGAGCAATATTAAGAAGTATTCTTTTTACGAATGAAATATTTAGTGTAATTTTGTGGCTCAAAATAAATTAAATAGAATCATTATGGCAGCAAAACCAGGTATACCTAAAGGAACGAGAGATTTTTCGCCGGTGGAAATGGCGAAACGTAACTATATATTCAATACGATCCGTGATGTGTTTCATCTTTTCGGCTATCAGCAGATTGAAACTCCTTCTATGGAGAATTTGTCTACCTTGATGGGAAAATACGGTGACGAAGGGGATAAGTTATTGTTTAAGATACAGAACTCAGGTGATTATTTCAACGGCATTACCGATGAGGAATTGCTGAGCCGCAATGCGGTAAAGCTGGCGAGCAAGTTCTGTGAAAAAGGATTGCGCTACGATCTCACCGTACCTTTTGCCCGCTATGTGGTGATGCATCGTGATGAAATAAGTTTTCCTTTCAAACGTTATCAAATCCAACCGGTTTGGCGTGCGGATCGTCCCCAAAAAGGGCGTTACCGTGAGTTTTACCAATGTGACGCCGATGTGGTAGGCAGCAATTCTTTATTGAATGAAGTGGAGCTGGTACAGATGATAGACCGTGTATTTGGTAAATTCGGAGTACGTGTTTCAATTAAAATCAATAACCGTAAGATATTGACCGGTATTGCCGAGATTATCGGGGAGGCTGATAAAATTGTAGATATCACCGTAGCCATTGACAAACTGGATAAAATCGGATTGGAAAATGTAAATGCGGAATTGGCTTCTAAAGGGATTCCTCAAGAGGCTATTGATAAATTGCAGCCGATTATTTTATTGAGTGGAAGCAATGAAGAGAAATTGGAAACTTTGAAGACTGTCCTTGCTACCAGTGAAGCGGGATTGAAGGGAGTGGAAGAAAGTGAATTCATATTAAAAACCGTGTCTGCACTGGGTGTGAAGAGTGAAGTGGAATTGGATTTGACTTTGGCTCGCGGCTTGAATTATTATACAGGAGCAATTTTTGAAGTGAAAGCCTTGGATGTGCAGATTGGCAGCATCAGTGGTGGTGGCCGTTATGATAATCTGACCGGTGTCTTTGGTATGGATGGTATGTCTGGTGTAGGTATCTCTTTCGGAGCCGACCGTATTTTTGATGTGTTGAATCAGTTGGATTTGTATCCGAAAGAAGCGGTGAACGGAACCGAGCTGTTGTTTGTAAACTTCGGCGATAAAGAGGCTGCTTATTGTCTGCCTATCCTGGCAAAAGTCCGTGAAGCAGGGGTGCGCGCTGAAATTTATCCGGATGCTTCTAAAATGAAGAAGCAGATGGGATATGCCAATGACAAGCAGATTCCTTTTGTCGCTATTGTTGGTGAAAATGAAATGAACGAAGGGAAACTGACTTTGAAGAATATGACTACAGGCGAGCAGTCACTGGTTACACCGGATGAGTTGCTGGCGGTGGTGAAAGCTTGATGTTTACTAATTATCTGCAATCATATCATAAAAGCATCATTGATGGATGATTGCATCACATGGGAATGCCCGATAACGTTTGCTTTATACGTTATTTGTTTTGAAATATAAATGCTGGATTACCTATGTGGATAATCAGATTGTTTTTTCTTCCGTCACTACATCTTACTGATTCTAAAAGAGATGTAGTGACGGAAATTTTTGTATCCCCCCGAAATGGTTTGTTCTCTTTTTTCCGCGTAGAGGCGACAAAGCGGAATGCCTGTTCTTGTCGTTGTTGGTTGTATTTCTTGTTTTAAGGATGAAAACTGATGGAGCTGACTTGAAATATGATTTTCTTTTGCGAGAGTCTGATATTATTCACTATATTTGTGGAATGCTAGCCTTATAAATTTAATCAGATGATAGAGGAAAATCAGTTGATATCCCATTTGTATCAAAATAGGGATAATGGTCAATGGATGATACAAACCAATGATGAACATCAAAAGGGGGTTGCTGATATGGCGGCATCCTTCGCCGGGCAGTTCGGACTTCCTTCTTGGGGGCGTGCGCTCGGCCTACTTCATGACAAAGGAAAGGAACGGGCGGCATTCCAGCAATACATACGCAAGATGAATGGTTTGCCTACGAGTGACAAGAAGCGCTATGATGATCATACCCATGCTTTTGTGGGTGGAATATTGGCAAAAGAACTTATGGGAAAGGATGTTTCCCATCTTCTTGTAAACCAAATTATTTCTCATCACACAGGGTTACATGATTTCGGGGATGTGGAAAACATATTGAAAGAGAGGCTATTGTCCAAAGAAATAAACGAGGGTGACATTAGCATAAACAAACCTTTATTATTCCAAGAATTTATTGATTCACCTTTTTCTAAATCAAAGGTTGAATGGAAACACTTTCATCACCTTTCCCGTATGCTTTTTTCCTGTCTTGTAGATGCCGACCGACTCGATACAGAACGGTTTATGGATGTAGAGTCATGGCGGAAGCGGGGAAATTCGGCTACGCTTGCCGATTTGCTTCCACAGCTGGAGGCATATATGCAAAAACTGCAATCGAATGCAGCCGATACGAAAGTGAACCGCATCCGCCAGCAAGTGAAAGAACAATGCAGTAGAACTTCTTCAAGCGAAAAAGGATTTTATAGTCTTACAGTTCCGACGGGAGGCGGTAAAACACTTTCTTCTTTGTTATGGGCCATGAAGCATGCTGTAAGCCATTCAATGAATCGTATCATCATCGCCATCCCATATACCAGTATCATTGTGCAAACGGCAGGGCTTTTGAAGGAAATCTTTGGTGAAGAAAATGTATTGGAGCATCATAGTAATTTCGACCCCGATGATATTAAGGACGAGGAAAATAGGGAAAAAGCAAAATTGGCTACAGAGAATTGGAACTATCCCATTATTGTCACTACCAATGTACAGCTTTTTGAATCTATGTTTAGCAATAAAACATCTGATTGCCGCAAACTGCACAACATGGCAAATTCAATTCTTGTTTTGGATGAGGTTCAGATGTTGCCAACCGGCTTCTTGCGGCCGATAGTCGATGCGCTGAAAGCGTATCAGGAAATGTTCGGGGTTTCGGTATTGTTTACCACGGCAAGCCAGCCGGTACTGAGTGGTCTGATAGAAGGAACAAATCCTAAAGCTGATTTTAAGGGAATAGAACATATCAAGGAAATTATTCCGGAAGAATTTGCTTTGCATGACCAGCTTCGCCGTGTGAAGTTGTCAATCGATGATACAGGAAAAACATACGATGAGATAGCTGCAAAGGTGTCTGAATATAATAAGGTGTTGTGCATAGTGAACACTCGTAAAGATGCCAAAGAGCTGTATGACCGTTTGCCCAATGACGGAGTGAAATTGCATTTGTCTAGAATGATGTGCCCTGCCCACTTACACGAAACTATTGGTAAAATAAAAACTTTATTGAAGGATGAGTCGCAGCCGATTGTCAGGGTCATTGCAACCCAGCTTGTGGAGGCCGGTGTGGATATAGACTTTCCGGTTGTGTTCCGTCAAGAAGCAGGACTCGATTCTGTATTGCAAGCAGCGGGACGGTGCAATCGGGAAGGACGAAGTGCCATGGGACATACATTTGTGTTCAGTCTGGCTGCAGAGAAGCGAAATCCCTTCGGTTCAATGGCTGACTCCAACAATGCTCGGTTGAATTTGCCGGAAGATAGTGATTGGTTTGCTCCTTCTACCATGAAAGCGTATTTTTGTCAATTGTATAGCAGAAAACAAACATTTGATGAAAAGGATATAAAGCACTGGCTCTACAAACCTACTGAGTTATGTTTTGAAACTGCATCAAAAGAATTTCACCTGATTGATGATACGAGTATAAATGTTATCATAAATTGGGAAAACAGCATGGAACTTATAGAGCAGTTGAAAGAATCGGGGTGTACCTACTCGTTGGTGAAGCAATTGGCGAAATTTACTGTAGGCATCCGTTCCTATGATTTTAAGCAACTGAAAGGCTATGGGCTTGTCGAAGAAATATTGGAAGGAATATATGTATTGGCAGACAGGTCTCAGTATAATAAAGCCACAGGTCTCAGCCTTGATAACCATTGGCTGGAGGAAGTATTAATGATATAAAGAAACGGATATGACAAAGAAAGAAACATTGAAATTGTTTGAAGAACGTAAAGTCCGCACCGTGTGGGATGATGAAAAGGAAAAATGGTATTTTTCGATAGTTGATGTGGTGTCAGTTTTAACAGACAGTGTTGATGCAACTGCTTATTGGCGTAAGTTAAAGCAAAGACTTAAAGAAGAGGGAAATGAAACCGTGACAAATTGTCACGGTTTGAAAATGAAAGCCACAGACGGTAAGATGCGACTTACAGATGTGGCTGATACAGAACAACTACTACGTATCATTCAGTCTATCCCATCTCCCAAGGCAGAACCGTTCAAGCAATGGATGGCACATGTAGCATCCGAACGTCTTGATCAGATGCAAGACCCTGAGTTGAGTATTGAGCAAGCTATGATGGACTACAAGCGACTTGGTTACTCTGACAACTGGATAAACCAACGCTTGAAGAGCATTGAAATCCGTAAAGATCTTACAGATCAATGGAAACTACATAATGTAGAGGAAGGTGTTCAATATGCTACTCTTACAGACATTATCTATCAGCAATGGACCGGAAAGTCGGCAAAGGAGTACAAACAGTTCAAGGGCTTGAAGAAAGAAAATCTCCGGGACAATATGACCAATGAAGAATTGGTTCTTAATATGCTGGCCGAACTCTCTACGACAAGTATTACTAAAGCTAAAAATCCTCAGACATTGGGTGAAAATATGCAGTGTGCGGCTGACGGTGGTGATGTGGCTCGTGTGGCACGCGAACAGTTGGAGCAAAAAACCGGTCGTGAAGTGGTAACTCCCTTGTCGGCAAAAAGGTTTTTTGAAGGTCAGAAGCCGGAAGATTTATTGGAAAACAAGGAAAACGATGAATGATATGGAATATACAGATAAAGAATATTGTCTGGAGGTGTGGGGCGATTGGGCTTGTTTCACTCGTCCGGAATTGAAAGTAGAGCGTGTGAGTTACGATGTCATAACGCCATCGGCGGCACGCGCCATCTTTGAAGCGATACTGTTTAAACGCTATGCCATGCGTTGGCAGGTAACAAAGATTGAGGTACTCAGACCTATTAAATGGGCTACCATTAGACGGAATGAGGTGGGGGCAGTTGCCAGTAAATCACCTATCATTATTGAAGATAAACGTCAGCAGAAGAACACGTTGCTTCTGTTGGATGTGCGTTACCGAATTTATGCTAAGTTAGTATTTATTCCGGTAAAAGACCGTCCGAAAGAGGCTTTTGCCAAGCATCAGCCAAGTGCCGACGAGAATCCTATGAAGTATTATCAGATGTTCGAACGCAGGGCATCACAAGGGCAATGTTTTACGCAGCCCTATCTCGGATGTCGTGAGTTTTCTGCAAACTGGAAGTATATTGAAAGTACTGATAATCTTGATTATCCCTTAGCCGAAGACAGGGATTTCGGCATTATGCTTTATGATATGGACTTTGAGGAAAATCCACAAAAACCGAATGCTATGTTTTATAGAGCCCAAATGAAAAAGGGAGTGATTGTTGTACCGGATAAAGATAGTGAGGAGGTGTTGAGATGATACTGAAAGCATTATATGATTACTATCATCGAAGTGGAGATGATGTGGCCCCTTTTGGTTTAGAATACAAAGAGATTGGATTTATTATTGTTATTGATAGATGTGGAAAATTTCTGCGCTTTGAAGACAGGCGCATAGATAAGAAGTCGGCACAGCGGTTTCTTGTTAAGAAAAGTGTTAGCCGGTCAAGTGCCCCTGTTGCAAACTATTTGTATGACAATTGTAAATATGTATTTGGTTATTCCGATAAGGGGGATATGGAAAAGATACGTAAGTACTTTGAAGTATTTAAGGCGAAAGTAAAAGATATATATGATGCTTTTCCGGATAATGAGGACATAAAAGCTGTTTATGCATTTTATCAGCAAGACCATTCTTTTATAGTTGGGGCTATGCAGAAAGATTCTTTATGGGATGATATAGCCAAAAATCTTAATAAGAAATATTCTACCTTTTCTTTCCTTATAGAAGGGGATACGAAAATAGTGGCTTCGAAAAGGGAATTGATAAATTTGTTTGACGAGAATCATGGCGTGGCAGGAAATCTTTGTTTGATAACAGGGAGATATTCAAAAGTTGTAGAGATTACAACTGCTACAAAGATACTTGGAAGCCAAGAAACAGCTAAACTAGTTGCATTTCAAGTTAATTCCGGGTATGATTCGTATGGGAAATCTAAAGGATACAATGCTCCAATATCAGAAGAAGCTGAATTTGCATATACAACCGCATTGAATCATTTGCTGCGTTCGGATTCTCACAATAAGTTTATGGTGGGCTCACGTACTTATCTTTTCTGGGCTTCCTCCAATAGCGAGGCTTCAAAAGAGTCCGAAAATAGTCTATTTTCTTTGTTGGGGCGGATTGAAGAAGAAAATGACGACTCAAACAGGCGCATAAAGTTAGTATATGATACTTTCCAGTCTATCTATAACGGAAAATTATCGGCAAACGATGATGACAAATTCTTCATTTTGGGTTTGGCTCCTAATTCGGCAAGAATTGCGGTAGTATATTGGAATGAGATACCTTTGCGTGAATTTGCAGGTTTGATAAGTAAACATTTTACGGATATGGAGATGGTTGACACTCGCAAAGATAAGAAGCCGTACGTGGGAATGCATTCCATTCTTGGAAATGTTACTCTTGGAGGAAAGTCAAGTGATGCGACTCCCAACCTTCCTGATGCTGTGGTGAGAAGCATATTTCAAGGGTTGCCGTATCCGGCTTCTCTCTTTCAAGCATGTATTCGTCGCATACGTACAGAACAATCCGTCAATATAGTGCGTGCTGCTATCATCAAGGCATATCTCAACAGACTAAACGAAAATAACAACCATAAAAAATTAGATATTATGTTAGACAAAGAAAATCAAAATCAAGGGTATCTTTGTGGAAGGCTGTTTGCCGTGTTGGAAAACCTACAATATGCAGCAAATAAACAAGATTCCATTCGTTCAAGTTACATGAACGCGGCTTCATCTACGCCATCTACAGTATTTTCAACAGTTCTCAAATTATCAAACAGTCATTATGCTAAATTGGCTAAAGAGAAGAAAGGCCTTGCTAATTTCTTTGATAATCAAAAGAAAGAGATAATAGTTTTAATTCAAAATTTTCCTAATACATTGAGTTTGGAAGATCAAGGACGATTCTTCCTCGGCTATTATCATCAGAAAGCTCACAGAGAGAATCAAGAAACTGAAGAATAATTTTTAAAAATATACAATTATGTCAGAATTAAAGAATAGAATTGATTTCGTTTACATTTTTGATGTACAAGATGGTAATCCAAATGGTGACCCGGATGCAGGTAATCTTCCTCGGATAGATGCTGAAACTGGTATAGGCCTTGTTACAGATGTTTGTTTGAAACGCAAGGTACGTAATTATGTACAAATAGCCCAAGCAGGAAAAGCAGGTAACGATATTCTTGTCAAATCCAAAGAAATTTCTGGAGAAGAGGTCTTTATTAATGAAGAAATCCGCAAAATGTACAAAGAAGATTTAGGAATAGAACTAAAAATCAAAGAAAAAGCTCCTGCCGATAAGAGTTCAGCTGGTAAAATTGCTATGTGCAGACGCTTCTTTGACGTTAGGACTTTTGGAGCAGTACTCTCAACCGGACCTAACGCAGGACAAGTGAGGGGGCCGATTCAAATGACTTTTGCCCGTTCGCAAGATATGATTGTTTCAGCAGAGCATGCATTAACCGTATGTGTAGCTCGTGATGAAGAAAAGACCTATGAATCACAAGTGGGAATACAGGGACGTAAAGCGACCATTCCTTATGGCCTCTATGTCTGTCACGGCTTCATCTCCGCTAACTTGGCACAACAGACAGGATTTTCTGAAGAAGACCTTGAACTATTTTGGGAAGCTTTAAAGAACATGTTCGATGTGGATCGTTCGGCGGCACGTGGATTGATGAGTGCTCAAAAACTGATAGTCTTCAAGCATGACTCCATATTGGGTAATGCTCCCGCCAACAAGTTGTTTGAATTGGTAAAAGTGGAGAAAGTCTGCGATGGAGCACCACGCTCATTCATCGATTATTCAGTTACTATAGATAAGGAGAATGCTCCATCAAATGTAACTATTGAGGAACTGATATAATTCCATCGTATGTACAATGAAGACGATATGCTCATGTTGTCGGGGATTCAGCACTTTAGGTTCTGTCCCCGGCAATGGGCTTTGATACACATTGAGCAGCAATGGGATGATAATCGTCTCACCATCGAAGGACAGATTCTGCACAAGCATGTAGATGATCCGTTTTATAGACAAAAGTGTGGTGACCAGATAACATTGCGTGCGGTGAATATCGCTTCGCGTGAACTTGGACTCTATGGAATCTCTGATGCCATAGAGTTACTTCCTTCCTCATCTTTTGAAAATACGATTTTGCATCCCAACTATCCGGGGCGATGGCAACCGGTTGCTGTGGAGTATAAGCATGGCAAACCGAAAAGAAACGAGGTGGATGAAGTGCAGTTGGCAGCACAAATCATGTGCATAGAAGAAATGTATGCTATCCATATACCATACGGCTCTTTCTTTTATGGGGAGCTTCGCCATCGGGTTAATGTGGATATAACGGAGGAGCTGCGAAATATAGTCAGACAATGTGCCCGGGATATGCACGATATATTTAGTAAAGCGGTTATCCCGAAGGCTGAATATGGGAAACATTGTGACAAGTGCTCGCTGAAAGATATCTGCATGCCGGAAATGGTAAATAATTGTACTTCGGTAGATAATTACCTTACTAAAAATCTGTATCTATGAGAAAACTATTGAATACTTTGTATGTGACGACACCGGAAGCGTATCTTAGTAAGGATGGGCTGAATGTCGTTATATCTGTTCAGCAGGAGGAGGTGTTTCGTATTCCTGTCATAAATATAGAGGGCATCGTTACGTTCGGATATATGGGCGCAAGTCCCGGTGTGATGAAATTGTGTAGTGACAATGGTATATCACTCACATTTCTTTCTCCACAAGGCAGATTTATCAGCAGGGTTCAAGGTGCTACGAAAGGGAATGTTCTGTTACGCAAAAAGCAGTACCAATTGTCGGACGATGCATCTTGGTCGTTGCATGTGGTTCGGTTGATGATTGGTGGTAAGATTCAAAACTATCGCAATATATTGAGGAGATATATTCGTGATTATGGTGAGAATGAAGACATTAATAGGGCGGTGCAAGTATTGGAACGTGCCAAGCGTGATGCTTTGAAGGCTCAAGATAAGACGGAATTAATTGGTTATGAGGGAATGGCTTCGAATGCCTATTTTGAGGTATTGCCAATCTTGATACTTAATCAGAAGACTGATTTCCCATTTCATGGTCGCAATCGTCGTCCTCCCAAGGATGCGGTGAATGCCATGTTGTCTTTTGCATATACGTTGATAGCCAATGATGTTGCGGCCGCTCTCGAAACTGTTGGCCTTGATCCATACGTCGGGTTTCTCCATACACTCCGTCCGGGGCGCACATCGTTGGCCTTAGATATGATGGAAGAGTTACGTGCTTACCTTGGCGACCGTTTTATTTTGTCGTTGATTAATAAAAGACAGATTTCAGTAAAAGACTTCTTGTTCCAAGGTGATAATGGGGTTGTTATGACAGATAAAGGGAAAAAGACTTTTATTACTGCATGGCAGGCAAGGAAAAGGGAAGTGATAATTCATCCTTATCTTAATGAAAAAGTTGAAATAGGGCTTCTGCCTTATGTGCAGGCTATGTTAATGGCAAGATATATCAGGCAGGATATTGACGATTATCCGGTATTTCTTATAAAATGATTTTTAATTATGTACATTCTTGTGACTTACGATGTGGATACTACAAGCAAAGAGGGGGCTCGCCGTTTACGATGTGTGGCCAAGGCTTGTCTGGATTATGGACAGAGGGTGCAGAACTCAGTCTTTGAGTGTGTAGTGACGGAAGCGCAATATTCTCTTCTAAAAGGGAGAGTTAGGGATATTATTGATATGTCTCTTGATAGTGTTCGTTTTTATATTCTTAGTAAAAATGAGAATAAGAGGGTGGAAGTAATAGGTGTTGAAACGGCGTATAAACTTGAGGAGGCTCTTATAATATAATGCGAATGTGGTGTGTTACAAAAAAAGTAGTATCTTCGCATGTGTTAATAATCAGTAGATTAAATTATTTGTAGGGTATTTCTTTGTTATGAAGTTGAATAATAATGATGATTCGCATAACAGTGGATTAAATTTGCTGATTTATAATATGTTATTAGACTGTCTCTTATACACATCTGACGCTGCCGACGAACTCTAGGGTGTAGA
>ENA-OZAV01000657-OZAV01000657.1-human-gut-metagenome-genome-assembly--contig:-NODE-657-length-14325-cov-5.814716_pt1 | contig 14325 bp, 14 predicted proteins | sample MGYA00243307_ERZ653511 | MGnify/ENA primary metagenome ERZ653511 (study PRJEB26926, sample SAMN06165165) | human gut metagenome | biome: ENVO:00009003; feature: ENVO:2100002; material: ENVO:00002003...
TTGTGAATGATCGTTCCTTTTTTTACATCCCGTGTGATTAAATTGTCTGAAATTATTTTTTTCTGTGCTGTATTTAAGTCATTCCATAGTGGAAAACAATTTTCGAAGTTCATAACCGTTATCTCCTTTACGAACATAGTATACTTGCTTTTTTTAGATGCGTCAATTATATAACTGGCATATGCCATAAATAGAAATAAAAAGAAGTGTAATAAAGTAAATTATCTTTTCTGTGATATCATCACGGAAGCAAGCACTTATTTGGGGTATATTAAGTTCAAATAGGAGAAGGAGTTGAAAAATATGACATCTATAAATATAAATAAAGAAAAGTTTGGACAATTAATTCATAAGGAAAAACCGGTTTTGGTTGATTTCTGGGCACCTTGGTGTGGTTATTGCCGTAGAATTGGAGCGGCTTATGAAAAAATAAGTGAAGAATACAGCGATATTCTTATTGCTGGAAAAGTAAATATTGATGAAGAACCACAGATTGCAGAAGCTGAAAAGATTGAGATAATTCCTACGCTGGTTTTATATCGAGATGGAAAGGCAATAGATTCTATTGTTGCACCTGAATCAAAAATAATGATAGAGAATTTTATTAATGAAGCATTGGAAAAATAAAAGGAGGACTGCTGTATGAATGAAAATCATGTTTACGATATGATTATCGTGGGGGGAGGACCTGGAGGGTATACTTCAGCATTATACGCAGCCAGAGCAGGATTTGATACAATTGTTTTAGAAAAATTATCTGCAGGTGGTCAGATGTCATTGACCTGGCAGATTGATAACTATCCTGGTTTTGAAAATGGAATTGACGGATTTTCATTGGCAGAGAAAATGCAAAAACAGGCGGAAAAATTTGGCGCTAAAAGTGAATATGCTGAAGTTTTTAATATGGATTTAACAGGAAAGCTTAAGAGAGTAGAAACTAGTTCGGGAATTTATATTGGGAAAACAGTAGTGATTGCTACTGGAGCAAATCCAAGAGAACTTGGTCTTGCTAAAGAAAAAGAATTGATAGGTCATGGGGTTGCTTATTGTGCCTCCTGTGATGGTATGTTTTATAAAGATAAGATCGTGGTGGTTGTTGGTGGTGGAAATTCTGCTGTATCAGATGCTGTTCTTTTAAGTCGAATTGCTAAGAAAGTCATCATTGTTCATCGAAGAGATACATTACGTGCAACGAAAATCTACCATGACCAGCTGTTGAAAACTGAAAATATAGAGTTTCGATGGAACAATACAGTAAATGAACTGATTTATGGAGAACGATTGACTGGTGTGCGGTTGAAAGATACAGTTACAGGAGAAGAAAACATTATAGAATGTGACGGCCTGTTTGTGAGTATAGGAAGAAAACCGACAACAGATTTTTTAGATAATCAGATAGAACTGGATAATAAAGGATATATTGTGGCAGGTGAAAACACTGAAACGAGTATTCCGGGTGTTTATGCTGTAGGAGATGTCAGAACAAAGTTACTTCGTCAGATAGTAACAGCAGTGGCAGATGGTGCTATGGCAGTACATATGGCAGAAGAGTATGTGGAGAAATAATAATCAGAATTTGAATGGTGAACTTTTCATACTGAAATATGTACAATTTCAATAATGACATGAACTTATGGGAATGTATTGCGGATACTTTGTGAACTTTATCCTGATACAATGATTATGCTGATGAAAGAAGGCATAGATAACTGAATACAAGAAAGAGACGAAAGCCTCAGTAGTTAAGAAAAAACTACTGGGGCTTTTTTTCGTGCCTGAATTTTTCAGCCAATAACTGCGGGCGTATCCCGGCAGGATAAAGGCGGAGCAGGCATGATTCTAAATAGAGGTCCGCCTTCTGGATTTGAAACGAGCAACAAGATTTCAAATTCAGGAGGAACGGACATGTATATTGAACACCCATATTTTTATGAAGGAAAGTATTACGCAAATATTGATGGAGAAATGATCGAAGTTACAAAAGAAGTTGCGTATGCGATGAACAATTTTTACAGAAGCAGCAAGGCAAAAAAAGTTGAGATTAAGAACGAAGAGGGGAAAGTCGTGGATAAGATGCTGCGGGAGGTGCCTTACAGTGGGCAGTCCATTGATGGAGAAGGATTCATGATTGAGGATTTCCCGGATCTGAATTGCGACGTGGAGCACAGTGTACTGACGAAAATGGAACAGCAGGATATCCACAAAGTGATCAATCAGCTGAACTCCGAGGAACGCATGATTATTTACGGTATTTTCTTTGAAAACAAGACACAGACACAGATGGCAGAGATTATGGGAATTTCCAGACAGATGCTGTCATACAAGCTGAAATCCATTCTTAATAAGATGCGTGAAATGTATATGAATAAATTTTTTTAAAAATTTTTTCAAAATCTTTTGCATCTGCCAAAGTCATTTGACTTTAGTAATTAGAGGAAGTTAAAGGACTTCCTAAAATGAACCATGATAACTGAATATTCAATAATAACTGACGTGACATTTCATGCAGAGAGCACGAGGAAGATGCCGCTATAGGATTATAAGACGTAAGAAACTTTTTTGAGCTAATAATACTGCGAAAAAGCACTGACCAAAGCCAGTCGGCAGGCTGGTGATGCGATGACATGTGTGAGATGCGATACACTTGCAGACCCTGAGAAGTCTGTAACTGGTAAACCTATGAACTGCTGGAGCCTGGAAACGAGAGTTTCCGGGTTGTGGTCCGGAGCGTGCATCCGGGCAGGTTATTATTCCCTTCCTGCACATGCGGGAGTAACGATTCGGGGTATCGAGGATAAATAGAATCGAGCGAGCACTGTTTAATAATCAAATTGGCTATAGAGGTTATGCGGCAGAGCTTTCCTTATGGGAAAGAAACTCTGCCGTATTCCTGTGGAGCCAATATAGCGCTATGGATGCTTTACAAATAAAATCAAACAGATTGGAGAGAGGACAAGTGACAATCCGAAGAGGAGATATTTTATGGGCAGATCTCGGTATGTTTCCTACAACATCTGTTCAGGGTGGAGTACGACCGGTGATCGTGGTAAGTAACAACAAAGCTAATACATACAGTTCAGTCATTACAGTAGTTCCGCTGACGTCAAGAATATATAAGAAGCGGTATTTACCAACACATGTATTTATCAGTAAGTACGATATGACAGGAATCCGAAAAGGAAGTCTGGCATTGGCTGAACAGGTTATGAGCATTTCTACAAAATGTATTATTGAGAAATGCGGAAGAGTAAATAAGTGGAGCCTGGATCGGGTACTGAAAGCAGTACGGATTCAGATGGGAATGGAAGGAGAAGGGCATGACTGCGGAAGAATATAGAAACTATCTGGAAACGGATTTTGATGATGTGGATCTGAAGGAATTGAAGGATATCCGAAAAATAAGGATTGACCGGAATCATACGAAGGAAAAAAGAATAGCTCAATATCTCAGACAGGTGGGAAATCCCTATCTTGTCTGTATAGGAAATGTAAAAGTGAAAATAAGGTTTGCAAACAATGGAGTATCTTTTGAAGATGCATTTGAGGAACTTTTGCTTTCTGTATAAAAAGTGATGGTAAAATCTGAAGAGTTATGTTAATATGGAGACGAGGAATTCAGGACTCCTCATTCATATCAGGACAAAATCGACTCACCCTCTGGGTTTTACCAATGTTGATGGAAAGGTAAAACTAAGGAGGATGAAGATGAATCAAATTAACAATTCAAAGAAAATCTATCATGCAGCCATTTATGTTCGTTTATCGAAAGAAGATGGCGATGTTGCTACTGCTGGAAAGCGTGAAAGCAACAGTATCTCAAATCAGAAAAATCTGATAAAAAATTTCCTAAAAGATAAAAAGGATATAGTTGTTGTATCAGAACGGGTGGATGACGGTTACAGCGGTTCTAATTTTGAACGTCCTGCATTTCAGATGATGCTGGAAGATATCAAAAAAGGAATTGTGGATTGTGTCGTTGTAAAAGATCTTTCCCGTTTTGGACGTGAGTATATTGATGCCGGAAAATATATCGAAAGATTATTTCCGGCACTTGGCGTGCGGTTTATTGCGGTCAATGATCATTATGACAGCCTGGAAGGGAAAAGTCAGGCAGACGAAATCGTAATTCCCTTCAAGAATCTCATTAACGATGCATATTGCCGTGACATTTCTATCAAAATAAGAAGCCACCTGGAAGTAAAGAGAAAAAATGGGGAATATATTGGAGCGTTTACACCGTATGGATACCAGAAAGATTCAGATAATAAAAACAAACTGGTGATAGATGTATATGCGGCAGATATCGTCAAAGAAATTTACCGCATGAAATTATCAGGTATGAGCCAGACAGCAATTGCCAATGCATTGAACAAACAGGGTGTTCTTTCACCAATGGAATACAAGCACAGTCTTGGAATAAGGATTCAGGATAATTTTAAAACACACGAACAGGCAGAATGGAGCGCCATGTCGGTAAAAAGAATCCTTGAAAATGAAGTATACACTGGAACTCTGGTGCAGGGAAAAAGAACAACACCAAACCATAAAGTAAAAAAATTGATGAAAAAGCCGGAGACAGATTGGGTTAGAATTGAAAAAAACCATGAGGCTATCGTATCAGAACGAGAATTTGCACTGGTGCAGAGATTATTAGGGATAGATACAAGGACTTCTCCGAACGAGGAAAAGGTATATCCATTATCTGGACTTGTGGTTTGTGGAGACTGTGGGGCAATGATGATCAAACGGGATGTTCCGGCAGGAGGAAAGGTATATGCTTACTATATCTGTTCCAGACATGCGGCTACGAAAGCGTGTGCAGCACACAGAATACCAATGGGTAAACTAGAAGAAACAGTATTGGAACTGGTAAAAATCCATATTGAAAATATCCTTGATATGAAAAAAATCATGGATTTTATCCATGAAGTACCATTTCAAGAATTGGATATAAAAGAACTGGAAATTAGAAAAGAAGCAAAAGAAAAAGAAGCCGTGCGATGCCGGGAGTTAAGAGATTATCTATATGAGGATTTCCGTGAAGGAATCATTTCAAAAGAAGATTATAAAGAGCTTCATGACGGGTACACAGAAAAACGGAAAAAAGCCGAGGAAGCAGTCCGAAGCATTGATCAACAGATCAGTGAAGTCCTGGAATCAAAAAGTGATAAATATCATTGGCTGGATTATTTTGCCGAGCATCAGAATATACAGGAACTTACAAGAACTGTTGCTGTTGAACTGATTGACCAGATATTAGTATATGACAAAAAACATATTGAAGTCAGATTTAATTTTGATGACTGTTATCAATCCCTGTTACGGCAGATACAGTCAGTGGGATGTGATGTCAACACAGGTATGGACGGAAGAATAGAAATTCAAAAGAGGGAGGTCGTATAAATGGCTCGAAAATCAAGAAAAGTAGATTATGTGAATGTTGGAAATAAAGAAAATTTGGTTACAGAAGCTGAAAACCAGTGTGAAAAAGTTTCACATGCAGCCCTTTATGCAAGGCTTTCCTATGAGAGTGAAAAGAACAGAGAAAGAAATACGATAGAAACGCAGATGGTTCTGCTTCATAATTTCGTAAAAGAACAGAAAGATATCGTGGTTGCAAAGGAATATTATGATATATCTAAAACCGGAACTAATTTTGAGAGAGATGGTTTTAATGAGATGATGCAGGAGATCAAAGAGGGAAATATTGACTGTGTTATTGTTAAAGATCTTTCTAGACTTGGAAGAAATTATGTAGAGGCAGGAAGCTATATTGAAAGAGTGTTCCCATTCTTTAATGTGCGTTTTATTTCGGTGAATGATCATTATGATTCGTTCAGAGATGACATAAGCCTGCTGATCAGCATGTCAAACGTGTATAATGAGTTTTATTCCAGAGATTTGGCAAAGAAAATAAGAAGTTCATACCGGACGAGCTGGGCAAATGGCGAATTTCCTTCCGGTCAGATGGCTTATGGTTATGAAAAAGACAAGGATAATCCTCATCAGCTGATTCCAGATCCGGTAGCAGCACCAGTGGTGAAAAAGATATTTCAGTATTTTATTGATGGAATGACTTATGCAGAGATTGCCCGGAAATTAAATGCGGATGAGTATCTCTGCCCGAAAGCCTACAAGCTGGATAAAGCAGGAAAAGCAAATGAAAAGTCAGCGACATGGACATGGAGTGGAGGAACAGTCCACAAAATCCTTGAGAACCAATATTATGCCGGTGATAGTGTGCATAATCAGTTTACCAATGATTCCTGGGCAGCACAGAGACAGAAAATGAATCAGAAAGAAGAATGGATCATTATCAAAAATACCCATGAGGCACTTGTGAGCAGAAAGGATTTTGATGAGGTACAGGAAAAGATTGGTCATATCGTAAAACGGGTTAATGAAGCTCGTAAATCAAATGGCAATAATGTAAGAGACTTCAACTTTTTCAAGCAGAAAATTGTATGTGCAGACTGTGGAAAAACCATGTATTTATATGGGAAAACAAAAGGCAATCATCGTAGGTTTTACTGTGGAAATAATAAGCTCCACGGGAAGTGTACGCCACATTCTATCACTGATTTGGAAGTGAATGATTATGTACTGCGTGTGATACGTGTACATATCAATGTATATGTTGAAAATGTAGATTTGATTCGGCGGTTGAATCAAAGACAGGAAAGCATTAAAAAATATGATGTGTTTAACAGGGAAATCAAGAAATGCCGGAAAGAACTGGAAAAAGTGGCAGTACACCGGGAAAGATTGTTTGAGGATTATGTGTGCCGTATTATTGATGCAGAGCAGTATGAAACATTTTCAAAGCAGGATGCGGAAACAGAAAAAGAGATCCAGAATAACATGGAGATTTTATTAAAGCATCAGGTTGGATATGAAAAAAATTTTCACACAGAGGAAGAATGGGAAACATTGATCAATAAATACCGCAATACGAGAACGCTGACAAAGGAAATGGTCAATGCTTTTGTAGAAAAAATCGAAATACATGAAAGCGGTTCTATTACGGTACGTTTGGTGTATGATGATATGTTGGAAGAATTAAGAAAATATGCAAAAGAACGGGAGGCTGAGTCATGCCAGTAACAGAATGTATCGCTGTTTATATCAGACTTTCGTCGGAGGATAATGATGTAGATGGCAGTATAAAAGCCGAAAGCAACAGTGTCAGTGCACAGAGAATGCTGATAAACGAATTCATCAAAAAACAGGACGAATTTATTAACTGTTCAGTAGTTGAATATGTAGATGATGGGTACAGTGGTACAAACTTTAACCGTCCAGGATTTCAGAGGATGATGGAAGATGCAAAAGCAGGACGTATAAAAAGTATTGTTATAAAGGACTTTTCAAGATTTGGAAGAGATTATCTGGAAGTGGGGAATTATCTGGAAAAAATCCTGCCAGTCCTTGGTATTCGAATTATCTCAATTAACGATGGTTTTGACAGTATCAATTCCTCTGGTTTTACTGGAGGAATGAGTGTAGCGTTAAAAAATATGCTGAATGCAATGTACAGCAGAGATTTGTCCAGAAAAGTTCGTTCTGCGATGAAAACACATGCTAAAAACGGTGAATATATGCCGGCTTTTCCAAAATATGGATATATTAAAGATCCAGAAGATAAGCATCATCTGGTTATAGATCCAGAAGCGGCTGAAACAGTGAAACTGATATTCACAATGGCGGCAGATGGGAAAACCAAAGGACAGATAGCAAAATATCTGAACGAAACCCATGTGCTTACATGCAGGGAGTATATGTGCAGAAAAGGTATAAAAATGCACAGAGAAAACGAAAAAGAAAAGAAACTCTGGTCAGTCACAACAATCTCAGATATGCTCAAAAATGAAGTGTATCTTGGAAAAATTATTTGGAATAAAAAGAGAGTGGCAAGAACAGGAAGCAATAAATTGGTTTCCAATGATAAAGAGGAGTGGATTGTTGTAGAAAATGCACATGAACCAATTATATCCGATGAATTATTCCGGAAAGCAAATGAGAAAGCGTTTACTAACCAGAAAAAAGTTCTTGCAAAAAGAGGAGTAGCCTGCCCTATTTTCTTTTGCCCGACCTGTGGAAGAAGACTTGGTTTTACCAGCAGAGAGACTGGGTATCGCTGTATGCAGGCACATATCAGTGGTCTTAGTGGGTGTGCGGAAAGTAAAATGGACAGGAAAGAAGCAGAAGAAACAGTACTGGATGCAGCCAGAAATATGGCACAATTCATTTCGGAAAATCTTGAGAAAAAGAAAAGAGAATGGCATAAAACAATTTTGAAAGAAGAAAATATCGCAACACTGAAAAGTGAAAAAAAGCGACTCTCGTCAAGAAAGATGAAACTATATTCTGATTATCGTTCAGAAGTGTTGGACAAGGAAGGGTATATGGAAGAACTGGAAAAAACGACTTCCCGTATTTTAGAAATCACTTTGCAGATAGCAGAATTGGAGAATGAGATTGCAGTAGCGAAGAAAAAATGTGATGAAGCAACAGAAAAAGAAATGGAAGTAAATGAGATTGCAGCATTGCAGGATTTTGACAAAATACAGCTGTCAAAGATTATTGAGAAAGTCTTTATTTATGAACCAGGTCGTATGGAGATAAGCTGGAAGATGGATGACATTTTCTACAAAGAAGAAAAAGCATAAACGGAATAAGATTGTTCGCAGGAGCATCACTGGATGAAAACAGTGGTGCTTTTTGCGAATTAAAAGCAAATTTTTTTTAGACTTATATTGACAAAAGCAGAGTTGTTGGCATTAACGCCTGCGGATTTCGATTTTGAAAAGGAGACTGTCACAATTAACAAGTCTTTTCAGCACTTGAATGGCAGAGATATTATAACTTCGCCGAAAACAGAAAAGAGCAACAGGACAATCAAACTGCCGAACTTTCTTTGCGATGAAATACAGGACTATTTGAAAATGCTCTATGATGTAGGCTTAGATGACAGAATGTTCCCTGTTACAAAAAGTTATTTATACAGAGAAATGGAACGAGGTTCTAAACAAGCCGGTATTAAAAAAATTCGTATTCACGATATTCGTCACAGTCACGTCAGTTTGCTGATTGATATGGGATTTTCTGCAACAGCTATTGCAGACCGAGTGGGACACGAAAGCATAGATATTACTTATAACTATGCACACCTGTTCCCCTCAAAGCAGACTGAAATGGCGAAAAAATTAGATATGGAAAGGGGTAAATAATTATGTCACTGAAAAACAGAGATGAACATAACCGTTGGAGAAATAAAACCGTAGCGTTCAGAGTTTCACCAGAGGAGTGGGAACAGATTGATCGCTATGTTCAGCTTTCGGGTTTAACAAAACAAGATTATATCACAAGGCGACTTATAAACAAAGAAGTTATTGTTCAAGGTAATCCGAGAGTATACAAGGCTTTGCGTAATAATCTTGCAGATGTACTTAATGAATTGCGCAGAATTGAAGTCGGCGGCGAAGTCAATGACGAATTGCTTGACTTAATCAAAATGATTGCAGATATTCTCGGCGGATTAAAGGAGGTGTCGGAATGACAGAAAAAGAAAAGACCGCTCCGGTTGTATCTGTTGGCGCAGATACGGAGCAGTCAATCCTAAAACAAACTAATAACAGTATAACCGATTTTAATGAGAAAGGCAAGAGCTTAGATGATTATCTTGAGGAAATGCAAAAAGAATTTTTGCAACAGCTCGATCCATCACATTTGAAAACAGTCTCTATGAGTGAGTTATATAACACGGTGTATCAAAGCAAACCGTCATTGATTGACAGCTTGCTTTATCCGGGCACATATATCTTTGCAGGAGCACCGAAGCTTGGCAAGAGTTTTCTTATGGCACAGCTTGCCTATCACATCAGCACGGGTACACCGCTTTGGAATTTTGATGTAAGAAAAGGAACTGTGCTATACCTTGCTCTCGAAGACGACTACCACAGATTGCAAGAAAGATTATACAGAATGTTTGGAACGGAGAGTACAGACAATTTGTACTTTTCTGTTTCGGCAGGTCAACTTGGAAATGGACTTGACGAACAGCTTACAAGATTTATGGCAGAACACACCGATACAAGATTGATTATCGTAGACACACTTCAAAAGGTGCGTGAAGTCGGCGGGGATAATTATAGCTACGCAAATGATTATGAGATTATCACAAGACTCAAAAAGTTTGCGGACAGTTACGGAATATGTTTGCTGCTTGTTCATCATACACGCAAGCAAAACTCCGAGGATAAGTTTGATATGATTTCGGGAACTAACGGATTGCTTGGCGCCGCCGACGGTGGCTTTATTTTACGGAAAGAAAAACGAACAAGCAATTCGGCAACGCTTGAAGTTTCAGGCAGAGACCAACCGGACCAAAAGATTTATCTTAGTCGCAATCCCGAAACTCTTGTGTGGGAACTTGAGAGAACTGAAACAGAACTTTGGAAGTTGCCGCCCGAACCATTGCTTGAAAATATAGCCGGCAAAATTACAAATGAAAACCCCGAATGGTATGGCAGTCCGACAGAGCTTGTTGAATTTCTCGGTGCTGATATGAAAGCAAATGCATTGACTATGAAGTTGAATATCAATGCTGGGCGTTTGTTTAACGAGTATGGAATAAGTTATCAAAACAAACGCTGTCACGATGGGCGTAAAGTCAGTTTGACTTATGAACAGCGTGACGATGTGTGACGGTTGTGTCGCTGTTTTAGACGGTGGCAAAATTACCGTCACTATCGACACAGACCGTCACGCAATAAAGTTTGGACGGGGTGCAGGGTGTCCTTTTCAAAGGCGGCTCTTTGCCCCTCGGAGAGCGCAAAACCTGCTTGCAGGTTGCATTTTTGATGGGCTTGCCTGTCAAAAGTGCTTTTGCGTTACTCTTGACAAGAGTAACAGAACCGAGGATGAGCAAGTTTATGAGATTGGAGGTGTATATAATGCAAAGAACGATAAGCGCAATGGTGGGTAAAGGCTCGGTCAATCATAACAGCCGCAAGTTCAAGGCGGAAAATGTTGATGGTAGCAGAACGCATTTGAATATTGATTACTGTAACGAGCCGATAAAGAAAATCTATCACGAATTGTTTGACGAAGCACTAAAAAGATACAACGAAAAGCAGACAAGAGCCGACCGCAGAATAGAAAACTACTATGAGAAAATCAGAAATTCCAAACAAGAAAAACCGTTTCACGAACTAATTTTGCAGATTGGCGATAAGGATAATATGAGTTCCGAAAGCGAAAACGGACAGCTTGCAAGGCAAATTTTAGATGAGTATTACCGTGGATTTCACGAGCGAAATCCCAACCTAAAAGTGTTCTCTGCTCATCTGCATATGGACGAGGCAACGCCCCATTTGCACATTGATTTTGTTCCGTTCACAACCGGCAGTAAGCGTGGACTTGATACGAGAGTAAGCCTGAAACAAGCGTTAGCTGCACAAGGTTTCAAAGGCGGAACTCGTGGAGATACCGAGTGGAATCAATGGGTAAGTGCAGAAAAGTCAGCTTTAGCTTTCGTTATGGAACGACACGGAATTGAGTGGGAACACAAAGGAACGCACGAAAAACATTTGTCTGTTCTTGACTACAAAAAGCAAGAGCGAACGACAGAACTTGAACAATTAGGTGCTAAAATCGAAGAAAAGCAAGCCAAATTTAATGTGTTATCCGAGCGAGTGTTAAATTATGATGATGGTTTGGAAAACTTAAAAAATGTGGAAGAAATGCTCGATACCGCACCCGAATATCAACTGTCCGAGCCGCAGGGCTTTATGACTGCAAAAGCGTATAAAACTAAAATTGCAGAGCCGCTTATTCAAAAGTTGAAAGCATTGGTTAAGACTGCATTGGCTCGTTGTTTTGAGGGTTGGGACAATTACCACAGGCTAAATATTACAAATGGCAACCTATATCGTGAGAACGAAATGTTGTCTAAAATCAACGGCAAACTGAAAAGCGAAAACGAGAACTTGCGCTCAGAGGTCAAAGACTATAAGCTTTTGCGCAAGGTTTTCGGGCATAAACAGATTGACGAGTTGCTTGAACAGGCAAGAAATATTAAAGGTCGTAAGCGTGAAAACCCACGCTCAAGATAAATAAATTTTTGGAGGTAAAACAAAATGGCAAACACAATTTTTGAAAAGCAAGGCGGTACTTATACGCAGGTGGGCGACTATATGTTGCCCGATTTATTACCGGCGGAAGAAGAAAAGGAAGCTAATATCGGCGTTTGGGGAATGAGGCATAAACGATATTTGAAGCAAAATCATAAGGTGCTTTATTACAATTTGCTGACAAGCGGTAAGCTCAATTCATATCTTGCAGATGTTGAACAACAAGCTCAAGACCTTTTTCTCCGGCTGGTAAAAGACTTAGCCGAAAAAGAAAATGTAACCGAAGAACTCAAGGCAAGCGATATGATGCTCTGGGTGCAGAAGATGAATAACATTTGCAGTAGAGCGATAGAGGTTGTGAATACAAAACTTATTTTTACAGTATAATTGCAGCGGCGGCAGAAATTTCTTTCTGCCGCCGTTTTGCTATTTTAACAACAAGTCGAACCCTAAATATTCATTTATAGCATCATATAAATAAACTAATTCTTTTTCAATAAGAGTTTGATATTCATTGTATGGAAGGTTAAATTGTGTTTCCACAAGACCACAGAATGGTACTGCAAGATTTAGTTTTTCTTCTGAAATAAGCGCGTTACCATCTTTGTCTTTTAATTCAAAATGCATCATACAGTTTCTAAAATTTGTGTTTCTTAGATTATTAGTGTTTGAACAGTCTATACTTTGCAACATCCTAATTAAATTGCAATCAGAAATTTCGCTATTATTAGTATTGCAGTATTTTAAAATTCCATCAATTCTTTTTAGAGCATAATGATAGGTAATATACTCAAGTCTAAGTAACAATCCGGTATCACGAATAATCTTTTTCTTTAAACAATAAAGAATGAACCCAATACTTGATAAAATATGAAGCAAAAATAACCGAACGGATTTATACTTTTCATTTCCGCTAGTGATACATCTGTTGGTATTGAAGTCTTGATATAAAAAATCCCTACCTTTTGGAATAACATCTGACTCCATAAAATCACTGGTTTCACTTAATCCTGAAGAAATGTTACCGATTATGACACCCATATCATATCCAAATGATTGAAGTTCTCTTCCCTCTAATTCCAAATTATTCATTTGCGCTTGAGGTTTACTTATAGATTTTTCATCTTGAAAAATGTAGTAGGCATAATGTGTGTTTCCGACAATATGCTTGTCATTGTCATAGTATATTCCAAGATTAGTATGAAGATTCCAATATCCAAGCTGCGGATATTTCATAAGATTAACAAAATATTCGTTTTGCATTGTATCAACATTATTTACGCTTTGAATAAGCTTATTAACACTTAAATCAAAGAATTTAGCTTTTTGTCTTATATCTTTAATGGAATATTGGCTTGTTTGTATAATATCAATAGTTGGGTCGTATTTTTTGAGATATGTTATCGCTTCGTAGCAAAACAATGCGTAATACGGAATCATTTGTGTTTGAACATCATTGGTGATATTTGGAATCAATTTGCACAACAAATCAAAATCACGCTTTATTATAGTGATTTCGGTAACAGGAAGTGCTGCCATTAGAAGTTCGTGCATTAAAATTCTCCTTTTTCTTGTATCACTTGTTTTGTAGCAGAAATCTTTGCATCGCTGTATTTTACAACATCCTTGATAACAAGCTTTTGAACTGCGGATATAAGTAATTCCATAACATCATAATTTGGTTTGCCGTCTTTTATAGGTAAAGAAATTTTGTCATTCTTGATTTTTGTTTTACTGATACTGTTACCCCAAGAATATTTATGACTTAGGCTTTTAAATAAGCAAGTAGCATATAAAAGTGCTTTAATTTGCTTTTATCACAATTTCTCAGATACAACGCCAAGTTATGACTATCATTTGAAAAGAAATCATTTTCCTGATAACTTACAACAAATGTCTTGCCACCTATAAAAATACAATTTCCTTTTTCTAAATAACGCTTATCATATGTGATGTATGAACTAACACCATTGTTTTCTGAACTTGCACATAAGTAAGGAGTATTACCGCTATTTTCTTTAATTTGTGTTGACAAGATATTTGAAGTGTTTTTGATTTCGAATATTTCTGTTATGTCAAATTCAGAAAAATCTAATGTTTCATATTCTTGAAGGGCATTTTGCTCTTCAACCGACAATTCATAATCTGTCTCTTATACACATCTCCGAGCCCACGAGACATCTCAGGATCT
>ENA-OZAV01000672-OZAV01000672.1-human-gut-metagenome-genome-assembly--contig:-NODE-672-length-14152-cov-19.864368_pt1 | contig 14152 bp, 8 predicted proteins | sample MGYA00243307_ERZ653511 | MGnify/ENA primary metagenome ERZ653511 (study PRJEB26926, sample SAMN06165165) | human gut metagenome | biome: ENVO:00009003; feature: ENVO:2100002; material: ENVO:00002003...
CCCTTTATCCGAGATTGTCCCATGAGGACGAATTGCAAGGCGAGAGCAATTCCATATCGAACCAAAAAAGGATACTCGAAACCTTTGCAAAACAGAATGGCTTTACCAACCTGCGCTGGTACACCGACGACGGCTATTCCGGCGCGAACTTCCAGCGCCCCGGTTTTCAAGCCATGCTTGCAGACATTGAAGCCGGGAAAGTGGGTACGGTCATCGTCAAGGACATGAGCCGGTTAGGGCGAAACTACTTGCAGGTGGGATTTTACACGGAAATGCTGTTCCCCCAAAAGGGCGTGCGGTTTATCGCTGTCAACGACAATGTGGACAGCGCAAACGGCGGCATGGACAACGATTTTACCCCTCTGCGAAATCTGTTCAACGAATGGCTGGTGAGAGATACGAGCAAGAAAATCAAGGCAGTTAAGAGAGCAAAAGGCATGAGCGGCAAGCCCGTTACCAGCAAGCCGGTCTATGGCTACCTCATGGACGAGGACGAGAACTATATCGTTGACGAGGAAACCGCGCCGGTAGTCCGGCAGATATACCAGCTTTGCCTTGCCGGGAACGGCCCGACCAAGATTGCCCGTATGCTTACGGAGCAGCAAATCCCCACGCCGGGGACGCTGGAATACCGCAGGACGGGCAGCACCCGCCGCTACCACCCCGGCTATGAGTGCAAGTGGGCGACGAACACCGTCGTGCATATCCTCGAAAACCGGGAGTACACCGGCTGTCTGGTGAACTTCAAGACGGAGAAGCCCTCTTACAAGGTCAAGCACAGTGTAGAGAACCCCGTGGAGAAGCAGGCTGTTTTTGAGAACCACCATGAGCCTATCATAGACCGGGAAACATGGGAGCGCGTGCAGGAGTTACGCAAGCAGCGCAAACGCCCGAACCGCTATGATGAAGTGGGGCTGTTCTCCGGTATGCTGTTCTGCGCCGACTGCGGCCATGTGATGTACCAGCAGCGGTATCAGAACAAAACCCGCAAGCAGGACTGTTACATCTGCGGCAGCTACAAGAAGCGCACCCGCGACTGTACGGCGCACTTTATCCGCACCGACCTGTTGACCGCCGGTGTCCTCTCCAATCTCCGGCAAGTGACGGAATACGCCGCCAAGCATGAGAGCCGCTTTGTGAAGCTGCTTATCCAGCAGAACGAGATCGGCGGCAAGAGAAAGACCGCCGCAGCCACCAAGCAGCTTGAACAGGCGCAGGAGCGCATTGCCGAAGTGAGCCGCATTATTAAGCGGCTATACGAGGACAATGTGAACGGCAAAATCAGCGACGAGCGTTTCATGGAACTGTCGGCAGACTATGAGCAGGAGCAGCGGGAACTGAAAGACCGCGCCGCCGCTTTGCAGGAAGAACTGGATAAGTCGCAGGCCGCCACCGTCAACGCGGAAAAGTTTATGGGTATCGTCCGAAAGCACCTTGCCTTTGAGGAACTTACCCCCACCCTCTTGCGGGAAATGATTGAGAAAATCGTCGTGCATGAGTGCAGCTATGACGAGAACGGCACCCGCAGGCAGGACATTGAGATTTATTACAGCTTTGTCGGCAAGATTGACTTGCCCGAAGCCTAACGCCCGACCTATCCGACACAATGCGCAAGTGCCGGATAGGAACGGCAAAATTTTTTACACTTCTATTACTTCTTTATCGCACATAAGCAAAGTCACAGGGAATCAAGCAGCTTGTCGCCGGAGGTGGCGTTGCCCTGATCGGCATGACCCTTGTTCCGCTGCTGTCCGGGCTGCTGGGATAACCCCATGTGTGTTAGAAAACCCTCCGCGCCCTCTCTGATCTGGGAGGGCGCGGGAAAGGAGGTGTCCCCACATGATCGGTGATTTAATCGGGGAATGGATCAAAGGAATCCTGATCGACGGTATCATGGGCAACCTGTCCGGCCTGTTTAACACAGTCAATACCAAAGTCGGGGAAATCGCGTCGGATGTGGGCAGTACCCCGCAGGACTGGAACGGCGGCATTTTTTCCATGCTGCAAAACCTGTCCGAAACGGTGATCGTCCCCATTGCGGCAGCCATTCTCGCCCTTGTGATGTGCTATGAGCTGATCGACATGATCGTGGAAAAGAACAATATGCACGACTTCGACAGCTCCATGTTCTTCCGCTGGATTTTCAAAAGCGCCTTTGCCATCCTCATTGTGACGAACACATGGAATATCGTCATGGGCGTATTTGACGCCACCCAGCAGGTCGTCAACCAGAGCGCCGGGGTGATTATCGGAGATACCAGCATTGATTTTGACACGCTGCTCCCCGATCTGGAAAGCCGCCTTGAAGCAATGGACATTGGGCCGCTGCTGGGCCTGTGGTTCCAGACCCTTGTTGTGGGGCTGACGATGAACATTCTTTCCATCTGTATTTTCCTTGTGACCTATGGAAGAATGATAGAAATTTACGCCGTGACCGCATTGGGGCCGATCCCCCTTGCCACGCTGGGCAATGCAGAGTGGCGCGGCATGGGACAGAACTACTTGAAATCCCTGCTTGCGCTGGGCTTCCAAGCCTTTTTAATCATGGTGGTTGTCGGGATTTATGCGGTGCTGATCCAGCAGATCGGAACCGCCGACGACATATCCGGCGCGATCTGGGGCTGTATGGGCTATACCGTTTTGCTTTGCTTCTGTCTGTTCAAGACCGGCAGCATATCGAAAGCCGTATTTACCGCACATTGACAGACAGGAGGAATACCAACCATCGAGGAAACACAAAAGAAAACCTACAACATCCTTTACGCCGACCCGCCGTGGAGATATGAGTGCAAACGGACAGGGGCGGCGGAACATCACTATCCCACCATGAGCATTGACGATCTGTGCGCCCTGCCGGTGGAAACGCTGGCGGGAAAAGACTGCCTCTTGTTTTTGTGGGCGACTTTCCCACAGCTCCCGGAGGCGCTGCGTCTGATTAAGGCGTGGGGCTTTTCCTTTAAGACCGTGGCCTTTGTCTGGCTGAAATTGAACCGCAAAAGCCCCACATGGTTTTACGGACTGGGCTATTGGACGAGAGGAAACGCGGAAATCTGCCTGCTTGCCAAGCGGGGCCATCCCAAGCGTTACTCCAAAAGCGTCCATCAGTTTATCATTTCCCCGGTGGAGGAACACAGCAAGAAACCAGACATTACCCGCGAGAAAATCATAGCCCTTGCGGGCGACCTGCCCCGCGCAGAACTGTTTGCCAGACAGAAAACCCCCGGCTGGGATGTGTGGGGCAATGAATTGGACAGCGATTTTTCCCTGTCCGTACCAGAAACGAGGTGACTTTTTATGGCTTATGTAACTGTCCCCAAGGATTTAACCAAGGTCAAATCCAAGGTAGTATTCGGGCTAACGAAACGCCAGCTCATTTGTTTTGGCGGTGCGCTGCTGGTAGGCGTCCCGCTTTTCTTTTTGATCCGGGGCCGCGTCCCGACCAGCGCGGCGGCGCTCATTATGGTGTTCGCCATGCTGCCGGGCTTTCTGCTGGCGCTTTACGAAAAACACGGCCAGCCCCTTGAAGTGGTGGTACGCCAGATCGTAGCGTGCTGCTTCATCCAGCCCAAGGAACGGCCCTACCAGACCAATAACGCTTATACCGCCCTTGTGCGGCAATCCCAAATGGAAAAGGAGGTCAACGCCATTGTCCAAAAAGCAAAAGAACGAAACGAGCGCAAAAGCGCCGGTCAAGCTCACCCGCGCCGAAAAGAAAGAGATTCAGGCCGTCATCCGAAAGTATAAAGGCGACGGCAAGCCCCATTCGGCGCAGGCCAGTATTCCCTATGAGGCCATGTATCAGGACGGCGTATGCCGGGTAACGCCCCGCACCTTTTCCAAGTGCATTGAGTTTACGGACATCAGCTACCAACTGGCGCAGGCGGACACCAAGACAGCCATCTTTGAAAACCTGTGCGACCTCTACAACTATCTGGACGCCTCCATTCATGTGCAGTTTTCCTTTATCAACCGTAAGATCGACCCCAAGCAGTACGCCAAGAGCTTTGAAATCCGGGCGCAGGGGGACGACTTCGACGACATCCGTAGCGAGTATTCCGACATTTTGCAAGACCAGCTTGTGAACGGGAACAACGGACTGATGAAGCGGAAATTTATGACCTACACCATTGAGGCGGACAGCCTGAAAATGGCCCGCGCCAGACTGCGCCGGATCGAAACCGACCTTTTGGGCTATTTCAAGAGCATGGGGGCCTCCGCGTGGGGACTGGACGCCAAGGAACGGCTGGAAGTCATGCACAGCATTTTCCACCCGGACGGGGAACCGTTCTCCTTTGACTGGAAGTGGCTTGCCCCGTCGGGGCTTTCCACCAAGGACTTTATCGCCCCGTCCTCGTTCCGCTTCGGCAATGCCCGGATGTTCGGGCTGGGCGGCAAATACGGGGCGGTGAGCTTTCTGCAAATCCTCTCCCCGGAGCTGTCGGATGAAATGCTGGCCGACTTTCTCAATACGGAAAACGGCATTGTGGTGAACCTCCATGTGCAGGCCATCGACCAGAGCGACGCCATTAAGACGGTCAAGCGCAAGATCACCGACCTTGACGCCATGAAGATTCAAGAACAGAAACGGGCTGTCCGCAGCGGTTACGATATGGATATACTTCCCAGCGACCTTGCCACCTACGGGCAGGACGCCAAGGAACTGCTAAAGACCTTGCAGAGCCGGAATGAACGGATGTTCCAGCTTACCTTTTTGGTGCTGAACACCGCAGACACCCGGCAAAAGCTGGAAAACGATGTGTTCTGGGCTGCCGGGATCGCCCAGAAATACAACTGTTCCCTTGTGCGGCTGGACTACCAGCAGGAACAGGGGCTTATGAGCAGCCTGCCGCTGGGGGCCAGCCACATCCAGATTGAACGCTCCCTGACGACTTCCAGCGTGGCCGTGTTCGTCCCTTTTGTGACGCAGGAGCTTTTTCAGGGCGGCGACGCCATGTATTACGGGATCAACGCCAAGACCGGCAACATGATTATGCTCGACCGCAAACGGGCGAGGTGTCCCAACGGGCTAAAGCTGGGGACACCGGGAAGCGGCAAAAGTATGAGCTGTAAATCAGAAATTTTGAGCGTGTTCCTCTGCACCCCGGACGATGTGTATATCTGTGATCCAGAGGCCGAGTATTACCCCCTTGTGAAGCGGCTGCATGGGCAGGTGGTGAAGCTGTCGCCTACCAGCAAAAACTATGTGAACCCGTTGGACATCAACCTGAACTACTCCGAGGATGAAAACCCGCTGGCCTTGAAATCCGACTTTGTGCTGTCGTTCTGTGAGCTTGTCATGGGCGGCAAGAACGGGCTGGAAGCCATTGAAAAGACGGTGATCGACCGGGCGGTACAGGTGATCTACCGGCCTTATCTGGCAGACCCCAAGCCGGAAAATATGCCCATCCTTGCAGACCTGCACAAAGCCCTGTTAGACCAGCATATCCCGGAGGCCGACCGGGTGGCGCAGGCCCTTGACCTGTATGTGTCCGGCAGCTTAAATGTGTTCAACCACAGAACCAACATCGACATCAAAAACCGCATTGTGGCCTTTGACATCAAGGAGCTGGGCAAGCAGCTAAAGAAAATCGGTATGCTCATTGTCCAAGACCAGATTTGGGGGCGCGTCACCCAAAACCGCAGCAAGGGCAAGGCGACATGGTATTTCTGTGATGAGTTCCACCTGCTTTTGCGAGAGGAACAGACGGCGGCCTTTTCCTGTGAGATTTGGAAGCGTTTTCGTAAGTGGGGCGGGATTCCCACAGGTGCGACGCAGAATGTAAAAGACCTGCTTTCCTCCCCGGAAATTGAGAATATTTTGGAAAACAGCGACTTTATCTGCCTGCTTAATCAGGCCAGCGGCGACCGCAAAATCCTTGCGGAACGGCTGAACATTTCACCCCAGCAATTACGGTATGTGGACAATTCCGAACCCGGCGAGGGGCTTCTCATTTACGAAAATGTGATCCTGCCCTTTAAGAACCCCATCCCGAAAAACACCCAGCTCTACCAGATCATGACGACCCGGTTAGGCGAGGGGGCGACGGTATGAGCGCCTTAACACATTTCAGCCTGTTTTCCGGGATCGGCGGGATCGACCTTGCGGCGGAAGCCGCAGGGTTTACCACCGTATGCCAGTGCGAATGGGCGGATTTCCCGATGGAAGTTTTGAAAAAGCACTGGCCGCAGGTACCAAAATTCCGGGACATTACCACAGTGACAAAGGAGGCATTTTTTGAAAAAACAGGACGAGAAACCACCACACTTATTTCCGGGGGATTCCCCTGCCAGCCCTTTTCCAGTGCCGGGAAACAACGGGGATTTGAGGACGAACGGTATTTATGGCCCGAAATGCTCCGCGTTATCCGGGAACTGCACCCCTCTTGGGTGCTTGGAGAAAATGTTGCTGGCTTCATCCATCTGGGGCTCGACAAGACGGTTTTTGACTTGGAGCAGGCAGGCTACGCCGTTAGGGTTTTCGTACTTCCTGCTGTCGCCGTCGGCGCATGGCATGAGCGCAAAAGAACTTTCATCATCGGCCATGCTGCTTCCCACGCCCCTTGCCAGCGACACGGGGGATGTGGGGAAAACTGTCGATGTGCGGATGACCCCGACTGGGAGCTTCCGAAAATACAATCCCAGCGGAACCGTATGGACGGCGCGGCTGTCATGGGCGGTTTACAAACTGCTGGGCAGCCCGCCGGGGGATGTGAAACTGAATCCCGACTGGGTGGAATGGCTGATGGGATTCCCCCGGAGATGGACGGACATTCCATGTGGGCCAAAGAACCGGCGCAAATCCCGTACTTAATCAGCGACCCACCGGCGAATGTGGCAAAGCGGTTAAAGACTTTGGGAAACGCAGTTGTTCCCCCGCAGGTGTACCCCATCCTGCGCTATATTGCAGAGATTGAAACCGGGCGCTGCCGGAACAGACAGCAAGGAGGTGATCGGATATGGAACCCTTAAAACCCCGCGACAAGGTAACGCAGCACATGACCCGCGACGGCCTGACGCTGGATAACCAGACCACCGGCGAAAGCGTCAATGTGTCCAGCCGGGAGGCCGAGCAGGAATACACTACCCAGCCGGAGGGCGCGGCGGAAAAAATACTGGAACGGGCGGACGAACTGCACGACCGCCACAGGGCAAAGAAAGCGGCCAAGGACGCCGGGGAAACTGTGGCGCAGGCCACCGGCCCCGTTTCCCGGTTGCAGTTTACCGCCGAGGAACGGGCCTCCCCGGAGCTGGCCCCGTATATCAAAAAGACGGAAAAACGGGCGGATAAGCTGGAAGCGGCCAAAGAAGCCCTGCCAAAAAAGCGCGTCGTCACCAAGGAAACCGTCTATGACGAGGCCAAGGGCAAGGCCAAAAGCAGGCTGTATTTTGACAAGGTGGAGAAAGCCCCTCCCCAGCTCAAACCAAACCCGGCCAGCCGCCCCATACAGGAAGCCGGGCTTTATCTCCACGGAAAAATCCATGAGGTAGAACACGAAAATGTGGGCGTGGAGGGCGGCCACAAGGGGGAGGAACTGGCGGAACGGCAGGCGGGCCGCATGATCCGCAGCGGCGTCCACCGCCACAAGCTCAAACCCTACCGGGCCGCAGCCAAGGCCGAGCGAAAGTCCATCGCCGCCAACGCCGAGTTTGTGTATCAAAAATCCCTGCGGGACAACCCGGAGCTGGCGCAGGCGGCAAAGAACCCCGTTTCCCGTTTCTGGCAGAAACAGCACATCAAGCGGGAATATGCCAAGGCAGCAAGGGCGGCGGGCCAGACCGCACAGGGGGCTGCAAGCACCGCCAAGACCACGGCTGCCGCAGCCAAGAAAGCCGCAGAGAAAAGCAGACAGGCCGCGTCCTTTGCCGCCCGGCACTGGAAAGGGGCGCTGATCGTCGGCAGCGTGGGCCTCATGCTCCTGCTGGTGATGGGCGGCCTGCAATCCTGCACCGCCATGTTTGGCAGCGCCGGGACGGGCCTTGCCGCCACCTCCTATCTCTCCGAGGACAGCGATATGCTGGGAGCCGAAGCCGCCTATGCCGCGCTGGAAGCAGACTTGCAGCACGAACTTGACAACTACGAAAGCCTGCACCCCGGCTATGACGAATACCGTTTCGATCTGGACGAGATCAAGCATGACCCCTATGTGCTGACCTCCATCCTCTCCGCGCTGCATAACGGCGTGTTCACTTTGGGAGAGGTACAGGGCGACCTTGCCATGCTCTTTGAAAAGCAGTACATCCTGACCCAGACCATCGAAACGGAAACCCGCTACCGCACCGAAACGAGGACGGACAGCGAGGGAAACACCTACACCGTGGAAGTCCCCTACACCTATTACATCTGCAATGTGAAGCTGGAAAACTTTGACCTGTCCCACCTGCCCATCTACATTCTCACCGAGGAACAGATGGGCTTTTATGCTGCCTATATGCAGACTTTGGGCAACCGGCCAGACCTGTTTCCCAACGGCAGCTATCCCCACGCCTCCACCCCGAAAGAGCCGACCTACTATGAAATCCCCCCGGAGGCGCTAAAGGACGAAGCCTTTGCCGCCATGATCGCGGAGGCGGAAAAGTATGTGGGCTATCCCTATGTGTGGGGCGGCAGCTCCCCAAGCACCAGCTTTGATTGTTCCGGCTTCATTAGCTGGGTTATCAATCATTCCGGCTGGAATGTGGGACGCCAGACGGCGCAGGGGCTTTACAACATCTGCACCCCTGTTTCCCCGGAGCAGGCCAAGCCCGGCGACCTTGTATTTTTTGTCGGCACTTATGACACTGCCGGGATGTCCCATGTGGGGCTGTATGTGGGAAATTCGGTCATGCTGCACTGCGGCGACCCTATTTCCTACACGAACCTCAATTCAAGCTACTGGCAGCAGCATTTTTATTGTTACGGGCGTTTGCCTTAAACGCCAGAAAGGAGTTTTTGACTATGGCAATGAACAAATTGGAGCGCATTGAAAAGGATATTGAGAAAACCAAGGGCAAGATCGCGGAGCTGCAAAAGCAGCTTCGGGAGCTGGAAGCAGCCAAGACCGAACAGGAAAACTTGCAGATCGTCCAGCTTGTGCGCGGCCTCAACATGACCCCGCAGGAGTTCGCCGCCTTTGTGCGCGGCGGCGCGTTGCAGGCGGTCCCCGCCCCGATCCCGGACTTTGAACAGGAGGACAGCGCCCATGAAGAAATCTAAACTGTTCCGCACTTTGACGCTGGCTGTGGCCGCTGCGCTCTGCATGGCGACCACGACCGTTACCGCCTACGCCGGGGGCGCTGACCCTGACCCGGTGCCGCTGCCGGAAACCACCGAAGCCCCCGCAGAAGTGCCGGAGGAAACCGAAGAACCCACCACCGGCGGCATGGAGCCGGAGGGCGTACCCGTTACCCCGCAGGGCAACGCCGCACTGGTGGATGATTTTTTCGGGGATAAGCAGCTTATCACCGTTACCACCAAGGCCGGGAATTATTTTTATATCCTGATCGACCGGGCCAACGAGGACAAGGAAACGGCGGTGCATTTCCTCAACCAAGTGGACGACGCCGACCTGCAAGCCTTGTTGGAGGACGGGAAAAAAGAGCCGGAGGTCTGCAACTGTACGGCCAAATGTCAAGCCGGGGTCGTCAATACGGCCTGCCCGGTCTGTAAAAACAACCTGACCGCCTGCAACGGGCCGGAGCCGAAGCCCCAGCCGGAGGAAGAAAAGCCGCAGGAGGAAAAGCCAAGCGGCATGGGCGGCCTTGTGGTGTTCTTTGTGGTGGTGCTGCTGAGCGGCGGCGCAGCCCTCTACTTCCTGAAATTCAAAAAGGAAAAAGCCGACACCACAGGCAATGACGATCTGGCCGAGTATGACTTTGGCGAGGACGAGGACGACGAGGACGAAGCCCCGGAGCCGGACGAGGATATGACAGGTGAAGATGGAAATAAGGAGGACGAAGTATGAGCTATCAGTTAGTAATTGCAGAGAAACCAAGCGTAGCCCGCAGCATTGCGGGCGTGATCGGCGCGGACAAGAAACAGGACGGCTATATGGAGGGGAACGGCTATCTGGTGAGCTGGTGTATCGGCCACCTTGTTTCCCTTGCCGACGCCGGGACTTATGACGAGCGTTTCAAAAAATGGCGCTATGACGACCTGCCGATTCTGCCGCAGGAATGGCAGTACATCATTCCCGACGATAAGAAAAAGCAGTTTGACACCCTGCGTTCTTTGATGGAGCGCCCCGATGTCACCGGCCTTGTGTGCGCCACCGACGCCGGACGCGAGGGGGAATTGATTTTCCGTTTCGTCTACCAGATGGCGGGCTGCAAGAAACCGTTTCAGCGCCTTTGGATTTCCAGCATGGAGGACGCGGCCATCAAGGACGGTTTTGCCCACCTGAAACCGGGAACCGACTACGATAACCTGTATCAGTCGGCCCTTTGCCGGGCGCAGGCGGATTGGCTGGTGGGGATCAACGCGACCCGGCTGTTCTCCATCCTCTACCACAAGACCCTGACCGTGGGCCGTGTCCAGACGCCGACCCTTAAAATGCTGGTTGACCGGGAGGCCAAGATCAGCAGCTTTCAGAAAGAGAAATATCACATCGTCCAGATCGCGGCGGGCGGCATGGAGGCGGCCAGTGAACGCATGAGAAACGCAGACGACGCCAAGGCCCTGAAAGCCGCCTGTGAAACGGCGCAGGCCGTTTGTGTGTCGGTAACACGGGAGAAAAAGACGGAGCAGCCGCCCCGCCTCTATGACCTCACCACCTTGCAGCGGGAGGCCAACCGCCTGTTTGGATTTACCGCCAAGCAGACCCTTGACTATGCCCAGCAGCTTTACGAAAAGAAGCTGCTGACCTATCCCCGCACTGACAGCCAGTATTTGACCGATGATATGCTGCCAACGGCGGAAAGCCTTGTGTCCGGCCTGTGGCCGCTGTTTCCCTTTGCGGCGGGGCTTGACCTGTCCCCGCAGTTTGGCCGGGTGCTGAACAGCAAAAAGGTAAGCGACCACCACGCCATTGTCCCGACAATGGAATTTGTGCAGAAAGGCTTTGACGGGCTGGCCGAGGGGGAAAAGAAACTGCTGTCCCTTGTGTGCTGCAAGCTGCTGTGCGCCGTGGCCGCGCCCCATGTGTACGAGGCTGTCACCGCCACATTCACCTGTGCCGGGAACACCTTTACCGCCAAGGGAAAGACCATCCTGACCCCCGGCTGGAAAGAGCTTGACCGCCGCTTTAAGGCGTCGTTCAAAACAGACGCCGACGACACCGCCCCGGAGCCTGCGCGTGAACTGCCGGAGATCACCGAGGGCCAGACCTTTGACAAGGTAACTGCCGCCGTCACCGAGCATTTCACAGCGCCGCCAAAATCCTACACGGAAGATACCCTGCTTTCCGCTATGGAGCGCGCCGGTGCGGACGATCTGCCGGAGGACGCCGAGCGGCAAGGATTGGGAACCCCGGCCACCCGCGCCTCCATCTTAGAAAAGCTGGTACAGATGGGCTTTGTGGAGCGCAGGGGAAAACAGCTATTTCCCACCAAGGACGGCCACAACCTTGCCTGTGTGCTGCCGGAGGTGCTGACCTCTCCCCAGCTTACGGCACAGTGGGAAACGGAGCTGACGGCCATTGCCAAGGGGCAGGCCGACCCGGAGGGCTTTATGGCTGGAATTGCAGAAATGACAAGGGGCCTGATCGCAAACTACTCCCAGATCAGCGAGGACGCGCAGAAGTTGTTTCAAGCCGAGCGTGTGCTTATCGGCAAATGTCCGCGCTGCGGGGAAAGCGTCTACGAGGGCAAAAAGAACTACTACTGCGGAAACCGAAGCTGCCAGTTTGTCATGTGGAAGAATGACCGATTTTTTGAGGAACGGGGCAAGGCGTTTACCCCGAAGATCGCCGCCGCACTCCTTAAAGACGGAAAGGCAAAGGTAAAGGGCCTACGCTCCTTAAAAACCGGCAAGACCTATGACGGGACGGTGCTTTTGGCCGATACCGGCGGCAAGTATGTGAACTACCGCGTGGAACAGAGGGGCAAAAACTAAAGACAGCAAGCATAGGGAGTGTAGCCACACTCCCGGCAAAATCCCTGACCCGGCGCACCTGCCGGGCCGGGGATTTTCTCTTTGGGGAAGCCCCAAACCCCTTGTATCCAGCAAATTTACAATTCATCTATTCCAAGATACACCGTGTCATAGTATAATAAAGCCAACGATAATATCCATTTGAGGTGATAAGTGTGAAAATATTAGTTAGTGCTTGTATTATGGGAGTGGATTGTAAATATAATGGAAAAAATAACAAAAATCTGGCAGCTATCAACTACTTAAAAGATAAAGAAATTATTTGTATTTGTCCAGAGCAATTAGCAGGTATGGCTACTCCCAGACCTTGTGCAGAGATTGTGAATGGTGTAGTAACAGACGAAAATGGAAATGATGTTGATTTGGAATATAAACGAGCAGTATCAATGGCACTATCCCAAATTCAACATGAAGATATTGAGTTAGCTATACTACAATCCAGAAGTCCTACCTGCGGAGTAAACCAAATATATGATGGTAGCTTTACCGGAAAGTTGATTTCTGGAATGGGATTATTTGCAAAGGCATTAAAAGAACGAGGAATCAAAGTTATTGATGTTGAAGAAGTAGAAAACTTTAATTTGTTAGACTGTTCCCAGCTTTAATCAATCTAACCCAAACTTTCAAAATTGAATATCAGCCACTTATTATCGGCCCACCCAGCAGGAAATCTTTCAAAGGTTTCCTGCTTTTCTTATGCTATTTTTCAGAAAGGATGTGAACCCCAAATGTCTTACAGTTCCTACGACCACGACGATTTAGAACCGGCCAGCACTATGCGGATCGAGCGCCGGATTTACTTTGAAAGCGGCAAGGCCGATCTTTCCGAAATGGTAAAGCTGCCCCTTGCGGAGCTTCTTTCCCTGCGGGCGGAAAGCGCCGCCGCAGAACAGGAAGTGTTTGACCGCCTGAAAGAACAGGCCGCCGCATGGGAGGAACAGGCCGGAAGAACCCTGTTTCTGGACAAAGCTCTTGAATATGCCCGGACGCTTCCCGTCACCCACACCGCAAACCAGTGGGAGGCCCCGGACGAATACCGCCATATCCGCAGCAACATGGTTTACCAGATGGATTACTCCATTTCCGAGAACACCCGGTATGACAGCGCCGCCCCAAAATCCGTTCCCTACTCGTGGACGCTCCGCTGGAGCCTACGCACTAACGCGCCGGGCAGCTACCGGCAGGCCAAGATCGCCGGACAGGATCGGAAAGTCTTTTCCAGCCGGGAAGAACTGGACAAGTACCTGAATGGCCGGATTAAAGCCCATGAACATTACTTTACCGAAATTTCCCCGGCCATCCCCAAGGAATACGCCGACTATTTCAAGGTCAACGGCTGCCTGCTCCCCGGCTACACCATTGAGGGAGAGGAACCGGCAAAAGCCGCAGAGCTTCCCGCGCAGGAAGAAACCGCGCAGCCGCAGCAGACCGCAGCCACCCCGGAAAGGAGGGAACCCGTGAACGAAGTATTTTCTATTTTTCTTGATAACCGCGCCGAGGCGCAGACCGGCGGGCCGCATGGCTACTGGCTTTCCCTGCCGACTTCCGCTGAACAGGTACAGGAAGCCCTAAAGGAAATCCACATCACCGCCGACAACCAGCAGGACTTGTTCATTGGCGGCTTTTCCGCCCCGGAGGAAAAACCGCTGGAACTGCCGGAGGATTTAATCAAGGCCGCCAGCGTGGACGAACTGAACTTCCTTGCCGTCCAGCTTCAAAGGCTGGACGCCGTGGAGCTTGCGGAGCTGAACGCCGCCATGCAGTCCCCGGCAAAAATGCAGACCATCGGGCAGCTTTTGGACTACGCCGAAAACACCGATTGTTTTGTCTTAATCAACGCCAAGGACAACCGCAGTCTGGGGGAATATTATCTGAATGATTCCGGGCTGTTTGTCGTTCCTGACCCGTGGAAACCGGCCATTGACACGGAACGGCTGGGAAGTTTTATCGCCAACGAGGAACAGGGAACCTTTACCGATTACGGCTATATTCTGCGAACCAGCGACAAATGGCAGCGCGTCCATGAGGGACAGCCAGTGCCGGAGGAATACCGGGTGATGGCCTATCCTGCGCCGGAAATTCTGC
>ENA-OZAV01000681-OZAV01000681.1-human-gut-metagenome-genome-assembly--contig:-NODE-681-length-14094-cov-5.457013_pt1 | contig 14094 bp, 7 predicted proteins | sample MGYA00243307_ERZ653511 | MGnify/ENA primary metagenome ERZ653511 (study PRJEB26926, sample SAMN06165165) | human gut metagenome | biome: ENVO:00009003; feature: ENVO:2100002; material: ENVO:00002003...
GATCTACACCCTAGAGTTCGTCGGCAGCGTCAGATGTGTATAAGAGACAGCATACTCACCGTTCTTGTATGCAACAACGCGGTCTGTTTTGCCTTCCAGAAGAAGGTCAACTGCGTAAGCACCCATGATGGACGCATATACACGGTCTTTACATGTCGGGCTTCCTCCACGCTGCATATGTCCAAGGATCGTTGCACGGGTCTCGATGCCGGTTGCAGCTTCGATTCTGCGCGCCATGCTGGTGGAATGGCCGATGCCCTCAGCATTTACGATGATATGATGTTTTTTGCCTTTTCTACGGTTCTCGATGATGTTGTTGATGATCTTCTGCTCATCGTAATCGTATTTCTCCGGAAGAAGAATATCCTCTGCGCCGTTTGCGATACCGCACCACAGAGCGATATATCCGGCATTACGTCCCATAACCTCGATGATCGAGCATCTCTCATGGGAAGTGGAAGTATCTCTTACTTTATCAATGGCTTCCATTGCAGTGTTTACCGCGGTATCAAAACCGATGGTATATTCTGTGCAGGCGATATCCAGGTCGATGGTTCCCGGTACACCTACGGTGTTAATTCCAAGAGCTGCCAGTTTCTGCGCTCCTGCAAAAGATCCGTCTCCGCCGATAACTACCAGTCCGTCGATGCCGTGTTTTCTGCAGACATCTGCAGCACGTTTCTGGCCTTCCGGTGTACGCATCTCTGCGCAGCGGGCGGTATAAAGGATGGTACCTCCGCGCTCGATGGTGTCGGATACATCGCGGGCTGTCATGTCGATGATTTCTTCGTTCATCAGTCCGTCGTAGCCTTTCAGGATACCTTTCATCTGAACGCCCTTCTGCAGACCTCTTCTTACGGCTGCACGGATCGCTGCGTTCATACCTGGTGCATCACCACCGCTGGTAAGCACTCCGATTGTCTTTACCTTGTTAGTCGTTGCCATATGAATTCCTCCATCTCATCACACACATTAATAAACGAGTAGTTTTATTTATTAATCACACACAGTTTTATTTTAAAGCATTCAGGCCCTTTTTTCAATACTCTTTTCTACAACTTTCACGTTTCCGGTACCGAATTTTGCCTGAAGTGACGCCACCAGACGGGCATCTGCCTGCACATTGCGGCTCGGCGGCAGTTTTTTCATCGCTTTGATCGATTTGATGTAAAGAATCACGCTGTCCTTGCCGTCAGATTCATGCAGCATCTGGTACAGATCCGCCACTTCTCTCTCGTACGTTTCCTTGTCCGGGAACTGGATCCAGAGCTCTTTCGGGATGCCTGCAAACGGGAAAATTTTCTCGCAGATCAGCTTGCTCGGCTTATCATCCTCCGCGGAAACACGGCCCTGGATGAAGACACGCGCATCGGTCTGCATCATCGCTGCGTTTTTCTCGTAATCGCGCGGGAATACGACGATTTCCATACTGCCGACGAGGTCCTCGAGTGTGAGAAATGCCATTGTCTTGTTATTCTTTGTATATTTGATTTTTTTATCCGTGATAATGCCGCCGACAATCTCTTTCGCGCCGTCGGTGACGGATGGGAAACCCGTCTCCTCATCCGGCTGGAAGTCTGTCGTTACCGCGGAAATGTTCTTCCGCCAGCACTCCTCCTGCTCCTCGAGCGGATGACCGCTGACGTAGATGCCGAGCACCTCTTTTTCGAGCGCCAAAAGATCACTCTTTTCGTATTCTCCGACATCCGGGTACACCGTTTCATACGACCGTTTGGTCGTCTCATCTACGAAGTCAAACAGACTCATCTGGCCGCTTAACGAATCTTTTTTCTCGCGCGCCACATCATCGAGCACATTGGCGTAGACGAACATGAGCTGCTTTCTCGTCACGCCGAAGCAGTCGAATGCGCCCGCCTTGATAAAGTTCTCGACGGTCCGCTTGTTGACTTCTTTTCCGCTCAGGCGCTCCGCGAAATCCTTTAACGAGCGGAACGGGCCGTTTGCACTCCGCTCCTCCACGATCGCCTCCATGACCGGCTTTCCGATGCCTTTGACCGCCGCCATGCCATAGCGGATCGCCTGGCCGTCTACCGTGAATTTTCCTTCGCTTCGGTTGATGTCCGGCGGCAGAATGGAAATGCCCATCTGGCGGGAACTCAAGATATACTCTGCGACTTTTCCCGGGTTATCGATGCAGGAGGTCATCAGAGCCGCCATGAACTCAACCGGGTAATAGTATTTCAGCCATGCCGTCTGGTACGATACGAACGCGTACGCCGCCGCATGGGATTTGTTGAAGGCGTATTTCGCGAAGTCGATCATCTCGTCGTAGATCTTGTTCGCTGTCTTCTCATCAATGCCGTTTTTGATACAGCCCGGCACGCCCTCGGCCTCGTTTCCATAAACGAAATTCTGGCGCTCTTTTTCCATGACGGATGCCTTTTTCTTCGACATCGCACGGCGCACCAGATCGGCCCGTCCAAGCGAATAGCCCGCCAGTGCCTGTACGATCTGCATAACCTGTTCCTGGTAGACGATACAGCCGTACGTCGGCTCCAGAATCGGTTTTAAGAGCGGTGTATCGTACGTAACGGATTCCGGGTTGTTTTTTCCTTTGATGTACTGCGGAATAAAATCCATCGGGCCCGGCCGGTACAGGGAAATTCCGGCGATGATATCCTCGAGGCTCTGCGGTTTTAACTCCTTCATGAAGTTTTTCATTCCCGCACTCTCGAGCTGGAACACACCGACCGTTTTCGATGCGCCGATCATGCCGAGCACTTTCGGATCGTTGTAATCGATGTGAAGCAGATCAATTTTCTTATTGCTGTAACGCTCTGCGAGCTTTGTCGCATTCTGAATGACGGTCAGGGTCCGAAGCCCTAAGAAGTCCATTTTCAGAAGTCCCAGTTCCTCGAGCGTCGTCATCGTGAACTGTGTGACGATCGTTCCGTCGCTTCCTCGCGAGAGCGGCACAAATTCCACCAGCGGACGCGAGCCGATGACAACACCGGCGGCGTGCATCGACGTGTGGCGCGGCAGACCTTCAAGTCTCCGTGACATGTCGATCAGATGTGCAACCTCTTCATTGCCCTGGTACAGCTCCCGCAGCTCGTGGTTCATCTGCAGTGCCTTGTCGATCGTGATATTCAGCTCATTCGGAATCATCTTCGCGATCGAATCGACCTGTGCATACGGCATATCCAGCACACGGCCGACATCTCGGATGACACCGCGCGCCGCCAGTGTACCGAATGTGACGATCTGTACAACGCGGTCCTTGCCGTATTTTCTCGTTACATAGTCGATGACCTCCGGGCGGCGTTCGAAGCAGAAATCCACGTCGATATCAGGCATGGTAACTCGTTCCGGGTTCAGGAAACGCTCGAACAGGAGCTGGTACCGCATCGGGTCCAGCTGTGTGATGCCAAGGGTATAGGAAACAATACTTCCGGCCGCCGATCCTCGTCCCGGTCCGACCATGATGTCGTGATCGCGCGCAAATTTGATGAAATCCCACACGATCAGGAAGTAATCGACGTAACCCATCGTTTTGATCGTATCAAGCTCGTATTTCAGCCGCGCTTTCAGTTCATCCGTCGCCGGGTGATACCGTTCCTCGAGGCCGTCGTAGCAGAGCTTATTTAAGTATTCCCAGGAAGTGTATCCTTCCGGCACATCGAATTTCGGAAGTTTTGTGACACCAAATTCGATCTCCACATTACACCGGTCTGCAATTTTCTGTGTATTTTCGATTGCCTGCGGTGCATACGGGAAGAGCGATGCCATCTCCGCCTCGGATTTCACGAAATACTGGCCGCCCTCGTAGCGCATGCGGTCCTCATCCGTGATCTTCTTTCCGGTCTGCAGGCACAGAAGAATATCGTGGGAATCCGCATCTTCTGCGTACGTGTAGTGAATATCATTCGTCGCCACCAGCTCGATGCCGGTTTCTGCCGAGAGGCGCATCAGCTGCTGATTGACCATCCGCTGCTCCGAGATGCCGTGATCCTGCAGTTCCAGGAAGAAATTGCCTTTTCCGAAAATCTTCTCATACCGCAGTGCGGCCTCTTTTCCCATCTCGTACTGGTTCCGCACCATCGCACGCGCCACCTCACCTGCAAGGCAGGCGGAAAGCGCGATAATGCCCTCGTGATACTTTTCCAGAATCTCCATGTCGACACGCGGCTTATAGTAAAATCCATCGATAAAGCCCGCCGAAACAATCTTCATCAGATTGGAATAGCCCGTATTATTTTCCGCCAGCAGAACCAGATGGTAGTACCGGTCCTCTCCGCGGCTGGTTTCGCGGTCGAAACGGGAACCCGGCGCCACGTAAACCTCACAGCCGAGGATCGGTTTGATGCCCTGCGCGCGGGCTTCTTTATAAAAATCGATACAGCCGAACATGACGCCGTGATCGGTGATCGCGGCGCTGTTCATGCCAAGCTCCTTGACTCTGGCAACGTACTCTTTGATCTTGTTCGATCCGTCCAGAAGGCTGTATTCGGTATGTACATGTAAATGCGTAAAACTCATCGTTTTCTCCTCTATTTTCCAAAGGCATGTTCCGTTGTCTCCAAGATCGTCTGCACCAGGCTGTCCGGCTCGATCGGCTTGGTCAGATGGCTGTTCATGCCCGCTGCGCGGCATCCCTCTTTGCTCTCTTCGGAGGACTGCGCCGTCATCGGGATGATCGGGACTTGTTTTGCTTCCGGAAGCTCCATGGTGCGGATCTGCCGCGCTGCCTCAAGGCCGCCCATCACAGGCATCATCAGATCCATTAAAATCACATCAAATTTCTGCGGATTCGCCGCATACTTTTCGACCGCCTCGCGGCCGTTCCATGCCTCTTCCACCGTCGCACCGTGATCGGTCAGGTAAAACTCGGCGATTTCCATGTTGATCTCATTATCCTCGACAAGCAGAACGTGGAAGCGGACAAGCTCTTTTCCTGCGATCCGTGTCTTTACTTCCTGAATCCGCTGTCCCTCGCAGTCAATGTAAAACGGAAGCCGGAATACATACGTCGTTCCGACGCCCTGCTGGCTCGTTACCTCGATCGTGCCCTGCATTTTTTCGATCAGTTCTTTGACGATCGACATGCCAAGGCCCGTTCCCTTGTACTGCGTTCTCGCACCGGACTTCTCCTGTGTGAACGGATGGAACAGCTCTTTTTCGATAAATTCGCTGCTCATTCCGATGCCGCTGTCCGTGATGCGGAACTCGTAGACGACCCGGGTTCCGTCGCAGGAGACTTCGCCCGCATACGTATCGATCATTCCACCCGGCTTGTTGTACTTGATTGCATTGCTGAAGAGATTCAGCATAATCTGCCGCAGGCGCAGCGGACTGCCGATCAGTCTCGTGTGCGTCAGCTCACCGCGGTGCGTACAGTGGGTAATGCCCATCTCCGTAATCTGCGCATTGACAAGGGATGCCACATCATCCATCAGATGCGTCAGGTCAAAAGAAGCGCTCTCGATCGTCTCTTTTCCGGACTCCAGCTTATTCATATCGAGCACATCGTTGACGAGTGCCAGCAGATGGCTTGCGGAAAGATTGATTTTATCGAGGCAGTCGTCCACTTTTGCCTCATCCTGCCGGTTTTTGCGGATGATATCCAGCATGCCCATAATGCCATTGATCGGCGTGCGCACATCGTGGCTCATGCGGTTCATAAATTCTGTTTTTGCACGACTTGCACTGTCTGCAGCTCTAAAGGCATCCTGAAGCTGTATCTTCTCCCTCTCTTCCCGGCTGTGGAACTCTGACGTATCACGGAAAAGGATCATGCCGTGTACCACAACGCTCTCCCGCTTTGTCTTTCGGTCGTAGACGGTATCCTGTGACATAAGAACCGTCTTCTGCAGCCATATTCTTCTGCCGGACTCATCTGTTTCCTGATACTCCACGACTACCTGCTTATCTCCGTTTTCAAAGCGCTGCAGCAGTTTCTTCGAGGAATCCACAATGCGGTATGATTCCAATGTCTCCTCCGCGACAAACGCACTGCATTCCCCGCAGTATTTCTCGTAGGAACACGGCAGATCTATATTGAGGTCAAATTTCTTCTGCCCGCTGTGGTAAAAAATCTGCTCCAGCGAATCATTCGTCAGATCAACGGCCAACACGGCCTCGGCCGTCTCGAGAAGTGCCTCGGCGTAGTGGCTGTTTTCAATGATCGACTGTTTCATCTGTTCATAGTATTGGTCGAGCTGTTCTTTTTCATTCCGAGCAGCTTCCTCATCGGAGCGGAACCGCTCAAAGCCCATCAGAAAATGGTGCAGTCCGCCGTCCTCGGCCGCGTCGTAGAACAGAATGGTGACTTTTCCCCGGCAGAGCGCTTCCCCTTCGCTGCCCTCCCGATACTCGCACAGAATTTCTACGCTCTCTTCTCCCTTCTGATAGCACTCCTTCAGATGGGTAAGATCCAGCATTCTACGCATTTCCTTTCTCTTTTCCTCATCCGTGATGCCCTGCACAATATGCTCGGCCGCACCGGTATAGCTTCCGTCCTCGGCAAGGAAAAAGCCCGAAACGGCGCGCAGAATCCGGTACTGGTCCTGTCTTGCATTGCAGTAAATACAGTTGGAAAAATGGTATCCCTTTTTCTTTACGACGTCCAGCGCTTCCAGTCTGATCTTCCGCTCTGCAGCGGCTTCTTCCATCTTCGCGCGGTTTTTGTCGATATACATGTTCTGGTCCGCATGGCGGAACAGTTCCCGGATATCACAGTCTTCAAATTCCGTGGACAGTGCATAGCCTCCGGCGTAGCTGATCGGCATCTCCGGGTGCTGGCGGGAATATTCTGCCATCTGCGTGCGGATGTGATTCATGCACGCTTCCACTTCTTCGCGGTTCAGTCCGCGCAGAATGGCAAGAAACTCATCTCCGCCGTTTCTTCCGACGAAATACTCCTCCGGGACTGCTTTTCGAAGCTGAACGGCAAAGGAACGGATATATTCGTCTCCCTTGTCGTGACCCAGACTGTTGTTGATCGTGCGCAGATTGTTGAGGTCAAACACGCAGACCGCATACACGCCGGAAATTTCTTCTCCTCCGTCGCTTCCCTCCAGAATCTCTTCGCATTTATTTTTATTTGGCAGGCCCGTCGCCTCATCGAGATAGACTTTCTTCTGCAGAATACGGTTCATCGCCGCATAGCGGACGGCCTTGATCAGCTCCATGCCGATGACAAACACCAGACCGATGATATCTCCTACTACCACCTGCTCCAGCTTCTTCAGCGAAGACGCCATTCTCTGCGAATACGCTTCCGCAAGGCCCGTCGCCTCGTCACAGATTTTGAAAAAGGCCTCACTCTTTTCGATAATCGCGGTATTCTCATATCCTTTTTCACGCACCAGCAGAATCTCTGCCTTCAGCTCTTCAAAATACGATGCCAGCTCAGTCATCTTATCCTGAAAATCCCGGTCATCCAGGCGCACCAGATCCAGCTCGCTGCTTCCGTTCTGCAGACCGTCGATATAAGCGTTGATGTCTGCAATCATCGTATCCTGCGGTTCTCCCGCATCCTCCAGCTTGATAATCCGCTGCGTTTTTCCGCGTACCAGACCGGCATAGTTGACAACGCGGGCCGTTCCCTGTATTTTCTCGACCATCGACATAATGCAGAAAAACAGAATAATCAGAATGATCGTCAAAACCGTCATTGCGGTTTTGGAAATAAAAGATGTTTTTTTCTTACTTTTCTTTTTCTTCATCGCTCTCCATCAGATCCTGTGTCATTTTTTGTCATATAGAGCATATTATAAGCGCAATCCTCTCTTCGCGCAACCGCAAACCAGGTGCAGAAAAAATTTCAGAATTTTATCTGCTGTCTGACACAAAAAAACGGACACCGGAGAGGATGTGCTTCCTGTCCAGTGCCCGATTTTTTCTTATTTTGCTTTTTCTGCCGTCCAGATTTTACCGTCGCGGATGACAACCTGTTTTTCTTTCATCAGATGGCCGACCGCGCGCTTAAATGCTGCTTTGCTGAGGCCGAATTCTCTCTGAATCACTTCCGGTGATGCTTTGTCATCAAACGGAAGGACACCTGCAAATTCCTCGATCACAGAAAGAACGCTCTCTGCATCGATTGCGATCTGCTCGTACGCTTTTCCGCGTGCGGACAGGGAGATTTTTCCGTCCTCTTTGACTTCGGTAACGCGGCACTCAAGTTCCTGGCCGACATGATAGTCTGCCTGTGCTTCTCTCTTTGGAATCAGGCCGGAGTAGCGGTCATCAACAGCAACGAAAACGCCGAAGTTTCCGCTGATCTCGTAGATTCTTCCCTTTACGATATCGCCTACGACGTACGGAGAATTGGTTTTCAGGAAATGGTAAACCTTCATCGTTGCGCAGAGACGGTCGCTCTTGTCGATGTAGAGGGAAACCAGAACCTCGTCACCTGGATGGAGGCGGCGGGTCTGCTGTTTAAACGGAAGAAACAGATCTTTTTCCAGACCCCAGTCCAGAAATGCTCCGATCTTTCCGGTAGCAGCTACGTTTAAGACAGCCAGCTCTCCAAGCACCAGCTTCGGCTCTCTGGTTGTCGCAATCAGACGGTCGCTGGAATCGCGGTACAGAAATACTTCCAGCTCATCTCCCTCTTTTGTTCCTTCCGGCACCTGTTTGATCGGCAGAAGAACGCGTTCCTTCTCGCCTGCTTCCCGGGTCTCCCCAAGATAAATACCGAATTCTACTTTCTTTACTACTACCAGCTTTTGCTTTCTTCCTATATTTAACATTTGACTTCCTTTCTTACTGCTCGCCGAGAGCCTTCATGCTCATCTCCTCGAGCAGGTCGCTCTTGATGTGGTACAGCTTGTCGGACAGATCCACGTAAACCTCATGCGGATTGACCAGACGTTTGGACTCCTCCCAGAGGGTATCTTTCTCTCTGGTGCAGATGTCGCGGATCTCCATGACGGATGGAGAAGTGTAGACGCATGCGCCCTTCTGGAAAATCGGAACGAGGAGCTCGCGTAAGGTGTAGGTTCCGCCTTTGATCTTCGTCTTTTTCCAGGTCTCGATCGGGTCGAAGATGATCATATCTTTGCTCTCGTCGAAGGTCTCGTCTGCGAGGCAGATCAGGTCGGCACGGATCTTTCCGGTTTCTTTATCATAAATACGATAAATCGTCTTATTGCCCGGGTTTGTTACTTTCTCGGAGTTCTCGGACAGCTTGATCTTCGGTGTGAATTCTGCGTCATCTTTATCTTTTGCTGCTGCCAGCTTGTAAACGCCGCCGAATGCCGGCCAGTCACCGGATGTGATCAGGTTGGTGCCGACGCCCCAGGAATTGATCTTCGCACCCTGGGTTTTCAGACTGTCGATCAGGTACTCATCGAGGTCGCTGGATGCGGAAATGATGGCATCGCCGAAACCTTCTGCCTCGAGCATCTGATATGCTTTTTTCGACAGGTAAGCCAGGTCACCGCTGTCGATGCGGATGCCGTAGCCCTTCATCGGTAAGCCCTCTGCTCTCATCTCTTTGAAGACGCGGATCGCATTCGGAACACCGGATTCGAGAACATCGTAGGTGTCTACGAGAAGAATGCAGGCTTCCGGATACATTTTCGCATACGTTTTGAATGCGGTGTACTCATCCGGGAAGCTCATGATCCAGCTGTGTGCGTGGGTTCCCTTGACTGGAACGTCAAACATCTGTCCGGTCAGGACATTGGAGGTTCCGATGCAGCCGCCGATCATGGCAGCACGCGCGCCGTAGATACCGGCATCCGGTCCCTGTGCACGGCGGAGTCCAAACTCCATGATGCCGTCGCCCTTTGCCGCGTAAACAACGCGGGATGCTTTCGTCGCGATCAGGCTCTGATGGTTGATCATGTTCAGAATCGCGGTCTCTACAAGCTGTGCCTCCATGATCGGAGCGACAACTTTTAAGAGCGGTTCTCTTGGGAATACGACGGTTCCTTCCGGGATCGCATAGATATCTCCTGTGAAATGGAAGCCTCTTAAATACTCCAGGAAATCATCGTTGAAAATATGGAGGGAACGGAGATAGTCGATGTCATCCGGTGAAAAGTGAAGATCGCGGACATACTCGATTACCTGCTCAAGTCCTGCACATACGGCGTATGCGCCGCCGCATGGATTCTTTCTGTAAAATGCATCAAATACCACGATCTGATCGGACGGGTTCTCGTAGTAGCCCTGCATCATGGTAAGTTCATATAAATCGGTTAACAGTGTAAGGTTCTGCGCTCTCATGGCAAATTCCCCTTTCCTCATTGTGTTTATTACGTTCGTATCTTATTCTTTCCGATTGTACCACAATCATTGAAATTCCACAACTACGTATGGCTGTCCTTTTTCATCGTTCAGCGAGATAAAACAGCCGTTTTCCGTCTCGGCGCGCAGCGGATGCAGGACATCGCCGAGGTGCGCCTGCTGTTTGTATTCGGCGCGCATCCGGCGCACGGTGAAGTTCTTCGGAAGGCATTCACCGGCAAGGGAAATGAACTGTGCGTTGTTGACGTGGTGGTTCGTATCGAGGTTGTGCGGCCGCACCGGGAACGGTTCGCCGATGAAATCTGCTTCCGGCATTTTCACTTTGCGCTCGCCGAAATCCTCGTCGATCGGATCGTCAATGCCGTAGGCGTCTGTCGTCTCTTTCGGTGCGCGGACGGGATGACCCGTTTCCATATTGACGTAAGACCAGATGGAGTTGGCACAGGCGAGCATTTCGTCGTCTTCTGTTTCCATCGTGAAGTTACGCATGCCAAGAAATCCTTTGAAACCGCTCGCCCATGTAGTGATTTTTACCGCTTCACCGAGGGATGGATAGCGGCGCACATGAATCTGCCACGCGGACAGCACCCAGGCGCAGCCTCGTTTTTTGAGCTCCGCAACGCCCTCGCCGATCGCTTCCGACTGGAAGGTACTGCAGTCCTGAAAGTAATTGATCAGCCCCGGCAGGGTGAGATTTCCGTCCTCACCGATTTCGCTGTAGCGGATTCTGCTCGTAAAGGAATACTTCATCGTTTCGTTCCTCCTGCTGTATTTGTTTTTGAGCATCGAAAAAGGCCTCAGGTACGAGACCTGAGACCTTTCAATGAGCTGGGCTACCTGGATTCGAACCAGGAACTGACGGAGTCAGAGTCCGTTGCCTTACCGTTTGGCGATAGCCCATTGCCTTGCGACAAAATGTATAATACACTATCGCAAGAGAAAAGTCAACACCTTTTTTGAAATTTTTTTATTTTTTTCAAAAAACTGACTTTTGGAACATTTTGGAAGGGATTTGACGGCTCAACCCGGCCGTTGTCACTCTCCCGCCACGTATTTTTTGTCGATGTTGACGACGCATTCATACTTCTCATCCATTTCCTTCATCAGCGCCCCGATCTGCCCGATCACGCGATCACAGTCTTTCTTCTTATAAGAATATGGGATTTCAAGATCAAAAATCAGCTTCTTTTTCTCCGCCCCGTTGATCATACGGAAATCGTGGAAGGAAAGCTCCGGATCGAGAATGGAAATTACGTTTCTTACCTTCTCCTTTGTCGCAAGAACCGTCGCATCGTGGATCTCCACCGGATCCATGTGGATGACCAGCAGAATCCCCAATTTTTCACCGACCTCATGTTCAATGCGGTCGATAATATCATGCGATACCTCGATATCGACATCTCGCGGCACCTCCGCATGGATCGATGCCATACTTCTGCCAGGCCCGTAGTTGTGGACAATCAGATCATGGGTTCCTACAATTCCTTCATAGGAAGCAACCTCTTTCATGATCCGTGCATACAGATCCGGATCCGCGCCCTGCCCGATCAGCGGTTCCAATGTATCTTTTGCAATGGAAATACCGGACCACATAACGAGTACCGCCACAACAAGTCCTGCGATTGCGTCGATATTAACCGAAAGGAAATGGCAGATCAATGTAGAAGCGATCGTTGCGCTCGTCGTGATCACGTCGCCCATGGAATCCGCCGACGTTGCCAGCATCACCTTCGACTGAATGCGGTTTCCCAGTTTTCGGTTGAAAAGCGCCATCCAAAGCTTTACACCAACCGAGAGCACCAGAATCAAAAACGGAACCATCTGAAATGTGATCTCTTCCGGATTGCGGATTTTCTCCAGGGAGCTCTTTAAAAACGTAAAACCGACTTCAATAACCAGAAACGAAACGATCAGCGCTGCAATATACTCGATCCGCCCATGCCCGAACGGATGCTCTTTGTCGGCCGGTTTGTTTGCCATCTTCACACCGACGAAGCTGATGACCGAAGATGCCGCATCGGAAAGGTTATTGAACGCATCCGCCATGATCGCCAGAGAATGCATCCCAACACCGATCAGCAGCTTGGCGGCAAACAGCAATACATTGCAGCAGATTCCTACCATACTGGATAAAATACCATATCTCGTCCGCACATCCGCATTGTCAGTGTTCTCATACTCTTTTACAAAACATCTTACCAGAAAATCTGTCATGGGTTCCCCTTCTTTCCACCCTATATTAAGAAAAAGGCCTCACGCATCGCCGCGGAGCCTTTTTGTTTTCTCTGTCCTTTCTATAGTAGGCAGTGTTGAAAAAAAAGTCAAGCCTAACATATTTTCGGAGATTCTATCGACAGAGAGAAAAAGCAACGCAGACTGCTTCTTTTCAGCAATTCTGCGTTGCTTTTTCTCTGTTTTTTCAGATTTTATCTCTTTTCAGGCAGATTTGACAATCGAATGAGAGTTTTTCTTTTTCCTGCCTGAAATAGCGTTACCGCCCACCGGTACCCAGCGAGCCGTAACGGAATAGCTACTATTTTACTTTATAAATTTTCGCCATATCCTGCACATACAGCGGATAGAACCGATAGCCCGCAAAATCGCTCCGAAGAGCAACCTCGCATGCCATATCCTCGATATACAGGTTTGCCGCATCGTCACAGAGCAGTGTTTCCATTTTTTTGTAAAGCTCAACCTGCTCCTCTTCATCCGTGCTGGTCTTAACCTGCTGATACAGTTTATCATACTCTTCGTTGCTGTAGTTGATAAAGTTCTTGGATGATGTTGAGGTAAACCGTTCCAGCAACGCGCGTCCGGTCAGATATGCCGCGTCAACGCCGACAACCGTGGACTGGAACTTCCGGTCTGCATATACATCCGACAGCCAGCTGTCCCACTCGACCTGCTGAATTTTGGCAGTAACACCGATCGCTTTAAGCTGCTCTACCAGAACCTGGGCTGTATCGATATGCTGCTGATAATTGTTCGGCACTGTAATCGTAAGCTCAAATCCATCTGGGTATCCGGCTTCTTTTAACAGTTCTTTTGCCTTCTCAATATCCTGATTATATCGCTCTGACAGTTCCGGCACATAATATTTTCCAAATGCCGGGAACATGCTGCTTCCGATGATCGTTCCTTTTCCGTCCGCAATCATATCCAGCACTTCCTGACGGTTTGCCGCATAGCAGAGCGCCTGGCGCACCTTCACATTGTTGAGCGGTTCCACGGCATTGTTCAGATACAGCGCCTGTACTAGGTTCATACCGCCGTCATAAATCGTAAAATCGGAATCTTCGGCAAGCTGCGCTGTCTGTGTGGAACTGAGACGTGCATACATGTCCAGTGTTCCGGATTTTAGGTTTGTTACGACTGCATTGCTGTCCTTGACAATTCGAAATGTTACCTTGTCCAGATACGCCTGATTTTCCGTATCCCAGTAATCGCTGAATTTTTCAAGGACAATGTTTTCCTGCGGGGACCGTGATACATAGTGGAACGGGCCTGTTCCGACCGGATCTGCTTCCAGATCTTCCACATGCTCAGGTACAATCGCCACCGTCAGATAGGCAAGAAACTCGGTGTCTGCCTCTTTTAAATAGATGTCAATCGTGCTCTCGTCTGGAATTTCAACCTTGTCCACATTGGAAAATGCCTCTACCAGAGGCGTTCCGTCTCCGTTGATACCCGCACAGCGTTCGATTGAATATTTTACATCCTCTGCAGTGACGGTCGTTCCATCGTGGAACTTGACACCATTCCGGAGCTTGAAGGTATAAACCTTTCCATCCTCCGAGATCGAATGGCTCTCTGCCACCGCATCGTTCAGATTTCCTTCCTGTCTCTTATACACATCTGACGCTGCCGACGAAC
>ENA-OZAV01000708-OZAV01000708.1-human-gut-metagenome-genome-assembly--contig:-NODE-708-length-13864-cov-10.266565_pt1 | contig 13864 bp, 11 predicted proteins | sample MGYA00243307_ERZ653511 | MGnify/ENA primary metagenome ERZ653511 (study PRJEB26926, sample SAMN06165165) | human gut metagenome | biome: ENVO:00009003; feature: ENVO:2100002; material: ENVO:00002003...
CCTGAGATGTCTCGTGGGCTCGGAGATGTGTATAAGAGACAGCCGAAGAAACTCCCCCAGTCATCTCGCTACGCTCGATGCCAGCCCCCTCGGAGATGGGGCCTTTGGCATGGCGGTAAAGTTTCCGGCTAAAGCGCAAAGCTTCCGGGTGCGCCAGAGGCTCCCTCCCCGAGGGAGCTGGCAAAGCCGATAGGCTTTGACTGAGGGAGTTTCGCCTTATGGACTTTTTGCGCTATTTACGACTTTTCAGTGAAAAAAACGGCTGCGGGTTTGATTTTTTGGCCGTTTTCATGTAAACTAAAGAGTAACCATGCCCGTGTGTTTTCCGGGCGGGAAAACCCCGCAAAATGCACAACGCGTGGGATAAAAACTGCTAAAAATAACGGAGCGTAATGAAATATTATGGCCATCGTAAGTCCTTCGATTCTTTCTGCTGATTTTGGCAAGCTGGGTGCAGACTGCCGCATGGTGCTGGATGCCGGCGCACAGATGCTGCACTACGACGTGATGGACGGGCATTTTGTGCCCAACATCAGCTTTGGCGTGCCGGTGCTCAAAAGCCTGCACAAGGCGCTGCCGGATGCCTTTTACGACGTGCATCTGATGATCAGCCACCCGCTGCAATACGCCGAGCCTTTCATCAAGGCCGGTGCGACCCTGTATAACTTCCATCTGGAGTGTGAAGATGATATTCAGGCCACCATTGATGCCGTGCGTGCGCTGGGCTGCAAGGTGGGTCTGACCATCAAGCCCGGCACCCCGGCCCAGGCGCTGGCACCGTGGCTGGATCAGCTGGATCTGGTGCTGGTGATGAGCGTGGAGCCCGGCTTCGGCGGGCAGAAGTTCATGCCCTCGGCGCTGGAAAAGCTGCGCTGGCTCAAGGAAGAGCGGGCAAAGCGGAGCGCCCGCTACCTGCTGGAAGTGGATGGCGGCGTGGATGATACCACCGCCCCCCTGTGTGTGGAGGCGGGTGCCGATATTCTGGTGGCGGGCAGTGCCGTGTTCGGCGCAGCCGACCCGGCTGCGGCGGTGCGCCGTCTGGCCGCCCTGTGAGAGGTGCCTTACCATGGATGAACGTTTGATCCAGCAGCAGGAGCAGGAGCTTGCAAAGACGGGGCGGTACTATCTGCACGTCTGCTTTATGACCATCCCGCTGCTCTGCATGGCCTGCTTCCTGTACGGTCTGCGGCCCCTGCTGCTCTGCGGCGCGGCGCTGCTCACCGGCAATCTGTGTGACCGCCTGGTCTCCCTGCTGCGCCGCCGCGTGTATCGGGCCGGGGATTTCTCCAACGAGAGCTTTGCCCTCATCATCGCTCTGCTCATGCCCGCCACGGTGGACTGGTATGTGGTCATTATGGCGGTGCTGGCCGGTGTCCTCATCGGCAAGGAGGTGTTTGGCGGCTACGGCAGCTATCCCTTCAACCCCGCTGCTGTGGGCTACGCCGTGGCGGCGGTGTCCTGGCCGGAGCAGGTGTTCCGCTACCCCCAGCCCTATATCAACATCCCCCTGTGGGATGCCACCGGCGTGCCGGTGTCCAGCACCATCTCGGATACCCTGCGCAGCGGCGGCAGCCTGAACATCAGCGCAATTTCGCTGGTGCTGGGCGAGTACGCCGCCCCCATGGGCACCGGTGCCGCCCTCATCCTTCTGGCCTGCGGGCTTTTCCTCTGGCTGCAGAAGGATGTCCGTCTGAGCGCTTCTGTCAGCTTTGTGGTCACCTGTGCCCTCATTGCCTTCCTCTTCCCCCGTCAGGTGGGAGTAAACGGCGTGGACATCGCCCTGCGCCTGCAGTGCGTGCGGGACGAGCTGCTGACCGGTGCCATGCTGTTCAGCGCGGTGTTCCTGCTCAACGAGCCCTACACCTGCGCCCACTACCATCTGGGCCGCATCCTGTACGGTGTGCTGGTGGGTGCGATCACCATGGGCTTCCGGTATTATGGCGTGTATGAGACGGGTGTCTGCTTTGCCCTGCTCACGGTCAACAGCATTTCCGGCTGGATGGACCGCACCGAGAGCCGCCTGTACCAGCTGATGCACCGCCCCGCGGCCGGAAAGGAGGGCGCTGAATGAAACGTTCCATTGCAGAACTGATCACCCGTGATCCTGAAAAGTTCGCCCACCATGACCGGGTGTTCAAAAATAACCCCGTTGTCATGCAGGGCATGGGTCTGGCTCCGCTGGTGGTGCTTGCCACCACAGGCAAAAATGCTTTGATGCTGGCCGTGGCTGTGGCCCTGCTGCTCACGCCTTCCCGGATGCTGGCCTGTCTGGTCAGCCGCCTGTTCCCCCTGCGGGACGAGCAGCCCGCCCCGGAAGAGCTGGAGAAAAAGCTGCTGCCCCGGGCGCTGGTGTACAGCGGCAGTGCGGCGGTGGTCTACCTTGCCGCTTATCCCATCCTGAACGCTGTGTTCGGCACCGACCTGCTGATGCTGGGCATCTACCTGCCCATGCTGGTGGTGGAGCCCCTGCTGACCTACCGCTTTGGCCGTGTGCAGGAAACCATGCGCAAGGCTGTCTCCAAGGGTCTGCGCATCACGGTGGGCTACGCGCTCATCCTGTTCATCGTGGGCTGCCTGCGGGAGTGGCTGGCGCTGGGCAGTGTGTTTGGGATCCAGCTCAGCCGCTCTGTCCTGCCCATGGCATCCATGCCGGCAGGCGGTTTCATCGTGCTGGGCGTGGTGTGTGCCGTCTGGCGCGCGCTGGCCCGCAAACACAAGGAATACCTGAAAACTGAGGCGCGCGGCACTCTGGCTGCGCACCCCCGGAAGGAGGTGCAGGATCAGTGAGTGCTGTGATGAATACCATCGGTGTGGCCTTTGCCTACGCCGTGCTGGCCCTGTTTGCCCAGAACGCCATCTTTACCCGTGGTCTGGGCGTGTCACGCCTGATCCAGCTGGTGGGTGACGAGCGCACCAGCAGCTGGTGGTTTGCCCTGCTGCTCTGTGTTACCCAGACGCTGGTGGCCCCGCTGGCGTATTTTGCGGGCAGCCAGATCGTGGATCTGCCCTACCGTGCCCAGCTCCGCCCGCTGCTCTACCTGGCCTGTGTGGCGGTGGTCTGCATCTTTGAGCACGCCATCCTGCGGGCGGTCAAGGGCCCCCGCAGCGGCCTGCTCATCCGTATCCTGCCCATTGCCGCCGTGAACAGCGGCGTGCTGGGCACCGTGCTGGTGGAGCGCACCCAGAGCTTTACGCTGGCGCAGTCCATCGGCTTTGGCCTGGGCAGCGGCCTGGGCTACCTGCTGGCTGTGATGCTGGTGACCGAGGCGGGCAACCGCCTGCGCAGCAAGGCCATCCCCGAAGCATTCCGCGGCCTGCCCATCACCCTGATCTATATCGGTGTGCTGGCGCTGGCCATCTACGGCTTTACCGGCCATTCCGTGATCCTGTAAGTTGACCCCAAGGAGGGTGGTTGATTATGGCAAGATATCCCAAACGCCAGAAGGTCAAGCGCTACCGGCGCAGCTTTTACACCCGCGAGATGCGGCTGAAAAAGGGCATCGGCATTGCGGTGCTGGTGGTGGCCGTGCTGGCAGCGGCCTGGGTGGCCGCACCCCATGTGCTGGACTGGGCCACCCACACCTGGTATACCGTGGTGCGGGATCGTGACCTTTCCGCATCCAGTGCCGTCAGCGAGAGTGCATCCTCCGGGACGCAGAGCACCGCTGCCAGCGAACCGGCAGCTTCCTCGGTGCCGGAAAAGGAGCCGGAGCCCGAGGTCAAGGGCACTGATATTGTGACGGGCCTGTGGGCAGAGGTGGATGTGACCACCCTGACCGACGAGGCCGCCATCCGCTCCGCCGCCCGGCAGCTCAAGGCACAGGGCATGACCTATGCCATCCTGACCCTGAAGGACACCGCCGGGCAGGTGTATTACGCCTCCCAGACGGCGGTGGGTGCCGCCAATGCAGCCCCCACACAGGTCGAGCTGACGAGTGTGGCATCCATCTTCAAGGAGGAGGGGCTGGTGCCGGTGGCTGCGCTGAATGCCTTCCGTGACCCTGCCGGTGCCCGGGCCGACCACGCTCTGGCCATCCGGTATCAGGGGCAGGAGTACCTCTGGCTGGACAACAAGGCTTCCGCCGGAGGCAATCCCTGGCTGAACCCCTACGCTGCGGAGACCGTGCAGTATATCGGTGATCTGATCGCCGAGATGCACGCCGCCGGGTTTGATCAGGTGTTGCTGGAAAATGTCCGGTTCCCCTCGTCCACCAGCGCCAAGCAGGACTATGGCACCACCAACGGTGTGGATCGTGCCGGGCAGCTGACTGCGGATATCGCCGCCTGGCAGGCCCGCTTCGGAGATACGGTGACGCTCTGGTATGGTTATTCGCTGGCCGAGGTGACCGGCTCCTCCAGCCAGCTGGGAGCCCCTGCGGCCCAGCTGGGCGTGAAGAACCTGCTGGTGAAGGTCCCGTCCTCCTCTACGCTGGATGCAGCGGCCCGGGAGGAGCTGACCCTCTCCCTGACCGAGGCAGGTGTGGAGCATGTGGTCATCCGGGACGATGCCGCCAGCTATTTTGAGTGATCCCTGCGTTTTTGTGAGAGGGAGGGAAGTATTATGAACAAAACACCCTGTTTTTCCCCGGCGCACATTCTGCTGCCGTCGGAACAGATCCCGGTGGGGCAGTGGGGCTGTGTGGCCTGCGATCAGTTCACCAGTGACCGCTCCTATTGGGAAAAGGCTGCGCAGGCCGCCGCAGGCGGCCCCAGCACACTGGACCTGATCCTGCCGGAGGTCTATCTGGAAGAGGATGACGTGGATGCAAGGATCAGTGCCATCCATGCGGCCATGGACGATTACACCCGGAACGTGCTGACCCGCGCGGTGGACGGCTTCATTTATGTGGAGCGCACTGAGCAGAGCGGCCGGGTGCGGCAGGGCCTTGTGGGCAGGATCGACCTGGAGGCATACAGCTATGCCGAGGGCGCGGTGCCTGCCATCCGCCCCAGTGAGCACACCGTGGAAAGCCGCATCCCGCCCCGCATGGCGGTGCGCCGGGGGGCAAGGCTGGAAACGCCCCATATTATGATGCTGGCCGATGATCCCGGCTGCACCCTCATCGAGCCCATCGGCGAGAAAAAGAAGCAGCTGCGCAAGGTCTACGAGGGCGACCTGATGCTGAACGGCGGCCACATTGCCGGCTGGGCAGTGGAAGATCCCGCCCTGCTGGCACAGATCGACAGCGCCCTGAACGCTCTAGGCAGCCAGGAGGCCTTTGATGCCCGGTATCCCCAGGCAAAGGGCGGCGCGCCCCTGACGCTGGCCGTGGGCGACGGCAACCATTCGCTGGCTTCCGCCAAGGCCTGCTGGGAGGAGCTGAAAAAGACCCTGACCCCGGAGCAGCAGCTGACCCACCCGGCCCGCTGGTGCCTGGCTGAGGTCTGCAATGTCCACTCTCCGGCCATTGAGATCGAGCCCATCCACCGTGTCCTTTTCAATGTGGACTGCGGTGCCGTGCTGCTGGCCCTCATCGCGTGGAGCGATTCCCACGCGGCAGGCATCTGCTTCGGCGATGCAAAACAGCAGTCCTTTACGCTGGCAGGCCCCCATGTGGCCAATGTGCTCAGCTTTGAACATCCCGTTGCCCCGCTGACCGTGGGCACCATTGACGCATTCATTGAGTATTTCATGGCCCGCCACATCGAGGCCCGGGTGGATTATGTCCACGATGAGCCCGCTGTCCGCGCCCTGTGCAGGCAGGGGGGTGTGGCTTTCCTGATGCCGCCCTTTGAGAAGAGCGACCTGTTCAAGGGCATCGTTATGGGCGGTGTGCTGCCCCGCAAGACCTTCAGCATGGGGCACGCAGAGGAAAAGCGCTATTATATGGAATGCAGAAACATTTTAGGTGAAGAATGACATTTAACGAACTGAATCTTTCCGCGCCTGTGCTGCGTGCTGTGGCACAGGCGGGCTACGAATCCCCCTCGCCCATTCAGGCGGCGGCCATTCCGCCGGTGCTGGCCGGGAGGGACTTGATGGGCTGCGCCCAGACGGGTACCGGCAAGACGGCTGCCTTTGCGCTGCCCATGCTCGACCGCCTGACTGCCAGCGCGCCCCGCAAAAAGGGTGCCATCCGCGCCCTGATCCTGACCCCTACCCGGGAGCTGGCTTTGCAGATCGGCGAGAGCTTTGAAGCCTACGGCAAGTATCTGACCCTGCGCAGCACCGTCATCTTTGGCGGTGTGGGTCAGGCTCCGCAGGTCGCAGCCCTGAAAAAGGGCGTGGACATCCTCATTGCCTGCCCGGGCCGCTTGAACGACCTGGTGGGGCAGGGGCTGCTGGACCTTTCCAACATTGAGATCTTTGTTCTGGACGAAGCCGACCGGATGCTGGATATGGGCTTTGTCCACGACGTGAAAAAGGTGATCGCCAAGCTGCCCAGGCAGCGCCAGAACCTGATGTTCAGCGCCACCATGCCCAAGGAGATTGAGCAGCTGGCCGCAGGCATCCTGCACGACCCGGCCTTTGTCAAGGTAGACCCGGTGTCCAGCACGGTGGAACGCATCCAGCAGAGCCTGTATTTTGTGGAGAAGGGCAACAAGAAGTTCCTGCTGCCCTGGCTCATCAAAAACCTGAGGCCTGAGGTGGTGAACGCGCTGGTGTTCAGCCGCACCAAGCACGGAGCCGATAAAATTGCAAAAGACCTGAACAAGCAGGGCATCCCCGCCGCCGCCATCCACGGCAACAAGAGCCAGACCGCCCGCGTGACGGCGCTGGAGGATTTCAAGGCGGGCAAGACCCGGGTGCTGGTGGCGACCGATATCGCCGCCCGCGGCATTGACATCAGCGAGCTGTCCCATGTGTTCAACTACGACCTGCCTGAGGTGCCCGAGACCTACGTCCACCGCATTGGCCGCACGGCCCGTGCCGGTGCCGACGGCACTGCCGTCAGCTTCTGCGCCCCGGAGGAAAAGGAATATCTGGCCGGGATCGAAAAGCTGAACCGCCGCCAGATCCCGGTCGTCTCCGGCCATCCCTGGGACGGCGTGCCTGCCCCTGTCAAGGCTGCGCCCCCGGTGCGGGGCAAAAAGCCCAAGGCGGAAGCAGAGCAGCCGGAAAAGCCTGTGAAGGCAGAGAAGCCTGCCAAAGCAGAAAAGGCAGCCAAGGCCGAAAAGCCCGCTGCCCCCAAGAAGGAAAAAGCGGCTGCAAAACAGCCCAGCCCCAAGAATACCGAACCGAAAGAAGGAACATCCATGGAGGAAAACCAGAAGCGTACTTCCGGCGGCCGCAATGAGAACCGCCGCTCCAATAACAGCCGCACCCGCCGCGAGGGCAATGCCCCACAGCCGGCCAACCGCGGCAGCAACGCCCAGCCCAAATTCGACCCCCACTTTGTGAGCGCCCCGGAGGCTACTCCTCTGCGCCCGGTCAAAAAGGCTCCGGCTGCGCAGCCTGCCGCAAAGCAGACTGCTCCGGCCCAGAACGGCCAGCGTCAGCGCGGCGGTCAGCCTGCCCGTGCCGAGCAGCGCACCGACCGCAATGATCCGCGCACCGAGCAGCGGGCAGAACGGAACAGCCGCAATACCCGCCCGGCCCAGAACAGCCAGAGCCAGCAGGGCAGCCGCAATAACCGCAATGCAGTGCAGAGCAGCCGCCCCGCCAAGAGCGAGGCACCCCGCGGCCGCAGCCGGAACGCCGCCCCCGCACGGGACGAAGATCCGGGCCTGATGCTGATCAGCCGCCGCCCGCCCCAGCAGAAGTTCACCAACTTTGAAGAGTATATGACCGCCCACGGCGGTGCCACCGCACCCATTGAGGATCACACCGATGAAACCTGAGCCGTTTGCCCCCTGGCAGTGCCCGCTCTGCGGCGAACCCCTGACCGGGGACACTGCCCTGAAATGCGGCAGGAACCACAGCTTTGACCGGGCGAAAGAGGGGTACTGGCACCTGCTGCCGGTGCAGAGTATGCGCACCAAGGCCCCGGGCGACAGCAAAGAGATGGTCGCCGCCCGCCGTGCCTTCCTGAACGCCGGGTATTACGGCATCTTCGGCCGGGCGCTGGGGGAACTGTGCCTTGCGTATGGTGTTCCCACCGGGGCAGATGCACCGCTCCACCTGCTGGATGCGGGCTGCGGCGAGGGCTGGTACGACCGCTGCATTGCACAGGCCTTTGCGCAGGCGGGCAGGCCGGTGCAGCTGGCGGGCTTTGATATTGCAAAGCCTGCGGTGCGTCTGGCTGCAAAGGCACTGCCTGCCGCAAAATACGCGGTGGCATCCAGTTTTGCCCAGCCTGTCCGCACCGGATGGGCCGACCTGCTGCTCAACTGCTTCTCGCCCTTTGCACAGGAAGAGTTCCGGCGCGTGCTGCGCCCGGGCGGACGGATGATCTATGTCGTGCCCGGTGCAGAGCACCTCTACCAGATGAAGGCTGTCCTCTACGACACGCCCTATAAAAATCCGGTGCAGGAGGTGGCCTATGAGGGCTTCCGTTCCATCGGGGAGCGGGAGGTCTCGGGCCGCATCACGGTGCCTGCCGGGCAGCTGGAGGCGCTGTTCGCCATGACCCCCTATTACTGGAAAACGCCACGGGATGGCGCGGCCCGCCTGGCCGCCCTGCCCGAACTGACCACGGATATCGCGTTCCGCTTCCTCGTGTTTGAAAAAGAATGATCGAAAAGCCCCCGGCCTGTGAGGATACAGGCCGGGGGCTTTTTGCGTGCAGAAAACAGGGTCACATTGCGATCCAGCCCAGTGCGTTGGCGACCGAGCTGGCCAGGATGATGGCCGCGAAGATGGGGCAGAGATACCGGAGCATAAAGTTGAACACCGGTTTGCGGCGGAAGGGCTGACCTTCCCGTGTGACCTCTTCCTCGATCTTTTCCACGCCGACGATTCGGGAGACCAGCAGGCAGGTGGCAATGGCCGCAATGGGCATCATCACCGAGTTGGTCAGGAAGTCGAAGAAATCGAGGAACTGCATCCCGAACACGGTCACGCTGGCAAGGGGGCCGTAGCCCAGCGCGGAAAGGCTGCCCAGTGTGATCATAATACAGCCGATGAGGATGGTGGAGCGGGTGCGGTCCCAGCCCAGCTCGTCCTCAAAGGTAGAAACAGCACTCTCGGTCAGGGCAATGGAGCTGGTGAGGGCTGCGAACAGCACCAGCACAAAGAAGAGCACGCCTACGGCAGTGCCCATGCCCATGCTGGCAAAGACCTTGGGGATGGTAATGAACATCAGGGCCGGGCCCGCCTGCAGGGTGTCAGGGTCGCCGCCCGAAAAAGCGAACACGGCGGGAATGATCATCAGGCCCGCCATGATGGCAATGGCGGTGTCGAAGATCTCCACATTTTCCGTGGACTGCTCAATGGACACGTTCTTTTTCATGTAGGAACCAAAGGTCACCAGGATGCCCATGGCAATGGAGAGGGAGTAGAACATCTGCCCCATGGCGGAAACCACGGTCATCCACGAGAAGTTGGCCGGGTTGGGCACCAGAAAATACTTTACGCCCGCCAGTGCGCCGGGCCGTGTGACCGAGTAGACGGCAATGACTACCGAGAGCACCACCAGCACCGGCATCATCACCTTGGAAACGCGCTCCACGCCGTTGCGCACACCCGCAAAGATGATGCCCAGCGTGATAAAGGTGAACAGCAGGAACGCGATCTCGGCCAGCAGACCGTTGGAGATGAAGCCGGAGAAATACCCGTCCGATGCCAGCGCGCTGCCGTGGCCGGTGAGATACTGGGCCAGATAGTGGATGACCCATCCGCCGATGACCGAATAATAGGGAACGATCAGGATGGGGATGACGGCGTTGATCCAGCCGCCGAACGCCAGCCCCTTCCCCTTGCCAAAATGGCTGTAAGCGCCCACCGGGCTTTTGCGGGTCATCCGGCCCAGCGCCGTTTCGGCAATGATCATGGTGTAGCCAAAGGTGACAGCCAGCAGGATGTAGATGAGCAGAAAAATGCCGCCGCCGTATTTTGCGGCCAGATACGGGAAGCGCCAGATGTTTCCCAACCCGACCGACGCACCGGCGGCGGACAGCACGAATCCGAGTTTGCCGGAAAACGCACTGCGCTTGTGTTGAGTTTCCATGTTTTTTTCCTCTTTTCCAGTTGATAAAATCAAGTGTAACATAGAAAAAACGGGATTTCAACGAATCGCAGGCGTTTCACCGGTGGAGAGATTTCAGGTGGAAGGTGAAGAAAAGTGAATCACTTTCGGGTAAAGGGCTCCATACCGTGCTCCTCGGGGGTGTAGTATTCCATCAGGGAAATGTAGTTTTCCGGGTGGTGGCAGAACGCCGCGCGCAGAACACTGTCCAGCTCGCCCCGGGCGGTGAGCAGACGGATGATGTACTGGGCCACCATCTGCACCACATCGGTCTCGATGCCGTAGCACAGGCCGACCGCCAGCACCGGGATGAGGATCTGCCGGGCCAGCAGGGGCACGTTCTGGCCGTACCGCTCAAGGATGGGGCGGCTCATGGTGGAAGCGGCCCAGACGCTGCCCACGATCTGCCAGTAATCGATCTCTTTCATGTGGGAAAGGCTCTGCAGCCGCTCCACGATCTCGCCGTCGCTGAGGATGTAGCCATCGACCACCTCTTTTTCGGAGCGGATAAAGGCACACTGGATCATGTCCATGATGGCGGCTTCGTATTTCTGGTGGAAATTTTCCCGGGAAACGCAGAACTTGGCCACGATGTTGATGAGGGCACTGGTGTCCTCGGCGGTGGCAAGACTGCTGATCACCAGCGGCGTTGGGCCGAATTCCGCCCCCAGTGCATCCAGGTCGGCCAGCTCTTCGGCATTCCGGGTGGCGGGCAGAAAGCGGTCACAGCCGTTGCGGTGGTAGCCCCAGGCAGCGGGCAGCACCCGGGCCACCGCGTCGCCGCTGGAAATGATGCTGAAGATGTTGCTCTCGGGCCAGTTTTCCAGCAGGGTGCCGTCCGGGGCGTGATTGGCATCGAAATCCTGCTGCAGGTCAGGTCGGTCGGCGGCAGTCAGGGCTGCAGGCACCGCAAAGCCGTAGGCATAAATGTTCTCCCGCCCCAGCTGGGGGAGCTCCCGGGCGATCTTTGCCGCCAGCAGATTTGCAATGATGGAACCGCGGCTGTAGCCGCCCAGCCAGAGCTTGAAGGCACCGCCCTGCCCTGCCCGGGCCAGATAGGCCTTGAGGGACGCAAACACCGCCGCCACAGGCGTGACAAAGCCGGTGTGCGCGCTGGTATCACCTGTGTGGAAGTTGCTGGCCCACTCGCCGCCATAGCCGCCGCCCCGCAGGACAAGCGCCACAAGGGTGGTACGCTGGCCGTTCAGGGTCAGGGTCTTGCGGGCCAGCGAGTAGCCCACAAAGTCTCCGGCCCGGCCGGTGTCGAGATCGTAATTGTAGAACAGCGCGTCCTCAAAGCCCAGGGCCTCGTAGGCGGCGGCAATGTGGGCTTCCCGCCCCACAGAGCCATTGACCCAGTATTCCGCATCGCTGGCCACGGTGTTGGCCGCAGCGCAGACCAGACCCAGCGTTGCCAGCGCCAGCTGGTGGTCATATTGGGTGGCCGGGTGGGTGAAAAAGCTGTCGGAGTAATAGAACGCGTGGGTCAGGTCACAGCCGCTCAGGTCGCTGCGGATGCCGATGGTGTAGCGGCCATCCGGCACTGCATGGCCCACGGAGCCCTGCCCGGCGGCCTGGACCATCAGTCCGGGCAGCAGAGTGCTGCCGGCCGCAAACCCCAGCACCTTGCAAAAACTTCTTCGATCCATAATTTTTCCCCTCAAAAACCAGAATGGATTTTTTCTTAGTATACCGTATCCCGGGCGGGGATACAATCCAAAGTTTTCCGGGCGGCAAAAAACGGGCCGGTGTTACGCACACCGGCCCGTTATGTTACACTGTTGTTCAGTCCAGATCCTTGCAGCACTCCACGATGTGGTGGAACATCTGCTCCACGGCGGGAGCCATGGCGGTGGGGCGCTGGACGGCCAGACCCACCACGCGGTCCTCTTCGGGCTCGATGGGGTAGATCTTGACCGCTGCCGTGCAGTTGCGCAGCAGCATCCGGGGCATGATGGAAATACCCAGGCCTGCCTCGACCATGGCAATGTTCGACTGGTCGTCGATGACATGGCAGCGGCGCTCCGTTGAGAGGGAATACTTCTTGAGGAACTGACGCATCTCCGCATCGGTGGCATCCCACTGCACCACAAAGTTCTGCCCGTTCATCAGGGCGGGGGTCATCACGCCGTTGGGCGGCTCGGGCCAGTCCATGGGGGTGATGCAGAGCAGCGGCTCGTGGAACAGCTCGGTCAGAACAAACTCCTCCCGGCAGTTGTTGGAGAGGAAGGCAATGTCCACCTGACCGGTGCGCAGCCACTCCTTAACATCGTCGTAGGTGCCCTGATAGACCTCGACTTCGATCTGGGGGTAGTGGGCCATAAAGCCCTTGAGGATGCTGGGCAGCAGCCCGGAGCAGATCGAGTTGAAGGCACCCAGCTTGACCTTGCCTTTTTCCAGGCCGTTCAGGCGGGCAATGCTCTGCTGCAGGGCCTCGTCGCTGTTCAGCACCGCACGGATGGAGGGGTACAGCGAAGCGCCGTAGCTGGTCATGGTAACGCCATTTTTGCCGCGATTGAATAAGGTGAAGCCCAGCTCAGCCTCCATTACGGCGATGGCGTGGCTGATGGCCGAGGGGGTCAGATGCAGCTGCTGAGCCGCCTTGTTAAAGCTGCCCTGCCGTGCAACTGCGTCGAAAATCTCATAAGAAAACAGCGTCATTCCCAATGCCTCCTTCCGGTCTGATCTGGTTCGGAGACGCTCGATCCTCTGTGAATCTTTTTCATCTTTGGTTTGAGATAGTTCAATTATCTTCTTGATTTTACTATCCTGCGCCCGTCCTGTCAAGCATTTTGGGCGGATTTGTGCACGCTCTGTGTAGATTTTGCCGCAGCAGACGGAGGAAATGCCACCTTTCCTCCGTTATAGTTCTTATAACGATTTTTTACAAACTGACCGAGGTGTTTTTTATGACCGCACTTTCCCCGGGCTGCAGCTTCAGCGGCACCGCCCTTAAAACCATTGCCTGCATCACCATGCTGGTGGACCATATCGGCGCGTCCTGCATCGAGGCAGGGATCCTTACGCCCGGGCTGGACATCGGCACCCTCTCGCGGGACACCCTTTCCGCCTATCCGCTGTACCGGCTGGACATGGTGCTGCGCTTCACCGGGCGGCTGGCCTTTCCTATCTTCTGCTTCCTGCTGGTGGAGGGCTTTGTACATACCCGCGATGTGAAAAAATACGTCCGTAGGCTGTTCCTGTTTGCCCTCATCAGTGAGGTGCCCTTTGACCTTGCGTTTTTCCGCACCCCCTTTGACCCCAGTGCACAGAACGTTTACTGGACGCTGGCGCTGGGCGTGCTGGCCATGGCAGGGCTCAAGCATTTTGAAAAGCCGGACGGCTCTGCCAGCTGGAAAGGACTCTTGTGTGCGGCAGGCTGCACGCTTGCGGCGCTTCTGGCTTGTACGGACTACAACGGCATCGGTGTGTTCATCATCTGTGCGCTGTACCTAACCCGTGGCGACCGCAAGCGGCAGTGCATCGTGGGCGCGCTGCTGTTTTTGTTCGAGCTCACCGCCCCGCTGGCCTTTGTGCTGGTCTGGTTCTACAACGGGCAGCGGGGTGCGTGCAGTCCGCTGCAAAAGAAGGCCTTTTACTGGTTCTACCCGGTGCACCTGAGCGTGCTGGCTGTGGTGACGAATCTGATCTTGTAACAAAAAGGCCGCTTTCACGGAACAAATTCCGAGGAGGCGGCCTTTTGGCTTCTGAAAATGGAAAAAGCCCGGTGATTTCAAAGAATCATCGAGCTTTTTCTTGGCGGAGTAGGAGGGATTTGAACCCTCGCGCCGTTGTTT
>ENA-OZAV01000709-OZAV01000709.1-human-gut-metagenome-genome-assembly--contig:-NODE-709-length-13854-cov-9.175882_pt1 | contig 13854 bp, 14 predicted proteins | sample MGYA00243307_ERZ653511 | MGnify/ENA primary metagenome ERZ653511 (study PRJEB26926, sample SAMN06165165) | human gut metagenome | biome: ENVO:00009003; feature: ENVO:2100002; material: ENVO:00002003...
GCTTCCTGCTGGTCAAGGCAGGCGGCGCTCTGATCGATAACATGGCATGGCTGTTCGCCATTGGTGCCGCTGTTGGTCTGGCTGATGACCACGACGGTACCGCTGGTCTGGCTGGCCTGGTCAGCTACCTGATGATGCAGCAGCTGCTGAGCCCCGGCGTGGTCAGCATGGTGCGCACCCTGGAAGAGGGCACCGCTACCTACATCGCTTTCCAGAAGGTGGCCGGCAACTCTTTCATCGGCATCCTGGCCGCTGTGGTGGGTGCAGCCTGCTACAACAAGTTCAAGAGCACTCAGATGCCTGACTGGCTGGCATTCTTCTCCGGCAAGCGCTTCGTTGCAATCGCCACCGGCCTGATCTCCATCGTTGTTTCTGTCGTTCTGCTGTTCGTCTGGCCCGTCATCTTCGGTGCACTGGTCGCCATCGGCAACGGTATCGCTGGCATGGGCGGCATCGGCGCTGGCATCTACGCCTTCCTGAACCGTCTGCTGATCCCCACCGGCCTGCACCACGCTCTGAACAACGTGTTCTGGTTCGACACCATCGGCCTGGGCGACCTGTCCCACTTCTGGGCAGGCGAGACCTCTGCTGATGTGGGCTGGAGCCTGGGTATGTACATGTCCGGCTTCTTCCCCTGCATGATGTTCGGTATCGCCGGTGCTGCACTGGCCATGGTCCGTACCGCCAAGAACAAGAAGGCTGCCATCGGTCTGGTTCTGTCCGCTGCTATCTGCGCCTTCGTCTGCGGCGTTACCGAGCCCTTCGAGTTCGGCTTCATGTTCCTGTGCTTCCCGCTGTACGTTGTGTACTCCGCTCTGTACGGCATCTTCACCATCATCACCTACTACTCCGGTTTCCGTGCTGGCTTCTGCTTCTCCGCAGGTGCTACCGACCTGGTGTTCTCCGCTTCTCTGCCTGCAGCTGCTAAGACCTGGATGATCATTCCTCTGGGCATCGCTGCATTCGTGGTGTTCTACTTCGTGTTCTACTTCGCCATCACCAAGTTCGACCTGAAGACCCCCGGCCGTGAGGACGAGGATGCCGAAGAGGCTGAGAAGAAGGTCGTTCTGGCCAACAACAACTACACTGAGGTTGCTGCTGGCGTGCTGAAGGCCATCGGCGGCAAGGAGAACGTCTCCAGCGTGGACTACTGCGCTACCCGCCTGCGCTTCACCATTAAGGACTACACCGCTGTGGATGAGAAGGCTGTGAAGGCTGCCGGTGCTGCCGGTGTCATCCGCCCCGACAAGACCACCTGCCAGGTCATCATCGGCACCAAGGTGCAGTTCGTGTATGATGAGCTGAAGAAGATGCTGTAAGCATCCTTCTGAGCACGTTTCCGTGCGGAAGGCTGGTTGCTTCCGCATCCGTTCCCAAACTGTAAAAATGCCGCTGAGGGCGGGCGTTTACGCCCCGCTTTCGGCGGCATTTTGTTTTGTTCACAAACCGGCTACCCTTTTGGCTGGAAAATATGCTATACTGAAAACAACAAAGCAAAATAACAGGAGGTTCCCCATTATGAAGATCATTCGTGCAAAAGATTACAAGGACATGTCCCGCAAGGCTGCCAACATCATCTCCGCACAGGTCATTATGAAGCCCAACTGCGTGCTGGGTCTGGCGACCGGCGGCACCCCTGTTGGCGCATACGCTCAGCTGGTGGACTGGTACAACAAGGGTGACCTGGATTTCTCTGAGGTCACCACCGTCAATCTGGATGAGTACCGCGGCCTGCCCAAGGAGCACCCCGAAAGCTATTGGAGCTTTATGCACAAGAACCTGTTTGACAAGGTCAACATCCGCCCCGAGGCCATCCACCTGCCCGACGGCACCAACCCCGATGCTGCGGATGCCTGCAAAAAGTACAATGAGATCATCCACAGCGTGGGCGGCATCGACCTGCAGCTGCTGGGCCTTGGCCCCAACGGCCACATCGGCTTCAACGAGCCGGGCGAGGCCTTTGAGCTGGAGACCCACTGCGTGGATCTGACCCCTGCCACCATCGAGGCCAACAAGCGCTTCTTCGACGGCAACGAGGATCTGGTGCCCAAGCAGGCCTACACCATGGGCATCAAGACCATCATGCAGGCCCGCAAGGTTCTGGTGGTGGCCAACGGTCTGGCAAAGGCAAAGGCAGTCAAGGCGGTCGTCTCCGGTCCTGTGACCCCCGAGTGCCCGGGCTCCATCCTGCAGATGCACCCCGACTGCATCCTTGTGGCCGATGAGGAAGCACTGAGCCTGCTGTAAGACAAAACCTCTCCGTCTGCTTCGCAGACGGAGAGGTTTAGGAGGCAATAAAATGATCATCAAAAATGCTCTGATTTATACCCCCCGCCACACCTTTGAGGAGGGGAGCCTGACCATCCGGGAGGGGCGCATCGTGCCCTTTGCACAGCCGGAGGAAGGCGAAGAAATCGTGGATGCCAAGGGCGCTTACGCTCTGCCGGGCCTGGTGGATATCCACTTCCACGGTGCTATGGGCAAGGATTTCTGTGACGGCAATGAAGAAGCCATCCAGACCCTGGCCGATTTTGAGGCCGGTAAGGGTGTGCTGGCCATCTGCCCCGCCACTATGACTTTCTCGGAAGAGATCCTGAACGGCGTGATGGATGCTGCCGCCGCCCATCAAAACGGCAGAGGCGCAGACCTTGTGGGTATCAACATGGAGGGCCCCTTCATCAGCCCCAACAAGGTGGGTGCCCAGAACCCGGAGTATCTCCACAAGGCGGATGTTGCCATGTTCCGCCGCCTGCAGAAGCGGGCAAACGGCCTGATCAAGCTGGTGGATATCGCCCCGGAGGAGCCGGGTGCGCTGGAGTTCATTGCTGCCTGCCATGACGAGGTGCGCATCTCCATTGCCCACACCTGCACCAGCTACGACACAGCCAACGCTGCCTTTGACGCAGGCGCGACCCACATGACCCACCTGTACAACGCCATGCCCGGCATCACCCACCGGGAGCCCGGCCCCATCATTGCGGCGCTGGAACGGGGCGCGGAGGTGGAGCTCATCACCGACAACGTTCACATCCACCCGGCCATGGTGCGGTTCACCTTCAACACCTTCGGGGATGACCATGTCATCCTGATCGCCGACAGCATGATGGCCTGCGGCCTGCCCGACGGCCAGTACAGCCTGGGCGGTCAGGCGGTCACGGTCAGCGGCCCCCGCGCCACCCTGACCGAGCATCCCGGCACCATTGCGGGCAGTGCCACCTGCCTGTACGACTGCATGAAGCGTGCAGTGCTGGAGATGAACGTCCCGCTGGAAAGCGCTGTCCGCGCCGCCAGCGAAAACCCCGCCAAGAGCATTGGCATCGACAATGATTACGGCAGTCTTGCTGCAGGCCGCTACGGCAATGTGATCCTGGCAGACAAGGAGCTGAATATTCAGGCTGTCTACCAGAAAGGAACCCGTATCGTATGAATCCCGAGAGCCTGATCTGGCGGCTGCTGACCGCCGAAGAGCTGACGAACGTTTACCTGAACGAGATGCGCCGGGATTTTCCTGCCGGAGAGCTGAAGCCCCTGAGCATGATCCTGAACAGCGAGGCCGCCGGTACCGCCCACACCTGGGGCGTGTATGAGGACGACGCGCTGGTGGCGTATCTGTTGATGGTGCGGCCCGTGGGCTGTGAGGTGAGCCAGCTGGACTACTTTGCCGTTCTGCCCCAGTATCGGGTCGGCGGCATCGGAGCCGCTCTGCTGGCCGCCCTGCCTGACCACGAGAAGGGCGCGCAGGCCATCCTCATTGAAGCGGAGTGCCCCGAAAAAGCGGAGGACGAGGCCATGGCCGTGCGCCGCCTGGGCTTTTACGCCCGGTGCGGGGCCAAGGACACCGGCTGGACAGAGCATCTCTTTGATGCCTGGTTCCGGGTGCTGGTGCTCCCCTGCTGCGGCGGAAAGGTGCGCAGCCCCGAGGAAGCCGTGCGGCAGCTGGCAGACTGCTACCGCCGCACCATGGGCGAGCCCCAGTGGCGCAGGAACGTCACCTTCTACCGCCCCGATGGCGTGGAGGTCGAGCTTTAACGACGGTGCTTTGTCCATCCGTGCAGACTTTCCCGATATGCCAAGGGCTCCCCTATGAGGGGAGCTGGCGAGCGTAGCGAGACTGAGGGGTTGAATTCTGTCCCTTGACAGTCTGGGTAAATATGGTACTATGGTGATAGGAACAAACCAGATCTGAAATGGGAGGAATTTCTGATGCGCAATGTTTTTTCCCGCCGTGATTTTCTGAAAGCATCTGCCGCCGCTGTGCTGGCCGCTTCTGCCGCTGGTGTCCTCACCGGCTGCGATGGGGGAGGCAGCGAGATCCCGTCCGCAACCATCGGGCTGGGTGAGTTTGAAGTGACCATGACCGGCAACATGACCATCACTGGTGATGAGGTCGTGGGCAATGAGAACGCCAACGGCTACCTCTGCAAACCCAATGTGCGGATTCGGTACAATGGTGCAGCCAGCGAGATCAAATACAATTTTGCCGGTGTCTTTGTGGCAAAAATTGATAAGACCGCGCTGGAACTGACCAATGGAAAAGAGGAAATCTCCTCTAAACTGACAAAGACTTATGTGCCGCAGTTCCGTGCAAAGGCCAGTGGGTACGGTTCTTTTAAGCAGGGCGTACCCTTCAAGCTGTATGTGACCCTGCAAGGCAAGACAGCCGAGTTTGCTCTGACGAGCGACGGCAAAGTGACAGTCTCCGCTGTCGATAAAGTCTAATATCCCCCAAGAGCCCGAGGTGCACCCGCACCCCGGGCTTTTTTGCGCCCAAATTTTACATTGGGGCCAAAACATGTCCAAACAATTTACCTCGATTTTTCCCGCTTGTGGTCGAAGCGGTTCTCCGACTGGGATACAATAGTGCCGTACCCAAGGAAAATACGAAAACAAGAGCCGGGAACGGAAAGCCCGGATGTTTGGAGGACAAATATTATGAAAAAGATCACACGTCGTTCGTTTCTCACTGTCTGCGGTGCTGTTGCTGCCGCTGCTGCCCTGACCGCCTGCGGCGGTTCTGCTTCCTCTGCTGCAGCTTCTTCTTCTACCGCTGCAGGCTCCACTGCTTCTTCCACCGCTGCTGCCCTGTCCGGCAACGTTGCTACCGGTGGTTCCACCTCCATGAAGAACGTCATCGCTGCCCTGACCGAAGGCTTTGCTGAGGTTGAGCCGGGTGTCACCGTCAGCTACGACCCCACCGGTTCCGGCGCAGGCATCACCGGTGCTACCGATAAGACCCTGGACATCGGCCTGTCCTCTCGTGCCCTGAAGGACGACGAGAAGGCTGACGTGGAGGGCACCACCATCGCTCTGGACGGCATCGCCATCATCGTCAACAATGCAAGCAAGGTCGAGGATCTGACCGTTGACCAGCTCAAGCAGATGTTCACCGGCGAGATCACCAACTGGTCTGAGGTTGGCGGCGACGACGGCGAGATCGTTCTGATCGGCCGTGAGGCTGGCTCCGGCACCCGTGATGGCTTTGAGAGCATCGTGGATGTCAAGGACAGCTGCAAGTATGCTCAGGAGCTGACCGCTACCGGCGCTGTCATCAGCGCTGTGGAGGCCAACCCTCTGGCCATCGGCTACGCTTCCCTGTCCGCTGTGGGCGACACCGTGAAGATGGTCACCGTTGGCGGTGTGGAGTGCAGCGAGGAGACCGTCAAGGACGGCAGCTACGAGGTGCAGCGTCCCTTCGTGTTCGTCACCAACAAGTCTGTCGCTCTGTCTGAGCAGGCACAGGCTTTCTTCGACTTTGCCACCAGTGCCGATGCTGCTGACCTGATCCGCACTGCCGGTGCTGTTCCTGTGAATGAGTAATTGCGGAAAGCAATGATGCTATGAACAACAAAAAGATTTCTCTCCCCAGAACCCCTGCTGAGTGGCTGGAAGCGGTGATGAACTTCATCTTCTTCCTCTGCGGCATCCTGGCGGTGGGCTGTGTACTCCTGATCTCGGTGTACATGGTCCTCTCCGGTGTGCCTGCCATCCAGAAGATCGGGCTGTTCCGGTTCCTGTTCGGCACCCGGTGGGCTTCCACCGCTGCCGACCCGGCCTACGGCATTCTGCCCTTCATCCTGTCCAGCGTTTACGGCACGCTGGGTGCCACCGTGATCGGTGTGCCCATCGGCCTGCTGACGGCGGTGTTCCTCTCCAAGGCCGCAGGCCCGAAGGTGCGCACCGTGGTCGTGACCGCCATTGAGCTGCTGAGCGGCATCCCCAGCGTGGTGTTCGGCCTGCTGGGTATGCAGGTGCTGGTGCCCGCCGTGGCCAGGACCTTTGGCAAGGCCTCCGGTGCCTGCTTGCTGAGCGCCATCGTGGTGCTGGCGGTGATGATCCTGCCCAGCATCGTGTCGGTGTCGGTCACAGCGCTCAACGCTGTGCCGCCGGAGTATGAGCAGGGCAGCCTGGCTCTGGGCGCAACGGATGCCGAGACCTGGTTCAAGGTCAGCGTCCCCGCTGCCAGGAGCGGCATTGCCGCCGGGATCGTGCTGGGCATCGGCCGCGCCATCGGCGAGGCCATGGCCGTGATGATGGTGGCTGGCAACAGCCCCAACATGCCGGACAGCCTGTTCCGCAGCGTCACCTTCCTGACCACCGCCATTGCCAAGGAGATGAGCTACGCCAGCGGCCTGCAGAAACAGGCGCTGTTCAGCATTGCGCTGGTGCTGTTCGTCTTTATCATGGGCATCAATATCCTGCTCAATGTGGTGCTGAAGGGAGGAAAGCGCGATGAATAACAGTGCTTCTGCCTCCCGCCGCACCTGGAACCGCGTGATGAACGCTCTGGTCTGGGCCTCGGCTGTGCTGGTCATCGTACTGGTGGCAGGCATTCTGGGCATGGTGCTGGTGCGCGGCATCCCGCACATCAGCTGGAAATTCCTGACCACCACCGCCAGTGTGCTGAAGGGCACGGACGGCATCCTGCCTGCGATCCTCAACACGCTGTATGTCATCCTGCTGACGCTTTTGATCGTACTGCCGCTGGGTGTGGGCGCGGCCGTTTACCTGACCGAGTACGCCCAGAATCGCAAGGTCATCTCGGTGATCGAGTTCACCAACGAGACGCTGGCGGGCATCCCCAGTATCATTTACGGTCTGGTGGGCATGCTGGTGTTTGCCCAGACACTGGGCTTCCAGACCTGCCTGCTCTCCGGCAGCCTGACGCTGGTGATCATGAACCTGCCCACCATCATCCGCACCACCCAGGAATCCCTGAAAACGGTGCCCCAGGGCTACCGTGAGGGTGCGCTGGGTCTGGGCGCGGGCAAGTGGCACATCATCCGCACCATCGTGCTGCCCTGCAGCATCGACGGCATCGTGACCGGCTGCATCCTGGCCGTGGGCCGCATCGTGGGCGAAAGCGCCGCGCTGCTCTTCACCGCCGGTGCCGCCGAGGTCATTGCCAACGGCGTGCTCAAGGCCTACACCTCCAACGGTGCCACCCTGTCGGTGCTGCTCTACCTCCGTGCCTTTGAGGACGGCGATTTCGACTCCGCCTGGGCCATTGGTGCAGTGCTGCTGGTGCTGGTGCTTGCCATCAATCTGGCAGCCCGGCTGGCCAAAACCAAACTGAAACAGAAGCAGTAGATAACTCCCTCCGTCATCGCTGCGCGATGCCACCTCCCTCACGGAGGGAGGCTTATCCTGCCCGCAACGCAAAAGGCTCCCTCTCAGAGGGAGCTGGCGCGGCATAGCCGCGACTGAGGGAGTCAATACAAGAGGAAAACTATGGAAAACGTATCACCCATTCTCACAGCCAAAAACCTGAACCTCTGGTACGGGGATTTCAAGGCGCTGAAAGATATTTCGCTGGACATGGGCGAGCGGGAGATCACGGCCCTGATCGGCCCCTCCGGCTGCGGCAAGTCCACCTTCCTGAAGACCCTGAACCGGATGAACGACCTTGTGCCCGGGATCCGCATCGAGGGTGATGTCCGCCTGAAAGGGCAGGATATCTTTGCCCGCGAGATGCAGCCCACCGAGCTGCGCCGCCGGGTGGGCATGGTGTTCCAGAAGGCCAACCCCTTCCCCATGAGCATCTACGATAACATCACCTACGGCCCCAGGCTGCACGGTGTGCACAACAAGGCAGAGCTGGACGAGCTGGTGGAAAGCTCCCTGAAGGGTGCCGCCCTCTGGAACGAGGTCAAGGACCGCCTGAAAAAGAGCGCTCTGGGCCTTTCCGGCGGCCAGCAGCAGCGCCTGTGCATTGCCCGCGCCCTGGCTGTCAAGCCCGAAGTCCTGCTGATGGATGAGCCCACCAGCGCCCTGGACCCCGGCTCCACCATGAAGGTGGAGGAGCTGATGAGCGAGCTGAAAAAGAACTACACCGTGGTCATCGTGACCCATAACATGCAGCAGGCTGCCCGTATCAGTGACCGCACCGCCTTCTTCCTGCTGGGTGAGCTGGTGGAAGCCGGCCCCACGGCGCAGATCTTCAGCACCCCGCAGGATAAGCGCACCGAGGATTACATTTCGGGCCGGTTCGGCTAAGGAGAAAAACGCAATGAGCAACCGTACACAATACGAAAACGACCTTGCTGCCCTGAAAACGGCCCTGACCGAGATGGGGCAGAGCGCTGCCGATGCCGTGGAAGCTGCAATGGAAGCCCTCTGCACCGCCGATACCGAGGCTGCCGCCGCCGTGGCGCAGGGCGATGGCCGCATCAACAACATGGAGCGGGACATTGAGCACCGCTGCATGACCCTGCTGCTCCGCCAGCAGCCGGTGGCAGGCGACCTGCGCCGCATCTCCACCACCATGAAGGTGGTCACGGATGTGGAGCGCATCGGCGACCATGCCTCCGATATCGCGGAGATCATCCCCCATCTGGTCACTGTCCGCAAGGAGGGCGACCCTGCTGTGAGCCAGGCCATCAAGATGGGCCAGAAGGCGCACAAGATGATCCTGGATGCCCTGAATGCCCTGACCGCTGAGGACGAGCAGGCCGCCCTCAGGGTCATTGCCGCCGACGATGAGGTGGACTACGATTTCAACGCCATCAAGCATACGCTGGCGCAGGAGATCGCCGCCGACCCCGGCAAGGTGGATGCCGCCCTGGATCTGCTCATGGTCATCAAATATCTGGAGCGCATCGGCGACCACGCCGTGAACCTGGCCGAGTGGGTGGAGTTCGTCCGCAGCGGGCGTTATCATAACGAAAATATGTTCTGATCTTTTGTTTCTGTAAAAATTTGAGCTTCCTGCAATTATTTCTGTGCCCCGCCCGTATTATAGGCAGAAAGGCTTCCCCAGAAAGCCTGATGAACTGGCTGCGGCGGGTGTCCGGCATCCCCCTGTCCCCGCCCGCCGCTGCCGCAACGGAGGGTTTTAACGCTATGGTACAGACCAAGAATTTCCCGCTGGAAACGCGCGGCGAGGCGGTCAGCCGCGAAGCGCTGGTCCAGGCGGCATTACAGGAGATCACCCAGAATTACCGCGAAGCAAGCCTTTCCAATGTGGCCCGCAGCTACGGCGTTTCGCTGGCGTATGTCAGCGAGTGCGTCCGGGCCCAGACCGGAAAGACCTATAAGGAGCTGCTGCAGAAGCACCGGATGGAGACCGCCGCCCGCCTGCTGCGCCGCAGCGACCTGAACATCCAGCAGATCATCACCCAGGTGGGCTACGAGAACACCAGCTACTTCTACCGCCTGTTCCATGAGCGGTATGGCCAGAGCCCCCGGGAGTACCGCCGGGCACGCAGCCAGCGCACATAAGCGCATCAGTGAACGACCCTCTCCGCCTTTGCAGCAGGCTTTGACGGAGAGGGCCGTTTTGTGTTATATTAAGGCAGAACGATCAGGGCGGGCAGCGGCCTGCCGGAAGAGAGGTTGGATGAAGATGTTTCGTGGAGCAAGACGTGCAGATCTGGATGCGATCCTGAAAATTTATGCCCGCGCCCGGCAGGCGATGGCGGATTCCGGCAACCCCACCCAGTGGGGAGACCATTTTCCGCCGCAGGAGCTGCTGGAAGAGGACATTGATTCCAACCGGCTGTTCCTCTACCTTGTCAACGGCGAGCTGGAGGGCGTGTTTGCCTTTATCCTTGGCCCGGACCCCACCTATGCCCGGATCGAGGATGGCAAGTGGCTGAACGATACCCTGCCCTACGGCACCATCCACCGGCTGGCTTCGGCGGGCAGGCACCCCGGCGTTGCCGCCGCTGTGATCACCTGGTGTCTGGAGCACTGCGAGAGCCTGCGGGCCGACACCCACGCCGACAACAAGATCATGCAGCACCTGCTGGAAGAAAACGGCTTTACCAGGTGCGGCATCATCCATGTGGAGGATGGCACGCCCCGCATTGCCTACCAGAAAATGTCCCTTACCCTGCCTTTGCGCCGGGATTGAACCGCAAAAATGCGCCGCCCCACCGGAAAACGATGGAGCGGCGCTGTTTTTATGCAGTTCTGTCAGGCGTGGAAGGGAGCGGGTGCGCCTGCGTTCAGGAAGCGGCGGCTGCTGCCGGAGCTTCCGGGGCGGGCTGCTCTGCCGCAGTTTCTTCCGGCGTGGGCTGGAAATACTTCTCGTACAGCTCCATGCCGATGCGGTAGCCCTGCCACACGATGACCGCCGTGCCTGCACCGGCCACGCCGATGATGGCGGCAGTGCCCAGAATGCTGGGCTCGCTCTCGATGGTGGCATCCCGGTACTGGGCTTCCACGGTCACGGTGCTGTCCTTGGCCACGCTGCCCGCCGGGATGGTAAAGCTCTCCTCGTTGTAGGCGACCGCCGGGTTGCCCAGCAGGCTGGCTTCATCCATGGCCCACAGGTCGAACACCATGCCCTCGGGCACGGCGCTCTGGTTCAGCGTCACCTTGACCTCGGCATCCACCGGCACGCTGGCGCTGGTCATGGCTTCGCTGCCGTTGTAGGTGAACGTGCCGCCCTTCACCGTCAGGGTGTAGGTGGGGGCTTCGGGTTCGGGCTCGGGTTTGGGCTCGGGCTTCGGGTCGGGAACAACGATTTTGGTCGAGTTCAACTCCACATCGCTGTCGGGCATCTCAAAGCATACCACTTTTTTGTTGGTTTCACCGTTCAGGTAGTAGCTGTTGAATGCCTTGCCGATTTCCTGACCGTTGATATTCGTAATATCTACATTGGATTCTACGATGAGGACGGTGCCTGCGTAGGAATACAGATCCCATGCGAGGCCCTGAACCAAATCATGGGTGGTCTCATTGTAAACAAGAGGAAGCGTATCGTTTACTTTCACGATAGCTCCATCTTTTACGGTAACGGAGCGATAATCGCCACTGAGCGCAGTATCGCTTACTACGGTGCTCCCTAAGAGTTTGTTGAGCACACTATCCTTTCCGTTGAATGCACCGCCGGTTATCGTTCCGTCATTATAAAGCAAACCGGCTGCAAATGTGCCGCCCTCGATTTTATGCGTTTTAGTGGGATCGCCATCAGGCCAACCATTTGCTACCAGAGTATTGAAAATGCCATCTTCGATGATGCTGCCTTCGTTAACAATGCCGCATTTCACTGCATCCAACTGGCCGGTTTTATTGACGGGGTCGGTAAATCGGAAGTTGTAGGAGTTGTAGGTTTTTCCGCCGGTCAGATACAGTGTGCCATGGCTCATGCCATCGGATGCTTTATTAACATACCAGCCGTCACCATAATAATTATAATAATTGTTATCGAGCGCAAAAGGAGCATTGACTATAACCGGTGTGCCATCACTGTCCATGATAAGAGACAAACCATGGGAAGCCTGGTTCAGTATGATATCCGCTTCCGGATTAAAAGCACTCACAGAATTAAGAGATTCTATATTGATGCACACGGTGTTTTTGTTGGAAGAATTCGGATATAGAGAATCGTTTTCAAATAAAATGCGGTTGATATCAAGGATGGGTTCACTGGCGGTAATGGTATTATACCCGGTCTGGACTGCATAAAGTTTGTTGCCCCAGTCGCCGGACGCAAGGCCGTTGACCGCTGTGATAGAACCGGTTCCGTTCTTCAGGATGACTTTTTTGAATGTATCAGTGCCTGCACCTTTAACGGTGGGCTCGTTTTTGAACGCGCCGCCGGTCAGCGTTGCACCGGATTCAACCACCAAGTGGACATTCGGGTTCAGGGGGCGCAGTGCGTGTTCCTCACCGGAGAAATCATAACTGTCGCTTGTCAGCGTCAGCGTTTTATTGCTCGCATCAAAATTCCAGCCGTTGCCGCTGTAATACTGGTTGCCGCCTTCGGTGCCAACGGGATAGCCGTTTTTATCGATCACCAGCCGGGTCAGCATGCTCAGGGTAACGGTGTTCGCAGTGGCGGGTGGTGCGGTAAAAATGACAGAAAAATTACCGCTACCATCATCGTAATATCTTGCACTTGGTGCCCAATCTTCAAACAAACAATGTGTGTCGTTTGAGTCCCCGAATGTAACATCAATAGGAAATAATACTGCTTGACTGTTTTTAAGAGAAATATAGATGGTGATGCTGGTATCATGGTCGGAATTGGGAATGACATAACCGCTGTTGCCGAAATAACTGATTTCTGCATCGTAACTCTCATAGCTACCATTCTGCTGGGAATTCACTTTCAAGGTATAGCCGTCAGCGACTTGGCCATTCTCTGGTTTTTTATGAAAAATGCCGCCCTTTATGGTGCCAGTGTTGGTAACGGTAGAATTAAACATGCCGCCGGTAATTGTACCATGATTTATAACGGGCATTGAGTAAACGCCACTCGTTATAGTGCCATCATTGGTAATACTGGAACCAGGATTTCCGGCGTTCCAAAATTTACCATTTACAATCTCTGCGTTTTTCCTTATGATGGCAGAACATAAAATACTCTTTGGATTCAGACGGATGTTTCCGCACTCTTTCAAATCATAGGTAGTAGGGTTTTCGGGGGCGATGGTCAAAACTTTAGCCGTAGCATCATAGCTCCAGTCCTCACCGCCGGAACCGACAGGATAGCCATTTTCGATTCTTAATGTAGTCGAGTTAGAGCCGCCTTCCTCCGCCCACGCTGTAAGCGCCGACACAGGCAGGAGCGTTACCGCCATGCACAGCGCCACCAGAAGGCTGATAAGTCGTTTCTTCATAGGGGGTCCCTCACTTTCTTTGGGCCGGAAGTGGAGCTCCGGCAAAAATGGATGCTCTTACTTCCTTAAATACACGCCGCGCGAAATCCTTTCACCCTTTTTCAAAAAAAATTGAAAAAAAAAAAAAAACGAACTGCAAAACAGTCCGTTTTCGGGTCATCTTTCGTAATGTGTCCAAAGGCTTAAAATCTTGATGGTTTGCTCTTCTTCAAAAACATCATACACAAGGCGGTGCTGTACGTTGATGCGCCTGCTGTACGAGCCGTTCAAATCGCCCACCAGCTTTTCATAGGGCGGCGGGTTCTGGAACGGATTTTCTTTTATAATGGAGATCAGCGCCTTCGCCTTTTCGTCAAGATGGGCAGATTTCAGCTTTGGAATGTCCTTGAGCGCGGTTTTCGCATAAACAATCTTGTACATTTACCACTCCACAGCCGATTCGTCAACACAATCTTCCAGCGGTTCGGCCTTGGCCGCCATGAGCTTTTCCCGCATTCCCGGCACGGAGACGAGATAAAGCGTTTCCATAATGCCGCTGTAATCTTCTTCCGAAAGCAGAACAGCGTTGCCGTCTTTGGTGCAGATGTTCAGCGGTTCATTGTACTTTACGGTCTGCTCTACATACTGGAAAGCATTCTTGCGAAAGTTCGTGATATTAGTGGTCGTCATCGTGCATCACCTCTTATGTACATAATAGCGTACACACTGCGCGGTGTCAAGACCTTTTTTGCCGAACTTGGGGCTTGTGGAGCGGGGGCAATCGTTCTATAATACAAGCTGTGAAATG
>ENA-OZAV01000726-OZAV01000726.1-human-gut-metagenome-genome-assembly--contig:-NODE-726-length-13561-cov-10.919591_pt1 | contig 13561 bp, 6 predicted proteins | sample MGYA00243307_ERZ653511 | MGnify/ENA primary metagenome ERZ653511 (study PRJEB26926, sample SAMN06165165) | human gut metagenome | biome: ENVO:00009003; feature: ENVO:2100002; material: ENVO:00002003...
GAGATTGCAAGGCAGTGCGGTGGGCTGCGCTGTTTTGGGCAACTTCCGTCTGCACGTTCATACGCTCCATCTTGATTTTGTTGACTTCCAGTATATTCGCATCACCGGCAGTCAGACGTTTCTCGTAAAGTGCCTGTAATTCATCCGCATTTTTCATACGGATATCCATCAATGTCTTTTCCTGATTCAACAGAATAAGGTCCAGACAGAGATTCTTCGCATTCAGCAGAATATCCCGGCGGGCAGCCTGTTGTTGCTTGTCCACCGCTTCGTTCTGCAAAGTAGCCTGCCGGTTGCGGGCAATATACTGAGTAGGAAAATCAAAACCTTGCGAAGCAACGAATTCCGTACCGTGACCACCTTCGGCACCATTACTGTAAAAAGAGCTGTAGCTCACCGTAGGATCAGGCAAGTTGTTGTTTGTCCGGTTTTCCATCTTGGTCGCATCGGCGGCATGTTTCTGTGCCTTGAGCTCTTTATTGTTCTGCTCGATGCTTTTCAAAATGTGCTCAATACTCTGGGCCTGCATCAGCAAGGGAGAGCAGAGGGCTATTATAACTAAGATTCGTTTCATATTATTTCTATTATTTCTTCTTTCGGTTCATCAGTTCATAAACAATCGGAATAATGAAAGCGTTCAGGAAAGTCGATGTCAAAAGACCTCCAAGAATAACTTTCGCCATCGGGCTTTGTATTTCATTACCCGGCAAATCGCCACGGAATGCCAAAGGTATCAAAGCCAGCGCGGAAGACAACGCAGTCATCAGGATAGGGTTCAAACGGTCTAACGAACCGTGAAGAATGCTTTCTTTCAAATCCATACCTTCTTCGCGCAACGTATTGTAATGACTTATCAACAACATACCATTACGGGTAGCAATGCCAAACAACGAGATAAAGCCGATAATAGCCGGAATGCTTATCTCACCCGTTGTTATCATCAATGCAAATACCCCACCAATCAACGCCAAAGGCAAATTCAACAAAATGACTCCACTTTGGGCTGCATTCTTAAACTGGGTATAAAGCAACAGGAAGATAACCACGATACTCATAAACGAAGTGAGCATCAGCGTACGGCTGGCCGCCTGCTCGCTTTCAAACTGACCGCCATATTCCACATGATATCCTTCGGGAAGCTTGATTTGCGCATCAATCCGTTCCTGTATATCATTCACCACGCTGCGCAAATCACGACCGCTGGTATTGGCCGAAATCACAATCTTACGCTTCACGTTCTCACGGCTGATGGTATTCGGTCCCATGGCAGAAACCACATCGGCTACATAGTTGACAGGGATTTTCTGACCGTCACCGGTATCAATCATCAGGTTGCGCACCTTCTCCATCTCATCACGCACCTCATCCTTGGTACGGACAATAAGATTAAACGCTTTGCCTTCTTCATATACCTGTGAAACAACTTCACCCGCCATGTTCACTGATACAAACTCGGCAAACTCCGGTAAAGAAATACCGAATTTGGCAAGCATCTCGCGTTTGGGAACAATCTTGAGCTGCGGACGTTCGATTTGTTGTTCCACATTCAAGTCGGCAATACCCTCCACGCTACTGATAGCATCCTTTATCTGATTACCGATGGCAAACATCTTGTTCAAATCGTTACCAAACAGTTTGATGGCAATGTTGGCCTTGGTACCCGAAAGCATGGCATCGATACGATGGCTGATAGGTTGGCCTATTTCGATATTCGCACCGGTAATGGTAGATAACTTGGCACGCACATCGGCTACCAGTTCCTGGCGGGAACGGTCTTTCAATTCAAACGGGGCCTCAATTTCACTCACGTTAACCCCTAATGCATGCTCATCCAGTTCGGCACGTCCCGTTTTACGGGCTACAGTCTGTATTTCGGGAATAGACATCAGCAACTCTTCTGCACGGTGTCCCATTTTATCCGATTCTGCCAAAGAAATTCCCGGCAATGAACTGATATTAATGGTGAACGAACCTTCATTGAAAGATGGCAGGAAACTGCGTCCTAATGTAAAAAACATAACCAATGCCACCGCAAACAGTCCACCCGTAAAACCCAATACTGCGGATTTATGATTCAAGGACCATAACAAGGCATTGCGGTAATGCTTTTTCATCCATACGGCCACAAATGCCTCTTTGGGCAATCCTTTGCTTTTATTATTACCTAACAGATAGCTGCACAGTACCGGAGTCAGTGTCAAAGCCACTACCGTAGAAGCAAACAACGCCACAATAAAGGCAATGCCCAACGGAACCAGCATACGCCCTTCCATTCCTGTCAGGAAAAACAAAGGAACAAAGCTGACTACAATAATCAAGGTAGAGTTCAAGATAGGCATACGCACTTCCTTCGAAGCATTGAACACGACTTCAATCACGCTCTTACGTTCCCCTTCGGGCAACAAGCGATTCTCACGCAAGTGCTTCCATACATTTTCCACATCCACAATGGCATCATCCACCAACGAACCAATGGCAATGGCCATACCACCCAAACTCATGGTATTGATGGTGAGTCCCATATAGTGAAGAGTCAATATAGAAACAATCAATGACAACGGAAGGGTTACCAATGAAATAACCGTGGTACGTACATTGGCAAGGAACAGGAAGAGAACAATCACCACAAAAACAGCACCTTCATACAACGAATCCTTCACATTACCGATAGAGCTTTCAATAAAACGGCTCTGACGGAAAATATCTGTAGAAACGTGTACATCAGCCGGAAGATTCTTCTGCAAATCCTTCAATGCGGCTTCTAATTGCTCTGTCAGTTCAATAGTCCCAGTCTTGGGTTGTTTGGTAACGGTCAGCAGTACGGCAGGTTTTCCTCTCTCCGAAGCAGTACCTAGTTTTGGTTCCTGCGAACCGATCTTCACATCGGCAATATCCTCCAATGTAACGGGCACCCCTTCCACCGTCTTGATGACGGAACGTGACAACTGATCCACATCATGACTGGAAAGCACCCCGCGAACAATATATTCGTTTCCATATTCATAAATCACTCCGCCATTGGCATTCTGATTCATGTTACGGGTAACGTTCATCACCTCTGCCAACGTAACATTGTAATGTTTCATGCGGGCAGGGTCAAGCAACACCTGATATTCCTTGATATCACCTCCCAGCACGGCAACCTGTGCCACACCTCCCGTAGAGAGCAGGCGCGGACGGATAGTCCAGTCTGCCAGTGTACGGAGATCGAGCATGGAAGTAGTATCCGAAGTCAGACCGATAATCAGCAACTCACCTAAAATAGAAGACTGAGGTCCCATGGTAGGTTTACCTACATTCTCGGGCAATTCCTCGCTGACCAAGGACAATTTCTCACTAACAATCTGACGGGCCAGATAGATATCAGTATCCCATTCAAATTCCACCCACACAACGGAAAAGCCATTGGTGGAAGATGAACGCACCCGGCGCACATGGGTCGCACCGTTCACGGCAGTTTCTACAGGAAAGGTTACCAATTGTTCCACCTCTTCGGCGGCCATACCATTCGCTTCGGTCATAATCACTACAGTCGGCGCATTCAAATCGGGGAACACATCGACTTCCGTATGAAAAGCCGTGTAAGTACCGCCGATAAGCAGCAAAACCGACGCCACCAGAACCAATATACGGTTCTGAAGGGAAAAATGTATAATCTTATTTAGCATAGGACGGCTGATTAATGTTCATGACTATGAGCCGGAATCGCATTGCTAGCCGACGCTAATTTCACCTGATAAGCTCCCTTTGTTACCACACGGTCACCGGCTTTCAAACCGGTCAGAATCTGCACTTTCTTTCCGTTGCTCGCTCCCAAAGTTACCTCCTGTTTCTTATATCCTTCCTCATCCAGTTGCAGATAAACAAAGTACAAACCTTGTTCTTCGGTCAGTGCCGTAACAGGCAAGGCCAGCACATCGGGCATTTCCGACGAGAGCAGATACACCTCCACATACGAACCGGGAATCACATCTCCCCGATTATCAAATTCGAAAGTTACAGGCACATAAAAAGAAGTACCACCGGATGCTTTACCATAAGAAAGCAGACGCCCTTTCAACTCACCCAGCTCATATACCTTATTATCGTATGGAGTCTTGAAGTTTGCCGACTGGATGCTATGCAGATAACCATAATATTTCTCGGAAACATCTGCACGAAGGAACAGACGACGGTTCTGAGTGATACTCACCAAAGGCTGGCCTACCGACACATAGTCACCTTCCTGCACCAGACAATTCTTGATATAACCACCTAAAGGAGCTGTGACGGACACACCTGTCTTGGTCTGGTTCTTTGAAATAGCCTCGTATGCCAATAATGCATTTTCATAACTCTCCTTAATGGCATTGAAATCTTTCTGTGATATTATCTGACTTTTTACCAACTTGGCGGCACGTTCATATTCTTTTTTGGCGGTTTCATATGCGATACGGGTACGTTTTACAGGGTCTCCGTCCGGCATATTCTCAGCAGAGATATTCAGAATGGGAGCCCCCTTGCTCACACTCATACCGTCCGTTACCGGATGGCGGAAAGAAACCACACCGGCTACATTGGCAACTACTACGCTTTCATCACCTTGTGCCGCCTGTACCTGTCCGCTGGTCGTTATTACCTGACGGAATGATTTAGGCTGGATTATTTCCGATTCTACTCCAGCTGCTTTCGCTTTTTCCGGAGCCAGGATTATCTCATCGGAATGTCCGGCTGCCATCTCTGCCTCGTGGTTATGTCCTTCGTGGTTTTCACTCGCATGATCGTGTTCCTCATGCTCGTGATCATGGCCTTCATGATCATGATTATGTGCTTTTTCCGTTTCATGACTATGCCCCTCATGGTCATGTTCCGATTTACTGTTGCAAGAGCCTAAAAGAAATAATCCCAAGACTCCCATAAAGATAAGTTTCTTCATGATGATATAATTTGTTCTTACTTTTTTATTAAATACAAAATTAGCGTAAAGAAAATGCAACAAAGTTGCGGATAAAAAGATAAACTTTCTATCTGTTAAGCAAGAACATCGCAAGGAGGAGCACGCAACCCCTTTACGTGGGGAAGACACGTAGAATGCAGTTTTTCTAAATAGTAATTATAAGGTAATGTGTTGTGTTCTGTCAACCGCAATGAAAGCGCCAATACATCCGTCACCGTATATAACAGCAAACAAAACGAATAATCAGGAGAAACACTGTCTTGGGCCCGATCCGGAGTTACACTTTTAAACTTGGTCACACATCCGGCATTACATGTATGATTCTCATCAGAACTATTATTATGCTGCTGATGCTGCACGGAACATTGACAGCCGCACAAAGTCATATCATGCTGCAAACAAAGAATTTCCCGGTGATGATGATGAGGCAGAACAGATGCTGTCAACATGATAATGCTGACCAACATCAATACCCATGCTATGTATCGTCTCCGTTTCATCGGGCACAAAAATAGGTGTTTATCATGTAAATTCCAAAAAGAAAGCATGGTAAATGCCGAATTCTCAGCAATTACCATGCTTTCTTATTATCTTTTACATACAAAGCTTACCAAATAGAAACACGTTTTTCAGGAGCCAAATACATAGGATCCCCCTCTTTAATGCCAAAAGCATCATACCATGCACCAATTTGAGGGAGTGCTCCGTTCACACGCCATCTGCCCAATGAATGTGGATCAGACTTGGTTTGCAAACGAATCTGCTCGTCGCGGATATTGCCAGCCCACACTCCGGCGTATGACAAGAAGAAGCGCTGTTCCGGAGTAAATCCGTCTTTTACCAGCAGGGGAGCATCTTTTGTCGCATTCTTGAACGCCTGGAAAGAAACCTGCAAACCACCATGATCGGCTATATTCTCACCTAAAGTCAAAGAACCGTTGGCATTGAGTCCCGGCAAAACCTGAATGCTATCAAAGAAATTCACCATTACCTGAGCACGTTCTTCAAAACGTTTGGCATCTTCGGCTGTCCACCAATCTTTCAAATTACCATCCTTATCGAACTGACGTCCCTGATCATCGAATCCATGAGTCATTTCATGACCGATAACCACGCCAATAGCTCCATAATTAAATGCATCATCAGCATTCATATCAAAAAACGGATATTGAAGAATACCCGCCGGAAAACAAATCTCATTCGTGGTCGGATTATAATATGCATTGACAGTCTGCGGAGTCATTCCCCATTCATCTCTGTCAACCGGCTTGCCTGCCTTGGACAACATATAATCCAGTTCGAATTCTGTAGCACGCTTCACATTGGCCCAATAAGAATCTTTTTCAATATTCAAACCGGTATAATCCCTCCACTTATCAGGATAGCCAACCTTTACATAAAAAGAATTCAACTTCTCAATAGCTTTAATCTTTGTGCTGTCACCCATCCATTCCAAATTCCGGATACGTTCTCCCAATGCGGTCTGCAGATTCTTTACCAACTGCACCATACGTTCTTTTGCGGCTGCCGGAAAATATTTCTCCACATACATCTGACCTACCGCTTCACCCAGTACTCCATTTACAGTACTTACAGCACGCTTCCAACGAGGTTGGTTAGTCTGTTTTCCGGATAGTGTTTTTCCATAAAAATCAAAATTTTGTGCCACCAAATCATCACTCAAGTAACCGGCAGCCCTGTCTATCAGACTCCATTGCATATAAGCGATCTGATTTTCAACCGGCAAGCTATTGATAATTTTCTCAACCTCTTTAATCGGCTCCACTTGAGAAACACTCAGTTCAGTCACCCCTTTCACGCCTATACCATTCAAGAAAGCATCCCAGTCAATGCCCGGAATCTCTTTCTTTAATTCATCCAAAGACATTTTATGATAATTGGCCGCAGGGTTACGCTGTTCCACCGCACTGAAAGAAGCTTTTGCAATACGGGTTTCGATATCCATTACAGCCTCCATTTTCTTTTTAGCGGCAGCCTCATCAAAGCCAGCCAATTGGAACATCTTTACAATATGTTCCTTATACTTATTACGGATATTGACAGTCACATCATCATTGTCCAGATAATATTCTTTTTCACCCAGACTGATACCCCCTTGATACAATTGAAACAAATTGCTCTTGCTGTCCATGATATCGGCACCCACATAGAAACTGAAATAAGGGAATACACCGCTATGAGCCAGTTCCGCCATCAAAGGAACTATTTCCGATTTATCCTTCACTGAAGCAATCTTTTCCAAATCAGCTTGAATAGGAGTTACTCCATCCGCATTCAGTTTCACACTATCCATAGCCAGATTATAGATATCCCCTATTTTCTGACCTATTGTACCTTGCGCATTCTGCCCGGCAGCAATTTCCACAATCAATCCTTTCAGTTGTTCCCGATTATTTTCAGCAAGCATATCGAATGAGCCAAAACGGGAATATTCATTGGTCAGAGGGTGTTTCTTCATCCATCCGCCACAAGCATACTGATAAAAATCAGCTCCTTGAACAGCCGTAGTGTCCAAATTTGTCAAGTCTATACCCGAAGTCATGACGGCTTCCTTTTTACTGTCACATCCGGCAGCTACTGCCAGAGCCAATACAGCCATTGGTAAATAATGTTTTGCTTTCATTTGTTCTATATATATGATACATACTTTAACTTCCCTGCATCTCTTCTAATTCCATAGAAACGGTTTCCCATTCTTCTACCGTCTGATCCAAGTCCTTTTTCAGTTTCTGATGCTTTTCATACAAAGCCATATCCGATGCACCTTCGGGAGTAGCCATATCAGCTTCCACCTCGCCAATCTCAGTTTCCAGCTTTTCTATTTTCTGTTCACAATCCGCAATTCGTTTCTCCAATTTGCGAATTTTCTTATTCAATTCCTTTTGCGCCTCATAAGATAATTTGTTCTCACTAACCGTTTCGAGTTCTTCCTTTTTAGTGGCAGACATAGTAGGAGAAGCCGAAAGCTGCAACTCATTCAGACTCTCTATTTTCTTTTTCTGTAAAAAATCATAAATGCCGCCAATGTGTTCTTTTACTACTCCACCTCCGAATTCATAAACTTTGGTCACCAGTCCATCCAAGAACTCACGGTCATGAGAAACAACAATCACCGTTCCATCAAATTCCTTGATAGCTTCTTTCAATACATCCTTTGAACGCATATCCAGATGATTGGTAGGTTCGTCCAAAATAAGGAAATTCACCGGTTCTAACAAAAGTTTTATCATGGCAAGACGACTCCGCTCCCCACCCGACAGTACCTTTACTTTTTTATCAGAAGCCTCACCTCCAAACATGAATGCTCCCAGAATATCACGAATCTTCAAACGAATATCCCCTTTTGCCACATAATCAATCGTATCAAAGACACTCAGATTTTCATCCAACATCTGAGCCTGATTCTGAGCAAAATAACCAATCTGTACGTTGTGCCCGATGGTCAGTTTACCTTCGTATGGGATTTCGTCCATTATACATTTCACCAAAGTGGACTTACCTTCCCCATTCTTTCCGACAAAAGCTACCTTCTCACCTCGATTAATAGTCAAAGTCACATCGTGAAAAACGATATGACTGCCATATGCTTTCTTCACCCCGTCACAAATGACCGGATAATTGCCGGAACGCATGGCAGGCGGAAACTTCAACCGCAAGGCTGAATTATCTTCATCATCAATTTCAATAGGAACTATTTTTTCCAATTGCTTGATACGGCTCTGCACCTGTACAGCCTTGGTAGCCTTATAACGGAAACGCTCTATGAAATCTTCTGTATCCTGAATTTGCTTCTGCTGGTTCTCGTATGCACGCAATTGCTGCTCACGACGTTCTTTGCGCAATACCACAAACTCATCGTAAGCCACTTTATAATCATAGATATGCCCGCAAGATATTTCAATCGTACGATTGGTCACATTATTAATAAATGCACGGTCGTGGCTCACCAATACAACGGCTCCCGCACTTGTCTTCAAAAAGTTTTCCAACCATTGAATGCTTTCTATATCCAGATGATTGGTAGGCTCGTCCAACAGCAACACATCGGGCCGTCGCAACAGCAACTTGGCCAACTCTATACGCATACGCCATCCACCACTGAACTCAGATGTAGGACGGTTAAAATCCTCCCGGCTAAATCCCAACCCCATCAATGTACGTTCTATCTCAGCTGTATAATTGGTACCTCCCATCATCAAAAAGCGTTCATTGTCATGGGTGAATTTCTCAATCAGTTTACGATAGTTTTCTGAATCATAATCTGTTCTATCCGCCAACTCCTGATTCATTCTCTCAATACTAGCCTGCAACTCAAAGATATGTTCAAAAGCCATCTCCGCCTCTTCCATCACAGTATGTTTATCACTCAGAATCATGACTTGAGGCAGATAGCCTATCGTCACATCACGCGGAACAGAAACACTACCTGAAGTAGGCGCCTGTATTCCTGCCAATATCTTAAGCATAGTAGACTTACCGGCCCCATTCTTCCCGACCAGCGCAATACGATCTCTCTTATTGATAACGTATGACACATCCTCAAACAGAGGCGTTACTCCAAACTCTACTTTCAAATTATCTACTGAAACCATTCGTTTTTATCCTTTTGCAAAAGTGGCAACAAATATACGGTTTTATATGTAAAAAAGACAAAATACAAGTAAATAAAAAAAGTCCTCATCCTTAACAAATAGGACAAAAGTATTAAAACGTGTTAGAAAACATATTTTTTTAGTTGTTTTATTTGCAAAATTCACTAAAACACGTACCTTTGCAACGTGTTTTTCATAGTATTAGATTTAAGGTTAACAAAGGTTGGAGCAAGGCGTTGCTCCTTTTTTTATGTCTACATTTTCCTCATACTTAAATATTGACTTAGCTCAACCAAGCAAAATTTATCTGTAATACAAAAAATGACTGCTTCATTCTCATGAAGCAGCCACCAACAAAATACACGATGTAACACAACTATGTTTTATACATATCAGTTATTTAATATCGATTCCACAAGGATTGAGTCCCGGACCACCACCACCTGTATATCCCCTACTTTCTCCTGTGTCCCATGGAGAAATCCAAAAAGCATATAAATCTCCACAAGTAACATAAAACTTCACTTTAACTATCTTGCCTGAAAGAGCAGCAAGTTTTTTACCTGATTTCCAAGTTACCAATTGTTTAGTACTGTTCAAATCATTCATTTCCTTACAATCCTCTCTGGAAAATCCCGTAATCACATTACCATTTTCATCCATTATCTCCACCTGCAAATCCTTTGCTTGTGCATTCACAAAAAAATGATTACCATCAAACTTTATTTTCTCGGTAACAAGTACCCCTTCTGTGTCTGTATGCATGGAAACGAACCCATCACGACGTAAAGTTGCCAACCCAGTAGAAGTAAATCCATCCCACATCACTTTATTCTTCATTCTTCCACTAGAATACAAATACAAAGAATCACCAACAATGAGAGGTACGCCAATAATAGACTGCATATTTCCCCAGTTCCATGCCCCTTCCGTTTCATTTACTCCCATAACAGGTTCATAACTGGGACGATAAAAATGAAAACCATCCCGACTATATCCCATCCCTATTTCATTTCTTTTCTGAATACCTAACTTACCACAGAGATCATTCTCTGGTCCTTTCCACATAGCATAGAACCCTAGCATAACACTTTCATAAGGCATAGCATCAAAATTATAAATGGCTGGACGCACATCAGGAAATTCAGGATGTGGCAGTTCCTTATCGGAAGGAGTAAACCACAAAACTATATTTTTATCCTTTATTCCTTTAGCCAATGAATGCGCCACGCTAACTGCCATCTCTGGATCTTCATTTTCCAAATAGCCTCTAGAGCGTCCGTCTGCTTTACTCCCCTGCCGTAGACTAATAGCCCATTTTTGAGTAAACGGATTATAGAAAGCAGTGGTACGATCCCCCACCGGTCCTGATTGCGCAACTCCTTCCGACCAATGAATACCATCTTTTGAATATTTTAAAATTATTTTCCATCCTCCACTATGTTTTTCCACATTGAAGAATTTGAAACGTTTTTCTGGTTCTGGACACATTTTATCGAGCCAAACTGTAGCCGCATCCCGATCACAAGTATCTACAATATTCGTACCCGGCACTATATCCATATTCACTTTTTCCCAATGCTTCCCATCTTTTGACTCCGCATAACAAGTATAAAAGCTTTGACGATGTTTGTGCATAGATCCGGCACCAGCCAAATACCACATTTTAAATTTTTGTTCGCTTTCATCATACCATATTCCATCACTGAAAGGAGCAGCATAAGGAGCACGTTCAAAAGTGTATTCCCACTCCTTATCCGGAGCAAGTACCGGATTATTCTCATAGAACATAGCCTTATGGGAAACACGCTCCATATCTGTTTCTGCAATTAAAAAATCATCAACGAATAATTGGCGTCCTAGATTTACAGAAATAACAGTCGGTTTGTTTGAAATATAAGGTAAAGACATTTCGCAACGTACTCCATCATCAATCATACTAGGAGGCCATTGCTCGGGCAGCACAATGCCATTATGCAATGTTCTACCATTCTCTTTCACCGTTTTATCATTGGAAGATGACACACAGCCGGCAAAGCAAGCTGCACATATAATATAATAAAATACTTTCATAATTATTCTATTTTTAATTCCCATCCTGGATTATTTTTAGTGATATATGGATTACCCTCTACTTCATCAATTGGCAATGGAACCCATTCATTCTTATTTTCCTTAAACCCCATATATTGAGCCCTGCTAAACCTTTTAAACAAAGGATCAGTATTTTCCAATTCGCGAAAACGCTCTACTACTTTACCCCAACGAAGCAAGTCAAAGAATCGGAAGCCTTCATAGGTAAGTTCTAGAATACGTTCATCTTCAATAGTTCTCATATTAGCTTCTGTTACATGAGGTACTCCTACCCTATCGCGTACTTTGTTTATTGCTTCTAACGGGGTTATGTTTGCAGTGGCTTTCCCTCCCATTACTACAGCTTCAGCATACATCAGCAAAACATCCGAATAACGAATCATTCTCCAGTTTACTCCTTGTGCACGTCCATTAAAAAAATGCCCACCAGCATCATCTGTCGGAGGTAAGGTCCAATCCAACCATTTCCTACTACACATTTTATATCCCATTGCCAACTCATATTGTTCACCAAATGTTCCTTCCTTTGAACCCATTTCTGCTTCCCAATCCTTCCCTTCAAGAAAAGTAACCTTCATACCTTTCGGACGTATAATCTCCGATACATTATCATTAAAAACAAACGAACCAAACATACGTGGATCAGTTTCTCCTGTCACTGTTTTTGACGCTACAAATTTATCATATAACCAATTGTGCATAACCTGTGCAGAACTATTCGAATTTCTACTTCTATTCATTATACACATTTTACACCGGACATCATTGAACAACCCACTGTCCACAAATCCTGGGTTAAATCCTGTATTCAACACTCCGACAAATTGTACTTCAAAAATAGATTCATCATTATTTTCATGTGCCACATCAAAGTTCCATGAATAGTCATCTACCAATCTGTAGTTTCCACAATTACCATTAATGATTTCTGCAAAAGCCGCAGCAGCCTCATTATAATAAGTTGTTTGTGAAGTTCCATATTTGGGTTCAATACCGGATCTATAAAGATATGACTTACCCAAAAGTGCATAAGCAGAAGCTTTCGTCACACGTCCTTTATTTTTAGCATCCCAAAAATTCTTGTCAGGAAGTAAATCTTTAGCTTTGATCAGATCATCTATAATAAAATCCCAAGCCTCTTCAGGTGTTGCCTGAGGCTTATATTCATTAGGAGCCTTAGGCAATTCTTTAATCAAAGGAATATTCCTATAATTGATGAATAAAAAGAAATGTGTAAATGCACGAAGAAAATAAGCCTCCCCCAAATATGCATCCTGTAATTCTTTATTGCTGAATTCTATTTCAGTAAGACTTTCAATCATTTGGTTAGCTTGGGAAGCAGCTGTATACATTAACTGAAAAGGTTGAACCAATGAATAATAAGAAGGGGTAAACTCTTCATTATAAGCACCTGGTACTCCATAATCAGCTACCGAACACCCCTCATCACTACGAGTCAACATCAAACCAAATCCACAAGCTCCCAAATTACGAGGAGTCGAAATATACCCATAGATACCAAGAATTCCCTTATTACAATTTTCTAGTGTAGTATAAAATGAATTAACGTCTGATTGATTAGGATTCACCGCCAAATCATTAAAAATATCTTCACATGAGCCCATCATTCCAATAGTTACAAAACTGATAATGATAACTATAATTTTACGCAACATTATTTTCATACTTATTCTGTTTTTAGAAAGTTAAATTGACACCAAGATTATATACTCTAGAATTCATTGTTGCTTCATGAGGACTTTCCTGTGCTTGCCAGAAACCATCCACACCTCTGTCAAACAACACGTTTGAACTAACTTCGGGATCATACAAGGGATATTTTGTGATAGTGAATAAATTTTGTACCCCCGCATATATCTGTCTCTTATACACATCTCCGAGCCCACGAGACATCTCA
>ENA-OZAV01000728-OZAV01000728.1-human-gut-metagenome-genome-assembly--contig:-NODE-728-length-13513-cov-14.921014_pt1 | contig 13513 bp, 10 predicted proteins | sample MGYA00243307_ERZ653511 | MGnify/ENA primary metagenome ERZ653511 (study PRJEB26926, sample SAMN06165165) | human gut metagenome | biome: ENVO:00009003; feature: ENVO:2100002; material: ENVO:00002003...
TCACGTCCCACAACCGCAGGGGAACGTCCATCTTGCAACTGAACTGTTTAATCTCTCCGTCCACCGTAAGGCGGCACATCAAAGGCAGGTTGCCGTTGGGCTTCTCGCTGCCTTTCTTCACGTAAAATAAGACCTTGAATGTACTTCGCATAACTCACTCCTTTTTTGGGTTACAAAATTAGTTTATAGTGAGTTACCGACAGCTATGTAGAATTACGCAAATCGCAGAAAAAGAACCATTTAGCAAGAAATCCGTACCCGTTACGGGGGTAATGAGGTGGTAACTGAACTTCTGCACCGTTTGGCTGTATCGTGGTTTTCTTTGGCTTTTCGCCAAGAGAAAAATATAGCGTAACGAACGCTATTTCAGCTAATTCGCTACGCTTTGCTCAAATTTGCAAATCCGCTATGTGTTTATTTTAAGTCTACTACAGTAATACCTGCCCCACCAAATTGTACGTGTTCGTCTTGATAGTGTGCTACTCCTGGAACACTTCCCAAATAGCTGCGAATCAGGGTGCGCAGTATGCCTGTACCTGTTCCGTGAAGGATACGTACACGGTCTATTCCCAATAGTATGGCATCATCGATAAAATAAGTTACTGCCTGTATAGCTTCATCGCCACGCATACCGCGTACATCAATATCTTGTTTGAAATTTAGTTTCTTTTCATATACCCGATCTTGTGTTTCACTGCTGACGAAGGTACTTTTTACCATTGTTTTCTGGGTGGGCTGTATTGGTGTGCTACGTTCCAGCTTATCCAGTTTTACATTGGTTTTTATCATTCCGAACATAACTATTGCATTTTTGCCATTAATTCCTAGTACTTCTCCGACACTGGATTGACCTTTGATCTTTACAGTGCTACCTACAGTGATAGGCTGTTCTTTGGGTATTGACAGTTGGGAAGATTCCGTCTTGGCTTTATCCTTTTTGTTTTTTTTCCGCTCTTGTTTTTCACGGAGTTTTTCCATTTTCCGGATGATTTCATCTTCCTTGTTCTTTTTCTCGATATCTTCTATCTGATTTTTAAAATCAGTCAGTTCCTGACGTGCCGATTGTGTACGTTCTTTGTCGGCTTGTGCTTCCTTGATGATACGGATGGTATTTTCAATTCGGGCATTTGATTCCTGTAATAATTTTTCCGCATCTTCTTTGGCCTTTCGCAAAATCTCTTTACGACTTTTCTCCAGTTCCTGTAGTTCTTCTTCGTATTTGGCGATGGTTTCTTCCATCTGTTTTTCTCGTTTGCGGATGTTCTGACGCTTGGTTTCCCAATAACGTTTGTCACGTACGATATCTTGTAGATATTTATCAGCATTGATATATTCACTCCCTACAATTTCGGATGCGTCGGCTATTACTTCTTCCGGTAAACCTATTTTCCTAGCTATTTCTACTGCAAATGAACTTCCCGGATTTCCTATTTGTAATTGGAATAAAGCTTGCATTAAATGCCTGTCATATAACATGGCACCATTAACCACTCCTTCGTGATCTTCGGCAAAATGTTTCAAATTTTGATAATGAGTGGTGATAACGCCGAATGTGCCCTTTTCATTGAAACGTTTCAACACAGCTTCAGCTATGGCTCCTCCAATTTGTGGTTCTGTACCTCCGCCGAATTCATCAATGAGGATAAGGCTGCGTTCGTTACAGCTTTTCATCATTGTTTTCATGTTGGTAAGGTGTGAGGAGTAGGTACTCAGATCGTCTTCGATACTTTGTTCGTCACCTATGTCTATAAAGATACTGCCGAATAATCCGGCATGGCTACGTTCATGCATCGGAACCGGCATACCACATTGTAACATATATTGTAGTAATCCCACAGTCTTCAGACAAACGGATTTACCTCCGGCATTCGGTCCGGATATAATTAGGATACGTTGATTTTGAGTTAGTTCTATATCTAGAGGAACAACCTTTTTATTATGCTTGGCCAGCGAGAGTTGCAATAGTGGGTGTATGGCCATGGTCCAGTCCAAAATCTGTTTGTCTTCCAATGATGGTTTGGTGGCGTTCGTCTGAATTGAAAAATGGGCTTTGGCACGGATAAAATCAATTTCTGCCAAAAACTCGTATGACTGGAGGATGGCGGGGACCTGTGGGCGGATTATGATAGAGAAATCTGTCAGGATGCGGATGATTTCCCGGCGTTCTTCTCCTTCCAATTCCCGTATTCTATTGTTTGCTTCCACTACTTCGGCCGGTTCTATGAAAACTGTTTTGCCAGTGGATGATTCATCGTGTACAATTCCCTTGATTTTCCGTTTTAATCCCGGTGCGACAGGGATGACGAGTCTTCCGTCACGCATGGTAGGAGTTACATCTTTATCAACATAACCTTCTGCTTGAGCGTTGCGTAGAATTGCATTCAAACTGCGTGATATGCTTCCGGCTGTCGAGGCCAACTCTCTGCGGATGCGTAATAATTCGGAAGAAGCGTTGTCTTTGATTTTTCCGAATTTGTCTAAGATGTTGTTAATACGCGTGATGAGTTGAGGGAACACGATAATATCTCCTGCCAGTTTTTGTAGGGCAGGGTAGGGGGAGTTTTCTTTTTCTTGTTCTTCGTCATTCGGGGTCAGTGTCAGAAAATGGATGATATCACGAATTGTTTCTAAAGAACGGCGTAAATCAAACAGTTCTTGCTCATCCAAATACATACCTTCTACGCGGATACGTTTTAGTGATGGGCGTACATCAAAAAAATATTGGTCGGGAAAACTGTCTTCCTCTTGTATGATGCGCATGAATTCCATCACCTGTTCCAGCCATTCATTAATATCCTTAAAGGATTCTGAGAAGTTCATTTCATCTACTCTTTCTTGACCTAATGTGCTGAGACATTTCTCTTTTAGTAAATGACGGATGGAATCGAAACCTATTTTCTGTTCGAAATTCTGAGGGTATATCATGATTTATTTCTTTCGTTTATTATTCGTATGCAAAAATACGATTTGAAAATTTTATAGCAAAAAAACTGGTAAACTATTTGCTTATTTAAAATAAAGTCGTACCTTTGCAGCGCTTTCAACGGAAAGTACTTTTGAAAAAAGAAGTCTTGGAGAGATGGCAGAGTGGTCGATTGCGGCGGTCTTGAAAACCGTTGTACTGCGAGGTACCCGGGGTTCGAATCCCTGTCTCTCCGCAATAAACGCTGAAAATCAGCAAATTATAAAACAAACACCCAATTTTACACCCAAGAATGTAAAGTTGGTTGTTTTTATTTTATTTAAGACGAATCATATTCGCTCGGAAAATAATTTGATAAAAAACAGAACAAACGAAAAAAACAACCAATTCATTTTCCGTAAGATTTCGTATCTTTGCAGTAAATAATAAATCAGGGTCTGTCATGATAATATATAATGTTTAAAAATCGTAGTATGAAAAAAAGTAGAAGAAAACGCCTTGTAATTTTGTGTATAGCTTTAGTTTGTATCATAGTTTTAGTTTTTTTATTGTTCTCTAAATCAACTTCTAATAATAGTACAAATCCACCTTTGACAGATGTTTTGACTGATAGCATTTCTCGGATAGTATCAGCTTGTCCTGGTGAAATTGGAGTGGCAATTATTATTAATAACACAGATACAGTTAAAGTTAATGATAAGAGTGTATATCCTATGATGAGTGTATTTAAGGTTCATCAGGCATTAGCTCTTTGCAATGATTTTGATAACAAAGGGATTTCACTTGATACCTTAGTAAAGATAGATAGGAATAGACTTGATTCAAAGACTTGGAGTCCTATGATGAAAGATTATTCCGAGTTGGTTATATCATTAACCGTGAGAGATTTACTTCGTTATACTATTGCTCAAAGTGATAATAATGCAAGCAATCTGATGTTTAAAGATATGGTCAATGTTGCTCAAACTGACAGTTTTATAGCCACACTTATTCCTCGTTCAAGTTTTCAGATAGCTTATACAGAAGAGGAAATGTCGGCTGACCACGATAGGGCTTACTTTAATTATACATCTCCTCTTGGTGCCGCAATGTTGATGAACCGTTTGTTTACCGAAAGTATTGTCAGTGGTGAGAAGCAAAGTTTCATTAAGAATACATTAAAAGAATGTGTGACAGGTACAGATAGAATAGTCGCTCCGCTTCTTGATAAAGAAAGGGTTTCTATTGCACATAAGACGGGTTCTGGTTATGTCAATGAAAATGGTATTCTTGCAGCTCACAATGATGTTGCCTATATATGCCTGCCTAATAATGTCTGCTATACTTTAGCGATATTTGTTAAGGATTTCAAGGGTAATGAATCACAAGCATCACAATATGTTGCGCATATATCAGAGGTCGTATATTCTTTATTAATACAAAATTCGGCAATTCCTTAAGTTGCGTTTACTTTGAAGCTTCAATGGTAAACATTATATAATTTATACAATATAAAAGCACTTCGTAACTATCAGAGTGCTTTTATATTGTCTTTTTTTTCTATTATAACTTGAATCCTCTACTTTTTCTTGGTTCTTCCGTTGGTTGTCGCAAACCTTGCCGAAGTTTCTCCCATTGCTCTTTGAACCATTCGCTTATCGGTTGCCTGTTTATGGTCAGTACAAGTTTGCTATCATCGGTCGGATTCTTCTCCACCTTGAAGATGTTGTTTTTGATTTCAAACTTTCTTCTATGTTCCTCGGAATAAATCTTGCCATTACATTGGATAGCTTCTTTCCTTGTCAAAAGACAATCTATCATATCTTTGGTAAATCCAATGACAGCGCAGAGTTTTTCCATTCTCAACATTTCTCTAAGCATCGGAAACCACTTGAATGCCTTTTCAAGCAGAGTGTTCAATCGTGATATTTCCCTGTCTTTGGCTTCAAGTTCTTGGTTGTGTATGCTCTGAAGATTGCGTATCTGTTTGCCATGTCGCTCTTGCATTTCCTGCATTTGGATTTTGAGGGTGTCAATACCTTTGTCTCGTTTGGCAATCTCTTGGTGCAAATCTTCATTAGTTCGCTCCAGCTCTTTCATCTTTCCACTTCCGAAAAGAGAACCAACTCCGCTTGCTATGGCGGTGGCTGCATTGGTGGCTGTTTTCTTTAGCTTGTCAGTGCGTATTTCTGATTTCACCTGTTTCAGTTCCTGTTCAGCAAGACCTATCTGTTCTTCTTTGTGCCGTTTTGCAGCATCCATGCGTTGCAGTTCGGCTCTCTGCTTTTCAATGATGAAATCATTTCGTTCCAAATGTTCCTTTCCGGTCTCGGATTTAGATTGCCCACGTTGCATGGAGAGGATGTCAGATGCCAAAGTCTGCATTTCCATCATATCGTCATCATTGAGCTTTTGGCTCTTGCCCGTGTCGTGGTTCATCCAGTCGAATACGATATGGGCATGATAATTCGGCTTAAACCACTTTTCACCGACTTGGAAACTCTCCCTATCCCCGGTTTTGGGTTGTCCACTAAGCCAGTGTCCCTCGTCCTTATGCAGGAAGATTTGGAGCGGTGTAATACCCCAGCGTCTCTGGCACTCCTCACCAAACTTTCGTACATCTGCCAGTGTTGTATCTGGTCTGATGAGCAATACTCCCTCACGGATTGGAGAACATCCAGCCACTTTTATAATCTTTCCATTCTTTCCCTTGCGCTCACGCTCCTTTTCCTGCATCGCTCGTCCGGTCTTTTCCTTGACCATCCGTTTGATGCTGTCATAGTGCGCCTGCAGGTCAGGACTGCCGAAGCCCGGGTTTATCCACTGCTCGTTATTGGAAGTCAGTTCGGGTACAATGTAGATTCTGGACTCGCCGATATTGCGCATGTACTCGGCAGTTCTCCGGTTATGAGCCCCGCTTGATGTCACTCTGCAGGGTTTGATATGTATGCTTGATTTTGTTGCCATATTCTTAAAATTTGATTTGGATTGTTGATGAAATCTTCTGTTGTCCGCTCATAACCGCACAGGGTTCTTAGGGGTGCAACCCATAAGCGGAGATTGCAAAGAGAGGGGCACTCTTTGCTCGGGGTTCTTAGGGGAGAAACGCCCTGAGTGGGTCATTAGGGCAAAGCCCTAATCCCCTCGGGAGAGCCCACAACTACGAAAGCGAAGCGTGTAGTTATAGTGGGCTATAACCGAAAGCCGTTTTTCTTTTTCGGTGGTTGGCTGCGCACCCCTTTTGCAGATTGAACTTGCCTGTTTCTTTCAGTCTGTTTCTGTAAGTATTCGTTCAAGTCCTTGCATCCGCTGTATGTCTGCGAAGCGTCACGGATGTATAAGTCCCTGCCGTATTCCTTATAGATTTGCTGCATGGCTTCCATTCCTGCACGGTCATTGTCAAAGAAACAGTGGATGCGCTCATAGCTTCCCAACGGATAGATTGCTTTGGAAACATTGGCTACTGAGTTCAACACCATATAATCTTGCCTGTCCAGTTCGGGATATTTCGGGCAATTCTCCAATCTCAAAGTAAGAAATGAAAGATAGTCCATAAATCCCTCAAACACATAACATGTTTCCCTCGCTGTTCCCGGCTGTTTGATATGAGAAATCTCTTTCGGTGCGATGCATCCCTTGAAATACTGGTTGCGGATTTCATACCCACCCGACACATTGGGAAAGGCGATGGCGAAATACCGTTTGCCATTATGGGTGAAGTGCGCTTCACTGCATTCTCTTTTCGCCATTGCAATGTTTATTCCCCTTTCCTGCAAATAAGCAAGCAGGGCAGGAGAAGAAAGCGGTACAATCTCCAGTTGTTGAAAACTTGGCTCGGAAGATGATTGCTTGCCAAAAGAAAAAGACACGGGGCGAATACGGGGTGTCTGTTCTTCGATTTTTTGCAAGAGGTAAGGCACATGGTCGGAACAATAAAGTTCCTGTGCCAGTGCGATGATATTCCCACCTTTGCCGAGTGCAAAATCATACCATTGGTTACGTTCTGTATTTACCTTGAACGATGCTTCCGTTTCTTCCCTTAGTGGTGACTTATACCACAGGTTTATGCCCTGTTGTTTGACGGGTGAAAATCCTAAACTGTGCAGATAATCCGCTATTTTGATTTGTTTCGCTGTCTGTATATCCATAAGACGATAGGTTTAATGATAGTTGAATTGGTTTATTTTCTCTTTTCGCCCGTACCTCTTTATGAAGTACGGTCTGTATAATCACTTCACTTTATTTTCGTATATATAGAGTACGGTAATAAAGTGAAGCGGTTTTGCCACATTTCGCAACCACTTCGCTTTATCCCTAATATATAGACCCCCGGAATAAAGTGAAGCGATTGCAAGGTGTGGGCTAATAGTGGAAGTCGGGCATGAACGTGTACTTTCTGCCGTTCTCCTGCACTATCATTCGTTTGTTCCGAAGCATGGTGATGAGCGATACCGCCTTTTTGTGGTTCAACTTTACCCCCACAGACACATAAGTCTTAATTAAGGTGTCCTCCAGTTCCTTGTAGCCATATTCCTCTTTCAGCCCGAAAACTGCTTCCAATGCGATGCGGTGCTGCTGTTCGGTGATATGCCTGTAAGGGTCGAACTTTTCCTCTTCCGGTCTTCCCGGTTTCTTGGTTTCGGGCTTGTAACCCTCCAACAGTTCAGGTATGGCATTGTCATTGATGCGAAATGAAAAAGGCTCGAAGTCCATTGCCCGTATGTGCATGGCTGAAACATTGCTTATATCTCCATTGCTCTTGTCCTTTTCCACAAGAAGGACAGTTTCAGCCTTGTTGTTCAGTTCCGTACCGATATGCCCCCTTGCGTTCTCATCGCCCTTGTTTTGGTGGAGTATCGTGTGGATATGTATCTGCCTGTCGTCCGTCCACTGCATCAGCTTTGATATGATGCGTGTCGATTCACCGGGGCTGTTGATGTCATATACCATGTCACGGATGCCGTCTATGATTACAAGCCCTATGTCAGGCGTATTGTAAATAGCCTGCTCTACAATCCTGATACGCTGTTCGGGCGTGTATTTCCTCAAAGCAAGAAATTCCAGATGCTCATTGTCCCTGTCATCTGGAAGCCCAGCCATCCGTAAAATACGTTTCATGACTTTCAGACAATGATAAGGACTTTGTTCCGTGTCCACATACAGGATTTTCCGTTTCTCTTCGGGTAGTTCCGCCACATATCTTAGCACTGTACCATTCTTCAATGCTGCCGCCACGATAGCCGACACATTGAAAGTCTTTTTGCTTTTGGCTTTGCCGATTGATGCACTGAAATTACCCAGTGTACCAATGACCGAACCTTGCACTTTTAGAATCTCAGGTGCTTTCTCATAGATTTTCGACAGGCTCAGGCGTGAGGCTTGCCAAAGGATTACGGCTTCTTCCGCCGATATTTCTTTTATATCTTTCATATAATCCATAAGTACACCTCCCGTTATTTTCGTCCTCCGGTTTTCTTTCCAGCCAGTTCAAGGGCAAGTTCCGCATCCACGATAATCTTGCGCCCTATTTGCGTAATGGCTTTGTCTATCTTTCCGCTTTTCTTTATACGGTTGGCGGTAGGCAGACTGCACCCGAACAATTTGGCAATGCCAAGTATTCCGTACACATACTTTCTTTCTGTGTCCGTAACGGGCTGTGGCTGCGCTTCCGTTTGGTTGGAAGCGTACTTGCTTAGAAATATGAACTCTTCGCCTGTCATCTGCCAGACGGGTTTTAATAATAACTCTTGAAGATTTGTCATCGTCCAATCTATTTAGTCGTTAAACAATCAGCCCTGCGCACTGGCTGTTATTTCTGTTCTCGAACGATGCAAAATTAGGTATGGCTGTAAGTGGTAAGGATGTGGATAATACAAATGGGATACTGCGCTATCTCATTAAATATCAGACAATAAAAATACCACTCAAAAATTAATTTGAGTGGTAAAAGTGGTAATTTCGTAGAATGTCAGGTTATATCACGAATTATCCGAATATGCTTTCCATTTCCTTTGCGAATTTCTGGTTGCTGTCACTCGGAAAATCGGAAACAGGTTCTTTGTATTTCGACCTGTAATAGCTCTCGTCAATATCCAACAATTTTAATATTTGGCTTCTCCATTCATCCCTGTATTGCTTGGATAGTTTCTCGCTCATCAGGAATATCAGGTAACACACCCGTATCTTTTCCCTTGCCTTGATTTTTAGTTTATTCTTGCAGGGGTACAGGTTTATATTGGCATAGAAATCCGCTATGGTAATGGCTTCGAACTGTTCCCCGACACAGGTTTCATGAATGGGCGAAAGCTGCTTCATGTCAAAATATTCATGTTGTCCCTCCGGGCTATTCTGTACTTCTTCTTGTTCGTTTTGCTTGACTGGTTCATCCTGCTGTTTTTCTTCCCTATCATTAGGAAGGTACTTTTTTAGGACTTCCATAAAAAGAAGACTTAGGCGGTAAACATTGCCGGAAAGGTTTTCTATATATTGAAAAGCCTCTTTCCTGTCTTGCTTTTGCAGTTCATAAAGTTTATCCAATTCTTTCTTTTCCTTGTCGTATTCAGCCTTGCAGCGTTCATATTCCTTTTCTGCCTGTATTTCTTCTTCGTCCGTATGCTCCCGAAAACCAATGAAATCATATCTGTGGTATGCGTCATTCAAAGGCTCGTGCAACTTGGTGGTAATCTCCAACTGGTCTTTAATTGCAGAATTATGCCTGTCTGCGTAGTGAAAACACACACGCTTTATGACGTCATCATTCAGCGGTTTTGTTTCATAAGCCCGTATATTTTTTTCTATTTCGATTTTCAGACTATTGAGAATCAATGTGTATTGTTCTTTCTGCTTGTCAAGTACCAGTTCAAGGATAGCGGCTTCAAAAGCCTTTGTATCATTGTGCTGCCTGTAAAAGTCGGTGATGAATTTCTGCTTGTCAAAAGAAAAAGCATAATTGGTTACCCAATCATTATATATTCTATTGAGTTCTCCATATTGGGGAATCAGTTTGTTTATTTCTCCTGCCATAGACTTCAATTTTGGGGATTATTGTCCTTGTCAAGGAAAGATGCCAGTTCTTCTTCCACCTCTTCCACACTTGGCAAAGCTGATTTCAAGTTTTCGGGTATAGCCTTGCTCAGTTGATAATCGCTGATGCCTATCGGTTGGTCGTAGCCTGTCAATGCGTATTGTGCTACCACCTCATCTTTTCCTTTGCACAGCAACAGCCCGATAGTCTTGTTGTCATTTTTTCCCCTCAGTTTGTCATCCACCACATTGATGTAGAAATTCAGTTGCCCTGCATACTCCGGTTTGAATGGAGTAGCTTTCAGTTCTACAACAATGTATGCGTGTAGCGGAATAGAATATAGAATCAAGTCGGCAAAGAAATCACTGTTACCTATTTGAAAATGCTTCTGCCGGGCGACAAAGGCAAAACCATTGCCCATTTCCAACAAATAACGGGTAACGTGCTTTACCAGCTGCTCTTCTATGTCCCTTTCGTCTGCCTTTTCTTTCGCTCCAGCCAAATCGAAGATGTACGGGTCTTTCAATAGGTAATTGGCAAGGTCGCTTTGTGGTGCTGGAAGTGTGGCTGTGAAATTGTTTACCTTGTTGTTGTTGATTTGTCTGTTATATAGGTTGTTTTCAATTTGCATTTTCAGCACATTGCTACTCCAGCCCATTTCTACAGCCTGTTTCATATACCAATATCCTATGCCTAACGGTAACGAACCGTTAAGTATGACCATTTGGCTTGCCCAGTTTATTTTGGCAACAGGGGATTTCAGGAAAACTTTTTCTATTTCCCTAATCTCCATCCTGTAAATGGCAGAAACTGTTTTCTCCACATCCTGAATTTGCGCAGGAACTTCCTGCGTAATTTCTAAAGATTGACAATCAGCGGATTGTATTTGCGCAGTAAGTTCCTGCGTAAATTGTCCGTTGTTCAGTTTCAATACTTCATCTGTAACATTCTGTATGCTTGGAACAGACAGCCTTGTGTCTGTATCAATGAAACTTCGTAGCACGTTCAACGGATATGACCGTGCAAATTGGCACATATAAGTAAGGTTACGCTCCGAATAACCTTTCTTTTCGGGGTAATTGAACCGGATAGCCTTTGCCAGTTGCTTGATGATTTTGCTTCCCCAGCCTTGCAAGTTCTGATGATACAGGATATAGTTGCCCATTTTCCAGTAATGGAACAGCATTTGCGCATTGGCTGCGGCAATCAGCCGGACTTGCGCCTGTTCTATTTCCGAACCGACGGCATGAACAAATGCGTCAAAGTCCGTTCTTCCTATATGATATTCTCTGTTATTTTCCATTCTAATGTTTATTGTTGTCGCAAATATAATTCAAATAGCTGATAATCTATGAAACTGATTGATACTTTTATAGTTGGTTAAACTTGTTCATGGCATTTGCCTTAATATCATCCGCTATGTCAATATAGGGTTTCATGGCTTTATAGTCACTGTGCCCCGTCCATTTCATCACGACTTGTGCCGGAATACCGAGAGCCAGCGCATTACAGATGAATGTTCTTCTTCCTGCATGGGTGGTTAATAATGCGTATTTCGGGGTGACTTCATCTATACGTTCATTTCCTTTATAATATGTTTCCCGTACAGGCTCGTTGATTTCAGCCAGTTCCCCCAGTTCTTTCAGATAATCATTCATCTTCTGATTGCTGATAACAGGCAGTGCCATGTGGTTTTCAAAATGGACTTCCTTGTATTTTTCGAGTATGGTTTTACTGTGGTCGTTCAGTTCAATTATCAGGCTGTCTGCCGTTTTGACTGTGGTAACTTCGATGTGGTCGGGTTTCACATCGCTTCTTTTCAGATTACGAACATCTGAATATCGCAGGCTTGTGAAGCAACAGAACAGAAAAACATCCCTGACACGTTCCAGATATTGTTTGTCTTTCGGTATCCGATAATCTTTCAGCCTGTTCAATTCGTCCCAAGTCAGGAATATCACCTTTTTAGAGGTGGTTTTCAATTTGGGCTTGAAAGTGTCGTATGCAATATTCTGATGATGCCCTTTCTTGAAGCTCCAGCGCAGAAACCATTTGAGGAATCCCATCTGTTTGCCGATGGTGCTGTTCCTCATATCCTTTTTGTCACGCAGGAAATTCACATACTCGTTCAAGCCGAACTCGTTGAAGTATTCAAAGGTTACATCTTCCTTGAACTCTTTGAGGTGGTTTTTCACTGCTGAGAATTTCTCGTAGGTGGATGCCGTCCAATTATTCTGATTGCCACACTCCTTTACAAACTCATCGAATACCTCCCAAAAACTTATCTGTGTTTCTTCCTGCTGCTCTTCGTTGGCATCTTTCATCCGCAGGTTAAACGCATCCTTTAGCTGTTGGGTGGTTGGCATGGCTTCCTGTACCTCAAATTCCTTGAATACGTTTTGAATCTCGGCATAGTATTTCAGCAAGTCCGCATTGATTTCGGATGCGCTTTGCTTCAGCTTATTTGTGCATCCGTTCTTTACCCGTTGTTTGTCGGCATCCCATTTGGCTACGTCAATCCGATAGCCTGTTGTAAACTCGATGCGTTGGCTTGCATATATGACACGCATACGGATGGGTACGTTCTCCACGATTGGCACTCCGTTCTTTTTCCGGCTTTCCAATGCAAAAATGATGTTACGTTTGATATTCATAATTGGGTGCGTTTGATATTTTACACCCAAATATACACCCAATATTTGGAATAGAAAAAGGCATTTAGAAAGATTTAGATTTACTCTATACTTTAGATAGTATATGATTATCAATAATTTGCGATTTTATGATATTTCTTGAAAGTATAGGTTCAAGAGCCCGTCTCTCCGCAAAAGTAGAAAAGTTAAAGTTGTAGATTCTTGAATTTGAACAATTCAAGAATTTTTCTTTTTCTAGTATTTTCCTTCATCTTTTCAAGGAGCTTATGTTAAATTGGAATCCGGTAATTTGATTTATGAAGACAATTTCGATATATGATTCGTTGCTTGTTTTAGGGCGTGGAATAGGACAAGTCATGTTTCAGAATAATGCGTTGTCCGGTTTGTTAATGTTGGTCGGAATTTTTCTGAACTCGTGGCAGTTGGGAGTATTAGCGGTAGGCGGTAATATAATAAGCACGTTGGCGGCTTGTATCTCAGGTTATGGACGTGACGATATAAAGAATGGACTGTATGGTTTTAACGGCACATTGATAGGTATAGCAGTCGGAGTTTTCATGCAGCTGTCTTTGTGGTCTTTGCTGCTCATGGCGGTAGCTTCATGTTTTTCTACTTGGATAGTACGGCTTTTCAGCCGGCAGCATTCACTTCCCGGATTTACTGCTCCTTTCATTTTTTCTGTGTGGATATTATTGGGAATCTGTACTTGGATAACGCCGGATTTATTGCTGGTTTCCGAAACGGTATCTGATACTGTGCGGGAGGTTGATTACGTTCAGGCTTTTTGTTTAGGTATTGGTCAGGTCATGTTTCAAGAAAATTTATTGACCGGACTGTTCTTTTTGGCTGGTATTGGGGTTAATTCATGGACTGGAACTTTTTATACCTGTCTCTTATACACATCTCCGAGCCCACGAGACATCTCAGGATCTC
>ENA-OZAV01000734-OZAV01000734.1-human-gut-metagenome-genome-assembly--contig:-NODE-734-length-13443-cov-4.643487_pt1 | contig 13443 bp, 5 predicted proteins | sample MGYA00243307_ERZ653511 | MGnify/ENA primary metagenome ERZ653511 (study PRJEB26926, sample SAMN06165165) | human gut metagenome | biome: ENVO:00009003; feature: ENVO:2100002; material: ENVO:00002003...
TAGAGTTCGTCGGCAGCGTCAGATGTGTATAAGAGACAGATTATTTGCATATTCTTCCGGAACAGTCCTTCATATCTCTTTCTCAAAAGAAAATACAAAACAATGCATAGCAGTATAATAAACAAGACTACTGCTATCCAAAAATAAAGCTGTATTTGCTTTTCACGTTCAACCTGTTGCTTTTCTAAAAGAAGTTTTCCTCTTTCATATTTACGTTGCAAAGTCAAAATTTGAGATGTTTGTTTAGCATCCCGTTCAATGACTAACAACGAATCAGACTTTTCTTTGAAATAGAGAGCCATTGCATACTTTTTCTGTTTCTTTTCCAACAGATACAAATAGTGATATGCACCCGCCAGAGTACGAGGATTTTCAGAATTCAAAGCTAAAGCGAAACATCTTCCAGCCTCATCCAACTTATTTAGATTCAAATAAATATTCCCCAATGACATTGAACAGTGATGCATAGAATGCCTATCTTGTTCAGTCTCTACCGCAGTTTTCAACAAGATTATTGCATTTTCCAAATCCCCTTCATTTCTTTTTGCAATTCCTTTTACTTGTAACAAAGAAGGAGTTACTCGTTCAAAATCGGTACATCCTTTCTTTTCCTCACACAAGGACAAAGCCCTATTGATGTAGTTATAAACACTGTCATATTGTTGTTCTACATAATAAATACGAGCAATATCCCGATAAGCATATATAACCCCTAAAATATCAACTGCCTTTTGAAAACAACATACCGAACTTTGATAATTATCAAGAGCATCTTTGTGTAGCTTTCTATCTGCATTCAAAATACCGATATACTCATATGCCAAGCCTTGTAACTTATACTCTTCCGTTTTCTCCAATTTAGCCAAAGCATTCAAATAGGCTTGCATAGCCAGTGTATTATTCCCCTGCAAATCCATCACTTTGCCATAATAAAACAATGCCTTCCCCGCTTTCACCTTATCCTCCCCATTCTTATAATAATCTACCGCAATTTTTATCAACGAGTCCGACTGCAAGCTGTCCAGATAGTTCTTATCACGCGCTTGCGTCAGCAGCAATGCATAGTCTGCCCGCTGCTTCCCACGAAGCTCCTCCGGATGAGGAATTTGCTCCAACAGCAGCAATGCACTGTCAGGATATACATCCATATACCTCTCTACCTTATCAAAAACATTGGATACGTTCTTCTCTACGCAAGAACCTAACAGTACACAAACGGACAAAAGCCCAAGATATAACAGTTTTTTCATATGAACATGTTCTTTACCAGATTATCATTGCGTATACACAGAATCCTTTTGGAGATAAATATTCACACCAGCCAACGGCAATCCTTTTTCCCCATCAGTCACAATGCCATTTGTCTGCGCATTAGAAACAACTGCACAGCAGAATGTTATGAACAGCACTATACATCGCTTCATAATTCATGTATATATAATTAAACTTTGGATGAGAATAAGCTTTTTTACGGCCTCTCCCTTCAAAGATACAAAAAACCGCTTCAACAATGTACAAAAACAAGATAAATGTGGCAAACAAAACAAATAGCTCAGAGCTTGTTTCCCCTTACATAGGCTTCCTTTCCATTTTCTGTACGGAGTTATCAGCGCCTATCGGCCGTGATGCGCTCTGCCAACGGCCGTCAACCACTCGACTAACGACCGTCAACAAGGTGCTTCATAACCGTTGAACACCTATTATACTCATAGTTTCCCCATACTGTGCACCTATCTTATTCCTATTATGAGCCCAGCTGCAGTCTATCGGTAAACGGTCTTTTACGAAGTTAATACCGTGTTTACACGAAACGCATATCGTGTAAACAAGATATTTGCAAAATGCTGTACATTCTATTAATACACTAACAAACAAGATATTAACTTACTTTTCGGCGTATTTCCGCTGTGGAAGCAAAAGTTGCTTCCACCTTTTTGAGTTGCTTCCACAGCACTTGTAATGCCGATGAATAAAGGGATGCAGGAAGTGGGTGGAAGTGTGGAAGCAGAAATGATAAAACTAAGCAGAGATAATTTTCCCTTAAAAGCAATAAAACTCCAGAATCTGCTGGAGCAAAGCATCCTGCTTTCCCAGACCTTTTTCCAACTCCACACTTTTCAGGTTATAGAGTTGTGCCAGCAAAGCTGACGACTGCTTCTCGCAAAGACGGGAATCATGTACCTGCTCCATCCAGCAGACGGTCTCTCCCCAAACATCTACCGAAAGATGTGACAAGACTTCTGTCGGGGCTCCCCCCTTCTCCACCTTACGGAAGATTTCGACCAAAGCACACAACAAGCTGGACATTATCTGTTTACAACGGGAATGGGAACGGGATTCCCGGTTTCTGAAACGTAGCAGGAAATAGTACCCCAGCCATAAATAAACGGTGGTGACTTCTGCATGGATTTTCTCTATCCTCTTCCAATGCGCAACCAAGGCAGCATCAATTTCTTCCAGAATCGCATCCGTATCATCTTCTATGTAGTATTTCTGCGCAAGACACTCTATCACGCACCCCCATTTCGCCATATCCACACACTCTTGCGTACGCCCCATCCATACATGGGCTTCCTCCAATATCCGGAATGCCTTTTCTCCACATTCTGGAGCATCATAAAACCGATACTGACGAAACAACAGAAGAGACTGACATAATAACTCATCCAAAGAGTACTCCGCACTTTCCATATTTAAAATTCAAGTATCCATTCAGGTAACAAAATCGAGCAAAAGTAATCATTTCCTAAGAAAATCACGCCGTTTCAGCACAAAAACCGGCAGGAAAAAGAAGATACCGATGACGGACATCACCAGTCCGCCAATGGTACCCGCCGCCAATGGAAACCAGAAAGCCTCCTTGTCCTCACCTATCATGAAAGGGATAAATCCCAAAATGGTAGAAACTACCGTGAGGAAAATAGGAACGACCTTCGCATTCCACGCCTTGACGTAGGCACGAAGAGCGGAAAGACGGGGGAAACGACGTCGGATGCTGTTGTACTCGTTCAGGATATAGATGCTGGCATTCACCGTGATGCCGCACAGCAGGACGAACGAGGCAAAACCGCCCTGGTCGAAGTTCAGCCGGAACCAATAGAAAGTAAGAAATACCCCGATATAAGAAACCGGAATCACAAAGATGATGGCAAGCGGCTGCTTCAGGGAGTTGAACAGAACGCTGGTCGTAAAGAAGATGATGGCTATCACCACCAGCAGAAGCAGGTATTGGCGGTTGTCCTTCTCGCCCCATGACCAACTGTTGCTGTCCGACTCGGCTGTATAACCCATCGGCAACAGTTTGTTGAACTCCTCCAGGTCACGTTTCTGTATCTTGTTGCCCATCTCATTGGAGCCGATATATTCGTATTGCAGGCAGAGGCGGTACTGCTGGTTTTCTTTGGCAATCTCCTGCGGCATCTGTCCCTTTTCCACAGTAGTCAGTTCGGAAAGCTTGTAATGCTTGCCGTTTCCTACTCCATAGGGAAAGAACTGCATCGCCCAGATGTCATATTCGGCAGACTGGCGGGAAGAGAGCTTGATTTTCTCCATCCCCTGCTCGGCCGCTACCGAACCAATCTCCAGATTCTTGCCAAAGATGGGGCGCACCGCAGAGAAAAGCACTTGCGCGTCGATGCCCTCTTGCGCCATGCGCTCCTTGTTCAGGTTGAAGTAGAATTCCTGATAGTCATCCTTCCACCAGGAGAACTCCGAATTGATGAGCACTTCCTTGATACGCCGGTGCGTCAGCAGCTTGGCCTTCAGCTTCTCCGCCCACTCATAGAGTTCGTCGTAGTTGTAGCCGTACATCCTGATGCGGTAGGAGCCGGCACTCTCGCGGACGTCATTACTGAACCCCTGGTCCTGCAATCCGTAGATGCCCCAGCTGCCGCCTCCCAGTTCCAGTGCCTTGCTTATCATATTGGCTTTCAGTGTATAGGGAAAACCGCTGTTCCGGGCTTCCTTCTTGAAATAAATCTGCATACTGGCACGCCGGGGGCTGTAGATGGAAGTATGAAACTGCCTGATTTCCTTGAACCGGCTGAGGTAGGTCTCCATACGTTTCATCAAAGTGTTCATCTGCTCGAGGGTGCTGCCATTGGGAAGGTTGGCGTTGGCATAGAGCACCACCTCCTCATTACGGGTGAAGTAACTGCCTTCGTACACCTTCTGTATGAAAAGCCGCAAGCTGCCGCCCAGCGCCTTGTCCACAACGGGTTTCACCGACTCCTTATAGGTATCCGAACCGAATACCTTATTGTAAGCAGCTTCCCATTTTCCCCCTCCTTCCAGTTTGTCGGGCAACAGAAAAACAGGCAGACCGAAACCCAACAGCAACAGCAGGCATACAGCCCAGCGCCAACGGCACAGAAAACGGATGAGAGCAGAGTAGCAGCAGGAGAAATAAACGGGGAAACGTCTGAAAATCCGTCCCAACCTTGTTTTGAATGTTTGCGTCAGCCCCGGCAAGACAAGACGCCTTTTCTTCCCCGTAATCCGCCTCACCAGTCCTATCTTCTCAATCATCGACGGAACAAAAAACAATGCCACCATCAAGGAAACAGCCAGATTGATGATCACTACCGCTGCAAAGTCCTGCAGGTTGAGCCGTATCTTCTCGTCAAGGAAGAAAATGATAACAAGCGCACCCATCGTAGTGAGGGTTGCCGCCAACACCGACAGGAAGGCCTTGAGATTACGCCGATGCAGAATGTGGTCGGTCATGACAATGGTGCTGTCTATCACTAGATTCAGCGAGACAGTGATACCCGCCAGCGAATAAAGCTGCATCTCAAGTCCGAAGAGGTAGTAGAAGATAAGTGCCACCGCTATATTTACAGCCAGGCTGGTAACTATCAGAAAAAGATATTTCAACTTACGAGTAATGAGCCATACGAATACAAGCAGGATGAGTACCGTCAAACCGGTACGGAAGTAAATCTTGTCCAGTTCTTCCCGTATGTACTCGGTCGCATCATAGCTGGTATGCACTTCATATCCGACAGGAAGTACCTGCCGAACAGCTTCCATCTCGTCCATCACGGCACGGTTCAGTTGCAACTGGTTGGCAGTTTCTTCCGCAGTAATGGATAGATAGACGGAATTCAGCCCATTGATGCGGTAATAGCTTTGCGGCTCCTCCTCCATACGGACAGCCGACACCAGTTCGTCCAAGCGGAGCAGTTTCCCGTCGGTAGCCGTCACGGTGATGGCAGCAGGATTAAAACCAAGGGAGTTGCTCTCCGGCACCAGTGCCAGGCGTATCCATTCCCGGCTACCGTTACCTGTATCCACATTGTGCGTACCCAGAAATTCCTTCCGGTAATGCCGCTGTACTGCCTCGCTGATGTCCGATAGGGTCACACCCAGCAAGCGCAACTGTTCACTGTCATATTCCAGTCTCCACTCCATGGGCGTGGCACCGCTGAGTTCCACCTTATAGATACCCGGAATATTTGCCAGCCGCGGCTTGATATGCTCCTCGGCATACTGCTGAATCAATATTGGAGTGGAAGGGGCATTCAGTGTGAAGGACATGAAAGGGCGTGAGGCGTTCTCGTCGGGCACTTTCATGTGAATGGTGGGATAGCTGACACCTTCGGGCAATTGGGGCCACGTCTGCCGGATGATGGTGGAAGCTTCGAAGCGGACTGCCTCGACATCGGCATGCTTGTCCAGTTCCACAGTAATGTTGCCGTAGCCGTTGCCCGAGGTGGAGTTCACCCGCTTCACTCCGCGGATACGCGCCAGCATGGATTCCAGCTTGCTGGTCACTTCCATCTCCACCACCCGCGACGAAGTGCCAGGCATGCTGAAACCCACCGTGAAGCCGGGCAGGCTGCGTGACGGATTCAGCTTGACGGGGAGCAGCGGTATCAACGCCACCCCTACCAAAGCAAGGCAGACAAACGCCACTATGACGGTGAAGGAAGAAACTCGTTTCATCAGTTATTATAATCAAATTTTTCCGACAGCGAAAATCCGCTGGCAAAGTCGTGCAACGTCAGTTTCCGTATCTTGTAATAATTCAGCCAGTAGTCCTGCAAGGCGGAGATGTAATTGCGTTGCGCTTCCTGCTGGCGGTTCAGCGAGAGGGTTAGGCTGTTGATGTCTGCCTTGCCGATAATGAAGCGCTGGCGGGTTTCGTTATACGCCAGGATGGCAAGGTCGAGGGCCTCTTCGGCACTGGCGACGAGGGCTTGCTGGACGTTGAAGTCGCTGACGGTCATGATAACCTCCTCCTCAATGCTGATTTCACTCTGCCGGGCAGAAGTCTTCACCACGTTCAGATTGTTCCTCGCCATGTTGTATTTGCCTTTCCTCACGCCCCAGTCCACCAGTGGAATGGAGACACTGACCGACACCATCTCCTGCTGCATGGGATGCCTGTATGCTTCACCGAATTTCTCTGCCACCTGGTTGAAGCCGACGCTGGCGTTGATGCTGGCGTTGAAGCGCGATTCCTTCTTCGTCTTGTCTACTGTCTGCTCGGCTTCCAGCACTTCCTGACGAAGCCCCAGAAATTCCGGATTGTTGGCTTGAGCGGCCAGCAAAGCCTCATCAACCGGTATGGTCAGCGCCCTCGGACGTCCCGGAAGCGACACCCTGATATCCGTGTTCTTCTCCATATTCAGGAAAGATGCCAACGAAAACATGGCGCGCTTCAAGGCACTGGCGGCATTCTGCAAAGTATTGCGGGCGTTCACCACGTCGAGTTTCAGCGTCAGCAGGTCGGCACGGCTGATGGCGGCTATTTTCAAGCGCTGCATGCCGATGCGGTAGAGGGTATCGGTGGAGACGGCATTGTCCTTGGCCAAATCATATTCCGCCTGCGCCATGGCAAGCGCAAAGAAATAGGTAGTGGCCTGCTCGGATACTCGCTCTGCATTGTAAATATACTCCTTCTTCACCTTTTCGTACTTCAGCGGCTCAATCCTGCGTTCCCAACGGAAAGGATTGTAACCGACCAGACTCTGCGAGTAGCCCAAACGAACCGGAACACTGGTGAACTGGGTATACTTGTTTCCACCGAAGCTCCGCATATAGCCCAGCTCCGTATCCAGATAGAACGTACCGCCCGTCAAGTCGAAATTCTGTCTGACGGCAAGATTGCCGTATGCATAGAAGGATTGCTGGCTGCGATAGATGTCAAGGTCCTGTTCGGAGTCGTAACGCTTGGTGATATCACGGTTGTACTGTGCCGGAGTCATGTTCAGCGTCAGGCTGGGAAGGCGGTTTGCCTTATAGGTGCGGTATTCCCAATAACCGGCCAGATACATGTTCTTGGTGCGGAAGGCTTCCAGCGAACTGTCATTCGCCAGGGCAATGGTCTGCTGCAAATCGAGCGTTATCCGCTGTTGGGCAAAAGCGGAAAGGGCTCCCAGACTGAACAAAAGTATAAGACTTAATTTCTTCATGCTCTTTCTTTTCTATAAATAAACCAATATATCAACGGGATGATGAACAGACTGACCAGTGTCCCCACGAACATCGCCCCAATCATCGCTATGGAAAGCGGCTTTTGCAACTCAGACCCCATATCGAACGAGAACAGCAGCGGAACCATGGCAAATATCGTGGTGAGCGATGTCATGATGATGGGCCGGAGCCTTCTCCGTCCCGCCTCGTGGATGGCCTCGAGCAACGGCATCCCCTCTTTCCGTAATTCATTAATGGCATCCAGCTTCAGGATGGAGTCGTTGATGATGATACCGCACGTCACAATCAGTCCGATGGCAGACATCAGGTTCAGGGTATGCCCGCATATCCACAACAGAAGCAGGGCAAACGCCACATCTATCGGAATTTCCAGCAGCACGATGAGCGGCTGCACGAAGCTTTCGAACTGGGCGGCAAGAATGAAATACATCAGCAAGATAGAGATGAAAAGAATCACCACCAACTCGTCCAGCATCTGGCGGTTGGAGAAGAAACTGCCGGAGAAGGCCGTATCCCAGTCACCCGTGGCATCTGCCTCCCGCTTCACCTTTTCCATCAACTCCGGAGCATTGTCCACTTCATAGAAACGGAACGGTATATATTCACCGTTGCGTCCTGCCGTAATCGTTTTCAAATCCTCGGCCGGACGCACCTTTACCAGCTCCCGAAGCGGAATATACTCCACTTCGCCCTTACTGTCCGGACGGGTCTGTATCAATGTCTGCAGCAGCACCTCGTTCACTGTCCGCTCCTCGCCCACAATGCTGATAGGCAGGTATTGCTGGTAGGAATGGAGCATAGCTACGCTGTTCTCCTTGAATGCCGTCCGCAGCGTACGGTAAAGCTCGTCATACGAAACGTCATAGAGCAACAGCTTTTCCTGCAGGATGCTTATGTCAAGCTGGTTCTCGAAAGCGATACCTACGGGCGCTGTCCCCGTAAGCTCCGCAAACTGTTGTTCCAGTCCGCGCAATTCTTCCGCCGCCGGCGCCTTCTCCTTATTGCGGGCATAAAGTTCCGCCACCACATCGGCCTCCCCGGTCACGAAAAGCTTCTCGAACACGGTTTCGGGTGGAGAAAAGGAGACTGTCGCCAACGGATATTCCCGTGTCAGCCACTCGCCCGCCTGTTTCTGCAAGGGAGCAATCCCGTCAGGCGAGGAAGTCTTGAAATACAATTCTGCCTCCGAAGAAGAGAGAGCCTGCTCACGGTTCAGCAGATAGTCCTGCTGGCCTATGGCAGCCGTCTGTTCCACTGTCTTGTCCAGCAACTGGCCGAACAGCACATTCACACGATGCCGGTTCTCGTCCACATGTATGTTTTCGTTCCATTCCACGTGGACTATCAGTTCATTCTGGTCTATCTGCGGCATACGCTCCTTGCCGACGGAATAGAACAGAAAGACACAAAGAGGAATAGAAACCACACAGAATATGATACTTACCGTCTTGTGGGAAAATACCCAGTCGATGCCCGCATCATAAAAACGGTCCAGCGTATGTTCCTTCAACGGATTGTTGATGCGGATGCGGGAGAACCACGACCTGCCGCGCAACCCCGTCCGGTAGACCAGCATATAGAGGACCGGCAGCAGCATGATACCCGTGAAGTAGGAAACCAGCAGCCCCACCGTAACAGAGAATGCCTGGTCATAGAACAACGCCCCTGCAATGCCGCTCATGAATATCAGCGGCACAAATACGGCAATAGTGGTCAGCGACGAACTCAGCATGGGCGTAATCACCTCACTCGTTCCCGTCACGCAAGCCCGCCGCAACGAATAGCCCCGTTCGCGATACTGCGAAATGTTCTCCGTCACAATGATGCTGCTGTCAATCATCATACCCAACGCCAGGATTAATCCCGACAAAGAAATGATATTGAGTGACATCTTGAACAAGTAGAAGAACAGGAAGCAGATGACAATAGATACCACCATACTCAACCCGATGATGAACGGCGACTTGACATCCCCCAAGAAGAGTACCGCCACAATGCAGATGAACAGGAAACCCAACGACAAATTTTGCTGAAGATTGGAGATGGTATAGTCCAGCAACTCCGTCTGGTTACGGCTGATGCTAAAATCAATGTCGGGATATACTTTCTTGAAGTAGTCCATCGTGCTGTTGATGGCAAGCTTCATGTCTTCCATATTCTCGTCCGCCTGCTTGATGACGGCAAGGGTAACGGCACGCTTGCCATTGCTCATGGAGACACCTTTCTCCTTGGCAGGAACAATCTCTACCCGGCAGAAGTCTCCCAAGCGGATGATACGTCCTTCCTTTCGCAGCAGGATGCCCTTCACGTCCTCCTCTGTCCGCAGCAGGGTGGAGAACTTAATGTTGTATTCGTAGTAGCCGTCGCGCACGGTCATGCTGCCCGGCTCCACGTTGTTTTGCGCCAGCACGTTTTCTATGTCTTCAATGGAGAGCCCCAACACAGCAAGCTTACCCGGGTCGGGCACAATCTGTAACTGGCGTTCGACCAAACCCGTGACATCCACCATTGCCACTTCTGCCAACTGCTCGATGCGACGCTTTATGACATTTTCGGCAAACTCGCACAAATCAAGAAACGCGCGTTCGTCCACCTTGCCGTATGCACTGTCGTTTTTTAGGGTCAGATTGAGGTAGAAGACAGGAATGTCCGTCGCACTTGCCTTTATCACCTTCGGGCGTTCGGCATCCTTGGGCAGATAGTTCATGGCGGCGTCAATCTTCTCGTTCACTTCTATGAAGGCAAGGTCGGTATTCGTACCGAAGTCGAAGCCCAGGCGGATGATGCCTGCACCATCGCGCGTCTCGCTGTCCATGTCCTTCAGTTTCGCCACCTGGATGAGCTGCTGCCGCAGAGGTTTCACCACCGTATTCTCTAATTCACGCGCCGAGGTATTCTGCGCCGACACCTGCACTGTAATTTCCGGGATGGCAATATCGGGCAGCAAGGATACCGGCAAGGTGAAGTAAGTCACCAGCCCGACAATGAAGCATGCTGTAAATGCCATCAGTACGGCAATAGGCCGCTGTATCAAAAACTTTATCAATTGAACTATGAATTTTGAATTACCACTTATCACTCATTATCTATCAACCACCTTCACCGATGCTTCATGTGCCAGATTCACATTTCCCGTCACAATGACCGTATCGCCTTCTTTCAGGGCATCGTCGGCCATACTATAGCTTTCCGCATTCTCCAGACCGGTCTGCACATAGTTCCACTGCGCCTTTCCGTCTTTCAGGGTAAACACCACCTGCTTGCCCGAACGCAACACCACGGCACTCTTCGGGATTACAAGCTGTCCGCCCAGAGAGCGGTGCACGTTCACCCTCACGTTCATCCCACTGAACAGCCGTCCCTTGCCATTGACGGCAGCCTTCACCTTAACCATCCCCTTGTCATCCACCAGAGGATTGATTTGGGTGATGCGCCCCTCCTGCCTAAAGCCGGCATCCGAATAAGGGGTAACAATCACCTTGTCGCCACTCTTTATCAACGGCAGTTCGCTTTCCAGCACCGTGAAGTCCACCTCCATACCTTGAGTGCCGATAATGGAGCAGAAGGCTTCCGAGGTACTTGCCTCGTTGAACGGTTTGGAGAACAGGTTCGCCACTACCCCGTCAAAAGGCGCAACCAGCGTGGCGTGTTCCTCTTCATACGCGGCAAGCTCATACTGGGCGAGGCTCTGGTCGTAACCGCTCCTCACGCGGGCCAGCTTCATGATGTCAGCAGGTACTTTGGAGGCATCCCCCACCGGATAGCCTTGTCCTATCAATACATCCTGCAACTCAAGTTCCGCTTTTTCCAAGGCATCCTTGGCCTGCGCGGTCTTGTTCTTCAGGCGGAACTTATCCAGTTCGGCAAGTTTCTGCCCTTTGCGCACCGGGGCACCGTTCTTCACGTAGATGTGTGCCACTACACCGGTGGTCTCAAAACGCAAATCCGCCATGGCACCGGCGGTTACTTTTCCGTTGCTTACCAGTTCATGCTCAAAGGTCGCCCGCTTCAGGACTTTCACGGTCACTTCATTGCTTTCACTTGGCAGGACGGTTGCCACCCCTTCCTCGGACTCTTTTCCCTTTCCGGCATCGGAGCAGGCGGCAAGCAGGGCAACGGCCATGCATAGCAGGTATCGATAGTTCTGTGTCTTCATATTCATACTCAATTATAAATTGATAAAATTAATCGTTTCAAAAAAACGAACCGATATTTGCATGTGGACACTTTTTTCATAGCACTTTAGCAATTAGTTCGCTCATTATTAACACTTTCCGTTTTTATTCATCTTTTTTGATATGGACAAAAATAAGCTGAATCTTTTTTATTTCCTCCCTCATCTGTCGTATTGCCGTAGAATGCACTTTCGGCTCTTTCGTCAATACCATCCACTTCATTTTTTCAAACTTGTCCGGTTGCCTGAAGCTTGGTTCCGCATAAAGCTTCGCAAGCAGATAATAGGGATAAATACGCCCCGGCAACCGATGGGTGGAACGGATAAACCAGTCTTCCGCTGACAAGCAGTCACCCATCTGCTGATAGTTCTTGCCTATCACATTCAGTATCATGGGGTCACAACTACGCTGTAAAGCTTCTTTCAAAATACGGTTGGATTTACCGAACTGCTGCTGCTTGTGCAATCCATGCCCATATTCGAACAAGAAAGATGCCCGGTCCCTCAACAGAGGATAAAGACGTCCATACTCTTTCTCTGCCGATTGATACGCACCTGCATTATACAGCACCCGAGCATTCATCCACTCCCGGCAGGCCTGCTCCACTTGCAAGTCATTCTTCAGGCGAAAACCGCCAATGATGCCTACTGATACAGCCAGCCCCAACCATTGCCAACGGTCGGCACCGGACAAGCACGCCACAAGCAATCCTCCAAATGTAACGATAAATACCGGAAGTTGTAGCGGATAGGAGGAAAAAGAAAATATCATCAAGGAAAGAATGGCCCCACAGATACCATAACGTCCTTTACGGACTCCCCTATACAAACACAGCACGACCACAACCAATAGACATACAGCCAAAGGAATGCCCAGTTCGACCGCAGCCTGCAGATATTCATTGAATGCATATTCCGGACTTCCCGCCACACGTTCCTCCCACGGTTCATAATCACCTGCTGCAAAATAAGTTTCCTGCGCATTTCCGTAGGCTGCTGCGAAATTATGAATCCCATATCCGGTCAACGGCTTTTCTGCAATGGCACGACAAGTTATCTTCCACATGAAAAGACGGCCACGTGCAGAATCGGGTTTCAAGACAAACAGTAAATAGCCTGCCAATAGCAAGACACAGAATCCACCGACCACTACCATCACCACACGCTGCCTTTGCTGCTGCCATAATAATCTGAACTTATCCGTCCAATCCATATGCCAAGCATATACACACAGACAGGAAACTCCTGCCGCCAACCATGCCGAACGGCTCATTCCTGCCGGAAGCACACAAAGGATAAGCAGCATCACACCACCAGCGACCATAGTTCCAGCCTTATCCATCACCTTTTCCCATCTTCTTCCATCATTCCGGTCAGAGCAGAGAATCTCCCCCCTCTTGGTCAGCCATTGATGCAGACAGACCGGAAGTATCATGGCCAAATAGCCGGAATAAGGCCCCGGATTGAAGAAAGAACCTGTCAATACATACAAGGAATGGTTGGACACAGCATAACCATAAAGCTGCCTCAATCCCCAAACAGCCTCAATGCCCCCCAGCATTACCAATACCCACGAAACCGGTATAAAAAGAAAATACCTTTTTTCCATCATCAATCCAGCCATCAACAGACATCCTGCAACTACCAATGCACTTTTATCGAAATAGAGCCATTGCCCTATAACATCAGCTACAGGAAGTCCGGAAGAAACGTTACATGCCAAAGACAATAAAACTATACAAGCAATGTAGACCAAACTTCCAGTCAATAGATTACGTACATTATTCATTCTATCTATCAACTGTCTCTTATACACATCTGACGCTGCC
>ENA-OZAV01000746-OZAV01000746.1-human-gut-metagenome-genome-assembly--contig:-NODE-746-length-13298-cov-9.400589_pt1 | contig 13298 bp, 10 predicted proteins | sample MGYA00243307_ERZ653511 | MGnify/ENA primary metagenome ERZ653511 (study PRJEB26926, sample SAMN06165165) | human gut metagenome | biome: ENVO:00009003; feature: ENVO:2100002; material: ENVO:00002003...
CGATGCGGTGGTGGTCGATGATCTCCAGGATCTCGGCCTGATCAAAGCCCTCCACGGCCTGGGTGGCCTCGTTGTGGTCCACCAGAATGATGCGCCGCTTGCGCAGGGCAATGACGTTGCGGCGGCTGACCATGCCGCAGTATTTGCCTTCCTCATCGAGGATGGGGAAATAGCGGTGGCGCACCTTTGCCATCACCCGCAGCACATCGGCCACGGGGGTGACGAGGGTGAATTTGAGGATATTGTCCCGGGTCATATAATAGGAGATGGGGGCGCACTGGCTGATGAGCTTGCCCGCCGCGTAGGTATCCACGGGGGTGGTCATAATGGCTACGCCGGTCTCATCGGCAATGCGCTGGATGGTGCGGCCCACCTTGGCCCCATTGCAGATGATGAGCAGGGAGGCTTCCTTTTCAATGGCGCAGAGCTGGCTTTCGTACCGGTTGCTCAGAATGACGATATCCCCCTTTTCCACGCTGCTTTCCAGCAGCTCGGGGGTGGCGGTGCCGATCTTGATGTGGCCGGTGGTGCAGACCGCGTCGGCATCGCCCACCACCATGGTGCCGTTCAGCGTTTCAAGGATGTTCTTATAAGAGGTACGGCTCTTGGCCAGCACTGCGGTATCGAACACGTCCATGTTGGCGGTGGCAAGATCCTTCACAGTGATGATGCCCTCCAGCTCGTTGTCCGCGCTGGTGATGGACAGGGTGTCGATCTGCTGGTCGCGCATGATCTTCCATGCGCGGCGCAGGCTGGTGGAGCCCGGGATGCCCGGCATCTCGCGGTAATCCACGTCCCGGATCTTGGGGTTCACGTCGGTGCACATCCGGGGCGGCGTGACACCGAACTTTTTCAGGACGAACTCGGTCTCCTGATTCATTTTACCGGCACGGCGCGGCTCACAGACCAGCGTGCTGGTGCGGTTTTTGAGCTCCGCATAGGCAATGGCGGAGCAGATGGAATCGGTATCGGGGTTGCGGTGCCCGATGACCACGACCTTGTGTGCTTCTTTTGGCATAGGTTGTTCCCCTCTCTGGGTCAGATTCATTTACCTTCCGATCGGCCACATGCCCCAAACCACCGGGCACGGCTGCCAGCTTCATTTTAACACATCCGGCACCGGGGGTAAAGGCGGCAGATATCTTTTTCTTGACAGCGCCCCAAAAATCGTCTATCCTTGACCTGAATTTTTTCTCTTTGGAGGTCACCCCATGAAAAAGCTGTTCCGCGCCCTTTTCCTCTGCCTGACACTGGCCCTGTGCGTGTCCGGCAGCACCGCCGCACTGGCCGAGGCTCCCGCCGCCACGCCCGCCCCTCAGGACGAACGTGTCATCACCGATGTAAGCCCCCTTGAGGATCAGATCCGCAACATCGTCGGCTTTACCACCAGCACCGGCGGCTCCTACGATTTTGAACAGGCCGACCATAGATCTGCCGTGCAGGCCTACGGTGCAGAACCCGCCGAGGGTTCCGTGGCCCTGCTGCGCGTCTACGCCCGGGCCGAGGACCGGGGCGATGCCTCCATCAATTCCAGCGGCCACTCCTTCCTCTCGGTGCGGAACGTTTCGGACCATGACATCGAGGTGGGCGGCCTGCGGATCGCGCCCAACACCGAGATGACCTTCAGCCCCCGCGGCAACCGCTGGGAGCACACCGGCATCTGGTACAATCTGGAGGGCTACTACAAGCGCTATCTGGCCAATTCCTACTACCAGAACATCTATGCTGTCCAGACCTCGCTGGATCAGGGCCAGCTGGACGTGGTCAACCGCAACCTTGCCAAATCTGACCACTGGTCGGCCTACTTCAACTGCGCCGCCTTTACCGAGAGCATGTGGAACGCTGTCTGCGCCGACACCCTTTCCGCCGGGCAGCCCTACACCCCGGAGAACCTGCGGAACGACATTCTGGCCAAGTACGGCGATCTGGCCGCGTACAATCCCCAGGTCCCCTACGACTACATTGTTTATTACGGCACCAGCCTGACCCCCAGCAAGGAGTTTGCCTGATTTTTGGGTTTGTTGGATACAACATCTTGATTTTCACGTCATTCCGCGCTATCATGGGTTTGTTTGAATCCACGCGCCAAGGGAGGACACCATGATAGACGCATCGACCACATCAAGACCGCTGTTCAACCGTCAACAGCTCATCTCACTTTTCCTGCCGCTGGTGGCAGAGCAGGCCCTCAGCATCTCCATCGGTCTGGCGGACACCCTGATGGTCTCCTCGGTGGGCGAAGCCGCCGTTTCGGGCGTGAGCCTGGTGGATTCCTTCAACGTGCTGATGATCCAGCTGCTCAGCGCACTGGCCACCGGCGGCGCGGTGGTCGCCAGCCAGTACATCGGCCACCGGGAGCCCAAACGGGCCAAGGCCAGCGCCGCACAGATCATGTTCATTATGATCTCGCTCAGCGTGGTCACCGCTGTCATCGTGGCGGTGGGGCGGCACGCCATCCTGCGGGGCATCTTCGGCTCCATTGACGCGGATGTGATGCGCTACGCTGAGACCTATTTCCTGCTCTCGGCCCTGAGCTATCCCTTTATTGGCGTGTACAACGCCGGTGCGGCTCTGTTCCGCGCCCAGGGCAACAGCAAGATCAGTATGCTTTCCAGCCTGGTGATGAACGTGGTGAACATTGGCGGCAACGCCATCCTGATCTACGGGTTCGGCATGGGCGTGATGGGTGCGGCCACCGCCAGCCTCGTGAGCCGGATGATCGCCTGCTTCACCGTGATGTTCCTGCTGCAGAAGCCGGACTGTGCGCTGCGCATCGACCACCTCACCGACCTGAAGCCAGACCTCGACCTCATCAAGCGCATCCTGAAAGTCGGCATTCCCGCCGGCATCGAGAACGGCATGTTCCAGATCGGCAAGCTGTCGGTCTCCAGCCTGACCAGCACGCTGGGCACCGCCGCCATTGCGGCAAACGCCGTGGCAGGCAACATCTCCAGCTTCCTGAACGTGCCCGCCTCCGCCGTTGGCATCGGTGCACTGACCGTTGTGGGCCAGTGTCTGGGTGCCGGGGAAAAGGTGCAGGCCAAGCGCTATTCCCGCCTGCTGCTCCTGACCGCCTACGCCGGGGACTGGGTGATGAATCTTTCCGGCCTGTTCTTCCTGAACAAGCTGGCGCTCTCCTGGTTCAACCTCTCGCCGGATGCCTACGGCATGGCACTGGAGCTGATGGTCTGGTTCAACGCTGTATCGCTGATCCTGTGGCCCTCCAGCTTCACCCTGCCCAACATCCTGCGCGCCGCCGGAGATGCCGCCTTTACCATGACGGTCAGCGTTATCTCCATGTGGGTGTTCCGGGTGGCCTTCTGCTACCTGATGGTGCTCAAGTTCCACTGCGGCCTGCTGTTCATCTGGATGGGCATGTTCCTGGATTGGGCCATGCGCTCGCTGTTCTTCTGCGTCCGCTTTGTCCGCGGCAGGTGGATGGAACAAAAGGTGATCTGAGTTTCCGTATATCCGGCCCTCTCCGCCATTGCAGTTTTGGCGGGGAGGGCCTTTTTTGTGCAGGAAACCCGCATCCTGTCTCGTATCAATAGGCAGAAGCTTCTCTCCCCTGCATCCGCTTCCCCAAAGCATACCAAATTCCGCGCGGATGTGTTCACGATTTTGTCAGCTTTTTGTCTTGTTTTCTTCGTCTTTGCGCGGTATAATCATACGCTGCAAAGAACTTTAGGCGGGGCTGCGGCCCCCATTCCAGAAAAGGAAGTGTGTTCCATGCGCAACTTGTTTTCCCGCCATCCCGTTTCGTTCATGGCGTTTTATCTCCTGTTTTACCTTTCGGCGTTCCATTGGCTCGAAGTCCATATTGCCGTGCCCGATGTTCTGGTGCACTGCCATCTGGACGACCTGATCCCCTTTTGCAAATATGCCATCGTGCCCTACTTTGCGTGGTTTTTGTGGATCCCGTTCACCCTGTTCTACCTGCTGTGGAAAGCGCCCCGGGCCGACTTCTGGCGGCTCTGCCTGCCCCTGTTTGCGGGCATGACCATTGCGCTGGCCTGCTATGTCATCCTGCCCACCGGGCTGGACCTGCGGCCCTACCGGGTATACGGCAGCGACATCTTTGCTCAGGCCGTGCGGATGCTCTATGCCACCGACACGCCCCTCAACGTCTGCCCCTCCATCCATGTGTTCAACTCTGTCACCCTGATGATGGCCTATTACCGCAGCCGCATCTTTGAAACGCCGGGCCGCCGCTGGATGCGGCCCGCTTCCGCCGTGCTCTGCGTTTCCATCATTGCATCCACAGTCCTGCTCAAGCAGCACAGCTGCATTGATGTATTGCTGGGCATCCTGCTGGCCATGGCGCTGGATACGGCCATGACCGCACTGGAACGCAGCGAGAGCCGGATCCCCCAGCGGCTCTGAATCTGCATTGAAAAACACCCATGCCGGCGCTGGCATGGGTGTTTTGCATTTTGGGGCATTACGGAGCCGGAGCAGTGAACTCCTTCAGGTGCGCTGTATCCAGCTCTTCGGCATCTTTGGCCGCTGATGTATAGGAAATTTTCAGATATTTCAGGGCCGTATCGTTTGCCAGCAGTTTTTTGCAGGTTTCCGTATCAAACGTGATGTTGTTGGTCAGATCCAGCCAGATCAGCTGCGGCATCTGGGTCAGGGGAGTATAATCCATGTCTTTGTAGGTTTCCTGTGCACCCTGAGAGAGGGACATACTCAGATACTGCACACTGCTCTCCGCCAGCGGGGCAAAGCTGTCGATCTCCGGCCCTTGGCACAGCTGCAGAAAGCTCAGATTTTCCATCTGCTTCAGCGGTTCCAGCGAACCGATCCGGGTCACGTCCAGTCTCAGGACCCGCAAGTCAGCTCCGGCCAGCTGGGTCAGATCGACCTCACTGCCGGTGATCCACAGCATCTTCAGCGACTTCATCTGCGCCAGCGCCGAAAGGTCGGAGACATTGGAATCCGCCCGGATCCCGTCACTGCCATACTTCAGCTCTACCACAGAATCCAGCTTTGCAAAGGTCGGGAATGCGCTGCTCTCCACACTGGGCACACTCAGAAGCATCAGATTTTTGCATTCTTCCAGACCGGTCAGGTCGGTAATGGGAGAAGCTCCCATTTTATTACTGATATACAATACCTGCAAGCTGTCAAAATGCCGCAGATCTGCGAGCGAAACCACCGGATCATACGTTCCCTCTACGCTGACTGCACAGGCTGCCAGCTGCTCATTGCTGCTGACGTTTCCCCCAATGTCCACCCCATCCGGTGCATCTTTGACGAGGAGATCTTTCACGCCGGTTCCGGAATTTATCGTGACTCGCTGATAATCCCAGACATCGCTGTGATAGATATCTCCCTTCGGGCGGTCAAGCCATTTCCGGACGTGCTTTTCCATCACAGGGTCCTGCCACTCAATGACATAATCCTCCCCATGCTCGGCGTGACTGGCCGGAACCGTAAGTGTCGTCTGCTGAACGAAAACATCCTGCATTTCCGAACGGAAAGGTCCCGGTCTCAGATTCAAAGAGCTTGCACATGCGCTGAACAAAAGCATTGCGCAGATCGGCAGGCTCAAGGCTTTTAACATTTTACGCATAACAGGCTCCTTTCTGTTTCGGCAAAATCTCTAGTTATATTTTACCATGGATTGTTTTTTTGTAAAGAAAAACCCACGATCTTTGCACAGGCATGGCAAAAATCGTGGGTTTACTTAAAACAGATTTTCCGGCAGGCAGATATCCTGCTTTGGCACCTTGTCCCAGGAAAAGTCTGGGATCAGGCTTTCCGGGGTGCGGGGAGCCGGTTCAGGTTGGAGACCATAGGCAAAGGCAAGCCTGCCCACGATCTCCTGCGCCGTATACTTTGCCCGCAGATTTTCCAGGCTCTGGTCCCCGTCCCGTTTGGACAGGCGGCGGCCATCGGGAGCCAGCAGGAGCGGGCAATGGGCAAACTTTGGGGCGGGCAGACCCAGCAGACGGTAAAGATAAAGCTGCCGCGCGGTGGAAGAGAGCAGGTCCGCGCCCCGCACCACCTCTGTCACGCCCATGCGGGCATCGTCCACCACCACAGCCAGCTGGTAGGCAAACACGCCATCGGCGCGGCGGAGGTAGAAATCCCCGCAGTCGCGGAGCAGGTTCTCGGTGTGGGGGCCCATACAACCATCGGTGAAGGTGATGTCCTCATCGGGCACCATGAGACGGTAGGCCGGGGCTTTCTTTTTACGCTTTTCGGCGATCTGCTCCGCCGTCAGCCCCCGGCAGGTGCCGGGATAGATCACATTGCCGTCGGAGGTGTGGGGTGCGCTGGCGGCATGGAGCTGGGCACGGGAGCAGAAACAGGGGTAAACAAGGCCCTGTGCTTCCAGTTTGTTATAGCTCTCGGTGTAGATGGCGGCACACTCGCTCTGGTAATAGGGGCCGTTGGGGCCGCCGCTGCTGCCGCCCTCGTCCCAGACAAGGCCCAGCCAGCGCAGGTCCTCTTCCAGTGCGTCGGCATATTTGCGGGGGCAGCGCTCGGCATCCAGATCCTCAATGCGCAGAACGATGCGCCCGCCCTGACTTCTGGCGCTGAGCCAGGCCAGCAGGCTGCAGGCCAGATTGCCCAGATGCAGCCGCCCGCTGGGGCTGGGGGCAAAGCGCCCGGTCACAGCGCTCACAGGCCCAGCTTCCACTCGCCGTCCACAGGCTGGGAGATGGGCGTGTTATAGAACTCGGCCACGGCCTTTGCCATGTACTCGGCATCCTTGCAGCTGGCGGTCTCCATTGCGGAATGCATGGCCAGCTGTGCCAGACCGATATCCACCATGGGGATCAGGATCTGGTGGCCCAGCAGGTTGCCCAGCGTGGAGCCGCCGGGAACATCCGCGCGGTTTGCGGCCACCTGCACCGGCACACCGGCCTTTTTGCAGATCTCGGCAAAGGCAGCGCCGGTAAAGCCGCTGGTGGTGTAGGTCTGGCGGGCATTGTACTTCAGCAGCACACCGCCGCCCATGACCGCCACATTGGCGGGATCACTCTTTTCGGGGTGGTTGGGGTGGGTGGCGTGGCCATTGTCGGCGCTCAGCAGCAGGCTGTTGGTGCAGGCACGGATGCTCTGCTCCCGGGTGACCCCCAGCTTTTCCTCAATGCGGGCCAGCACGTTGGCCATCAGGGTGCCCTGTGCGCCCTGCCGGCTGGAGGAGCCCACCTCTTCGTTGTCGAACATGACCCACATATCGCCCCGGCCTTCCTCCTCGCCGCGGCCCTGCAGGAAGCCCCACAGGGTGGTGTAGGCGCATTCCAGGTCATCGATGCGGCCGGACATGAAGTATTCGCCCTTCAGGCCCACGCGCTCGGCCTTTTCGCGGGTGCAGAGCACCAGGTCAGCGTCCACGATATCCTCAGCCTTGACCCCGGCCTCCTCAGCCAGAGCGTCCCGCAGGGTGGAGCCTGCCTCACCAAAGATGGGCTGCAGATCCACCTGAGGGTTGTACTTCATGCCGTTGTTCAGGTCATGGTTGAAGTGGATGCAGAGGTTGGGGATGACAGCCAGCGCCCGGTCGGGGTGGACCAGCAGGCTCCGGATGCCGTTCTCCGTGCGGACCAGAATGCGGCCCGCCACGCTCAGGGGACGGTCCAGCCAGGTGGGCATGATCATGCCGCCGTAGCCCTCGGTCTCTGCCTTGGCAAAGACAGTGTCCTTGCCGCCGTCCAGCTGCTTGATGCGCCAGGTGGGAGAATCGCTGTGGCTGGCGGTGACATGCCAGCCGATCAGCTCACCTTTGGGCATCCGCCATGCCAGCACGGCAGAGCCGTTGCGGGTGGTGTAATATCTGCCGCCGGGCACCAGCTCCCAGGCTGCGCTCTCGGGGCAGTTCTGGTAGCCGTTCTCTTCCAGGATCTTCACAGCCGCAGCCGTGGAGTGGAAGGCGCTGACACCGGCGTTCAGGAAATCGAAGAGACCTTCGATGGAAAAGGTGTTATTCTGCATTTTATGTTCTCCTTTATTTTTAGGTTATCCGCTGCTAAACCTCTCCGTCATTACTTCGCAATGCCACCTTTCTTGGCTCCCCTGTTAGGGGAGCTGTCGCCGCAGGCGACTGAGAGGTTTAATCGTAATACAAAAGGGATGACAGAAGCTTCTGCCATCCCCCAGTATAATATAAATCGAGCAAAAGTGCAACGCTCAAGCGGCCTGCTGTACTACCTGTGGGACAGGTGCCGCGTTCGGTTCGATCAGCCGGACCCCAACATCACCGAACAGCAGCGGGTAAGCTGCCGCCGCATGGGGGCGCTTGCCGCCCTGCGCGTTATACCAGACCAGATCATCCGCGCCATAGGTATCCATGGAGTGCTGAACGGATTCCTGCAGGGTCTGGCCCAGGATCAGGTGATTGACGGTATCCCACAGCATACTGCGGGAATACACGGTATAGACGTTGTTCACATAGCCTGCCACTGCTTTGGCACCACCGGCCAGCAGGGCATCGGCCATGGAGGTATCCAGACTGCCGCTCACGCCAAGGAACTCACAGGTCTCGGAGAGCACTACGGTGTCCTTGAGCTGGCCGCCCCGGTATGCCGCCTGGAAAAAGCTGGGCGTGATGCAGTACAGGCCGTTGATCTTGATGACCCGGTGGGTCAGCAGATCAATGCCATAGTAGAGGTCTTTGTAGAAATCCGATTCCTCTGTCAGCAGGATGACCGGCTCGGTACGGGTCTGCTTGAACAGAAAACCGGAGGTGTAGGTGTAGTAGGAGCCGTGGGCGCTGAGGATGCACAGCCCGTAATCGTTCATCCGTTTCAGGTCAGAGACGGTGACTGTGCTATCGATACGGGTGTGCAGGCCCATCGCGGTCCAGAAGCCCTTCATATAGGAGTAGTACGGGTAGCGGGAGCTGTTCACGGTGTTGTCAAAGGCGTAGTAGATCATGGCGCTGCCCAGATCGCCCTGCGGGGCGTTGGACATTTCGTGCAGATCCACAGCGGGCAGTTCGGAAGGGGCGAAGGGAGTATTCTCTTCGTCCGGGTCCTCCACCAGAACGCCGCCCAGCGCGCCGCAGCTGTAGGCAAAGCTGACCATGCCGTTTTCTTTGTCCACATGGAGAGAGCGCGCCGAAACAAGCCCTTCCTCGGCCAGCTGCTGCAGCTGTGCCACGGCGGCATCCAGCCGCTGGGCACGGGTCATCTCAGCGTAAGCGTCGCTGCCGGTCAGGGCGGTCACAGCGCTGTCGGCCTGCTGCATCTCCTGAGCATCGGCAGTGGTCAGCGTGGTCTGGGCCACGGTGTCGGCTGCCTGTGCGGCAAAGGCAGAAGCAGGGAAGAGCGCGGAAATAAAAACAGTCAGTGCGCAGAGCGCGCACAGAAAGCGATGAGAGTTTGTTTTCATCTTGGAAGTTCCTCCGGAAAAATCCTGCCGAAAAAGCAGGTCTCCTGCTTCCATTTTAGAAGGTGGAGGGGGCTTTGTCAAGGCTGCGGCAAATATTTTGCAGAGTTGTCACAGGATGAAAAGATCTGTGGAAAAAACTTCCGCAATCTTGCGCAAAAATGGGTGGTGCGGTATACTTATATAACATAATGGAGCAGTATACGCCCTCTCCGGCATTGCGGACGAGCGAAGCAGACCTGAGCGGGCGATCCAATGAAAGAAAGAGGTGTTTTCGTTTGGAAAACATTCGGCGCTACTTCAAGCGCACCGATAAAACTTACCTGCTGCTGTGCATCTTCAGCAGCGTGATGGCTGTGACAGCGCTTTCGAGCTGGGCAGCCAAGCAGGGCAATGGCTTTGCCGTGGATGAGATCACAGGTCAGATCACCGGTCTGGGCGATTACCGCCGGGCGGCGGTGCAGGCAGGTGCAGCCCTCATCGGGCTGGTCATTGCGGTGCTGCTGTCCAATATCGATTACCGCAGCCTGGTGAAGGTGTGGCCGGTGCACGTAGCCCTGACCTGGGGCATGGTGCTGCCCACGCTGGTGCTGCGCAATGTGAGCATCGGCCCGCTGACCATCGGCTACAACGCAGGCGATACCGACAACTATTCCTGGTACAAGCTGGGAGGTTTTACCCTGCAGCCCACAGAGCTGGCCAAGATCAGCTTTATCCTGACTTTTGCCATGCACCTGAACAATGTGCGCACCCGGCTCAACGAGCCAAAGGAGCTGGGCAAGCTGCTGCTGCATCTGGCAGTGCCCATCCTCATCATCCATGTTCAGGGCGACGACGGCACCGCCATCATCTATGCCATCATCGGCTGCTGCATGATGTTTGCGGCGGGCCTGAGCTGGAAGTATATCCTGGGGGCGGTCTCGGCGGCGGCAGTGGCTATGGCGACGGCGTTCGCCTTTTTCAGCGATAAGATCGGCAAGGGATACCAGTGGTACCGTATCCTTGCTGTCATCGATCCCGATAACAAAACCGGCTGGGCCCCCAGCGAGACCATCTGGAAGAACATCATCTACCAGCAGCAGCGCGGCGAGATCGCGCTTGGTTCGGGCGGCATCTTTGGCAATGGACTGTTTGGCGGCAGTTATTACAGCGTGCCCAACGCCCACAACGATTTCATCCTGAGCTGGATCGGCAACGCGGCGGGCTTTGTGGGCTGCTGTGTGGTGCTGGGCGTGCTGTTTGCACTGGTCATCAAGACCTTCCTCACCGGTGCCCGCAGCGAGGACCTGCTGGGCACCTTCATCTGCGCCGGCATCGGCGGCGCTCTGATGGCCCAGATCGCCGTGAACGTGGGCATGAACCTGCGCGTCCTGCCCGTGATCGGTGTCACCCTGCCGTTCTATTCGGCGGGCGGCAGCTCGGTGCTGATGCTGTACATCTGTGTGGGCCTGGTGCTCTCGGTCTACACCCACAACACAAAAAAGCTGTTCGGCTGAGCCGGAACAGAACGCGGCCCCGGAGAGAAGGAAAACTCTCCGGGGCCGCGTTTGTGTGTCAGCCAAAGGTGTTGCGCAGCTTGTTGGCAAGCCGTTTCAGCTGAGACCGGTGAGAGAACAGTTCCCGATGGGAGAACCGCTGAAATTTGAGGGAGAATTTTGGTGGAGTTGACAGTTTTCACCCGTAAAAGACGGCGTGTGTGGAATTTGCCCTTGACCCCGGGGCGTTCCGTGTTACAATATTTCCGGTACAGCCTGTCTGTTTGGGCTGCGGAACACAAAAAAGGAGTATTGAACGGTAAATTTTATGGATACGAACGCGGAATCTTCCATGCAGAACAAGGTCATTGAAGATGTCAAGCAGTATGCAATGATCACGCTGAGCATTTCCATCATGTCGGTGGGTGTGTACTTTTTCAAATTCCCCAACAACTTCGTCTTTGGCGGTGTGACCGGTATGGCGGCGCTGGCGGCCAAGCTCACCCCGCTGTCGGCTTCGGCCTTTTCCTCGGCGGCCAACATGATCCTGCTGGGGGTGGGCCTGATCTTTCTGGGCAAAAAGTTTGCCATGACCACCGGCTATGCCACTGTGGTCATGTCGCTGGAGCTGATGGTGCTGGAAAAGATCTGTCCCCTGCGCGGCCCCTTGAGCGACCAGCCCATGCTCGACCTGCTGTTTGCCATTGCCCTGCCGGCCATTGCGTCGGCTCTGCTGTTCAATGTGGGCGCTTCCTCCGGCGGCACGGATGTCATTGCCCTCATTGTGGAAAAGTATACCCACATCCACAACGTGGCGGTGGCGCTGTTCCTGACTGACCTGTTCATGGTCATTGCGGCCTGCTTTGTGTTCGACCTGTACACCGCCCTCTATTCCTTCGTGGGTCTGACCGTGAAATCGCTGGTCATTGATGCTGTGCTGGAAAAGATCAAGATGTGCAAGGCCATCCTCATCGTCTGCGACGACAGGAAGCCTATCTGTGATTTTGTCATGCGCAAGCTGGTGCGCGGCGCAACCTATACGCCCTGCTTCGGCGCGTATACCGACAAGCCCCACTACATCATCTACACCACCCTGACCCGCCGCGAGGCCGACCAGCTGCAGGATTTTATCCACAAACAGCACTTGAACGCCTTCATGTCCATGCTGAGCACCACTGAGGTGTTCGGCAAGGGCTTCAACCACGCATAAGGAGGAACGTATGGTACAGGTCGATCTTATCACCGGTTTTCTGGGTGCGGGCAAGACGACGTTCCTGCGCAGATATGTTGCGTATCTGACCGCACAGGGGCATCATGTCTGCATTCTGGAAAATGACTTTGGCGCTGTGAACGTGGATGCCATGCTGGTGCAGGATCTGCTGGGAGAACGCTGCGAGATCGAGACCATCAGCGGCGGGTGTGATTGTGATACCCACCAGCGCCGGATGCGCACCAAGCTCATCTCAATGGCCATGCGCGGGTTCGACCGGGTGGTGGTGGAGCCCAGCGGCATTTTTGATGTGGACGAGTTCTTTGACGTTCTGCGGGATGAGCCGCTGGATCGGTGGTATACACTGGGCAATGTGTTTGCCGTTGTGGATGCCCTGCTGCCCGAGACGCTTTCCCCGCAGGCAGAGTACATTCTGGCATCGGAAGCCGCCAGCGCCGGACGCATCCTGCTCTCCCGCAGTCAGCTGGCCACCCAGGCCCAGCGGGAGAGTGCCATCGACCACCTGAAGCGTGCCCTTGCGGCCTGCAAGTGCAGCCGCACCCTGACGGAAAAAGATTTTCTGATCAAGGACTGGGCCGACCTGGAGGATGCGGATCTTGCGGCGCTGGATGCCTGCGGCTATCAGCATGCCGACTGCGAAAAGCTCTGCTTTGATGCGCACGATGCATTCGGTTCGGCGTATTTCCTTGAGCTGGGCCTGCCCCGGCAGCAGCTGGAAGCACGCATTCCCAGCCTGTTCACGGATGCCGCCTGCGGCCGGGTGCTGCGGGTCAAGGGCTTTGTGCAGGATGCCGCCGGCTGGGTGGAGCTGAATGCCACCGCCGACGGCCTGACCGCAGCCCCCATTCCGGCAGGGCAGGAGGTGCTCATCGTCATCGGCGAAGGGCTGGACAAGGAACGGATCGAAGCTGTTTTGCGGAACTGAGGGAGCGTGCGGGAAACACAGAAAAACACCGCTTTGCGGTGCATCGGCCCGGCAGATCGCGGCACGTGGGTGTGCGCTTTCTGCCGGGCCCTTTTCTTTTCCACAGTTTTTCCGGCAAAATATAACAATCCTTGTCAGATATTGCTGTTGCGCCCCCGGAGGTTTTGGACTATAATTTTGACTTAGCTGTTAGACAAGGGGGATTTTTTACGAATTATCTGTTTCAATTTGCGCGTATCCTCGCGTTTTGCTTTCTGGGGGAAGTATGTCATGCTGTACTGCCGCTGCCGGTTCCGGCCAGTGTGTACGGGCTCTGTCTCTTATA
>ENA-OZAV01000752-OZAV01000752.1-human-gut-metagenome-genome-assembly--contig:-NODE-752-length-13226-cov-5.810872_pt1 | contig 13226 bp, 10 predicted proteins | sample MGYA00243307_ERZ653511 | MGnify/ENA primary metagenome ERZ653511 (study PRJEB26926, sample SAMN06165165) | human gut metagenome | biome: ENVO:00009003; feature: ENVO:2100002; material: ENVO:00002003...
ACGAGATCCTGAGATGTCTCGTGGGCTCGGAGATGTGTATAAGAGACAGGGTCCGTTGGGAGGGCTGGAAGCCTGTTTTCGTAAAGCAAAGAATCCATATTGCCTGGTACTTGGTGTAGATGTTCCTCTGGTTCCGGCAGAGGAATTGGCTGCACTGATTCGCCAATCTCTGCATTCAGATGCAAAAGCAGTGATACTGAGCCACGGCGGGCATGAGGAACCTCTTATGGGAGTATACTGTACAGATCTGGCAGACGCCATGCTTGAAGAAATCACAGAGCGGAAAGGCGCAGTCTTTGCTTTTCTGCGGAAAAATGGATACGAATGCTACGAAAGCCAGGCTGCGGCCTGGTATTTTTTCAATATCAATGATTCTGAAATGTATTCAAAAATCCAAACTACAGCAATGTCATTGAAAAAATAAATTACTTTTCGCTAAGATGTAGAAAAGCCCATTTTTCTGTGATAAGATGATAAGGATTCGATAAACAATGACTGTTTTACGAACAGACAGAAAGCATGCATCAAACTGCATGACAGAAGAGAACGGAGTTGAAAAGGTGAAAAAAAGAAAAAATTTTTTCAGAAGTCTGCGTTTTCGTATTCTGATCATCCTGATCATTCTGGGAATCGTGCCGGGGGTTATTGTAACATATACGATGCTTCATAACTATCAGAACCGGGCGGTTGCAATGCTTACAGAGACAGTGGGTGATCAGTGCGATATTTTATGTAATCTGATCATCAGGGAGAATTATCTCAATGATACAGATTCAGAGGTTGTAAACAGCAAGCTGGAACTGTTTTCCAATGTGTATAACGGACGCATCCTGCTGGCTGACAGAGATTTTAAGATAGTGAGTGATACCTTCCACACAGAGGAGGGAAAGACGCTTCTCAGTTCACTGGCTGTAGCCTGTCTGAAAGGAGAAGAGACAAGCAATTATGACGCCAGAAGTAAAGTACTGGAGCTTGCAGTTCCTGTACAGAGTCCGGATGTGCAGCAGCTTCAAGGCGTGATGCTGGTAAGCGTTTCGGCTGTTGATATTGCGGAAACACTGGCAGAGATGGAACAGAGAGGCGTGATGCTGATCGGAAGTATTGTTGTTCTTTCGGTATTTCTGGCATGGCTGCTCTCTACAATACTTGTAAAACCACTTGCAAGAGTGACGAAGGCCATTGAAGATCTGACAGATGGCATGCTGGATGAAGAAATCAGTGTTCCTGACTATACGGAGACAGAGCTGATCACAGATGCATTCAACAAGATGGTCAACCGTATGAAAATCCTTGATGAATCCAGACAGGAGTTTGTATCCAATGTGTCCCATGAACTGAAGACGCCTCTGACTTCTATGAAGGTTCTGGCAGATTCTCTGGTTGGACAGCAGGGAGTCCCGGAGGAACTGTATCAGGAGTTTATGAGTGATATTACTGCTGAAATCGACAGAGAGAATAAGATCATTACAGATCTGCTCTCACTGGTAAAGATGGATAAGAAAGCAGCAGATGTGAACATTACACATATGGATATCAATCAGCTTCTGGAGGATATCCTCAAGCGCTTGCGTCCCATTGCAGACAGGCGCAATATCGATCTGATCCTGGATTGCTTCCGCCCTGTGGATGCAGATGTGGATGAGGTGAAGTTTACGCTTGCCATCAGTAATCTGGTGGAGAATGGCATTAAATATAATGTGGATGATGGATGGGTGCGTGTGTCTCTGGATGCAGACCATAAATATTTCTATATAACAGTGGCAGATTCCGGTATGGGAATCCCTGAGGACAGTATAGAAAGAATCTTTGAGCGTTTCTATCGTGTGGACAAGTCCCATTCCAAGGAAATCGGGGGAACCGGTCTGGGACTGGCGATCACCAAGAGTTCTATTGCAATGCACCATGGAACGATCAAAGTATTCAGTAAAGAAGGAGAGGGAACTACATTCTCTGTGCGTATTCCTCTGTCTTATATACCGTCATAGGAGGTGCCATTGTGAAAAAGAAACTTTCAATCATTATAACAGCGTTAATACTAAGCATCCTTGCGGCCGGGTGTTCTGTGGAGATACATGAAGATTCGGGTAAACAGGATGCCAAATATTATCTGTACGATATCAGCTCTGATGAAACTCAGCTTCAGAAGGAAAGCTACTCTCCGGAGGAGACAACTGCAGACTATATGCTTAAGGATATGATGCAGCGGATGAACAGCCAGCAGACAGATTCGCAGAACCGGGTCAGTCTGCTTCCTGAAGGAGTACAGATGAATTACAGTGTAGAAGAGGACGTGCTGGTGGTCAACTTTAACAGTCAGTACAGCAGCATGAGCCGCGCCAGGGAATTACTTGTGCGGGCAGGTGTTGTGAAGACTTTCCTTCAGGTTCCGGGGATTAATTCTGTGCGTTTTACAATAGAAAATGAAGATCTGACAGATTCCAGGGGACAGGCTGTGGGAAATATGACTGCAGATACCTTTGCCGAGTTCACAGGAACTGAACCGGATGCCTATTGCAGCAATACCTTTACGCTTTATTTTACTGATAAGAGTGGTCAGAAGCTGGTAAAAGAACAGCGTACTGTGCGGTATAAACGCAGTATCCCCAAAGAGAGGATCGTTCTGGAACAGTTAATGAAGGGACCGCTGGAAAAAGGGCATTACCCCACAATTCCGGAGAATACGGAGGTTCTGAATGTGACCATAGCAGACAGGATCTGCTATGTGGCATTTGACGGAGTATTTTCTTCCTATGCGCTGGATGTATCGGAGAAAATACCGGTATATTCTGTGGTAAATTCGCTGCTGGATGCGCTGGATGCAGACAAAGTGCAGATTACGGTCGGCGGGAAGGACAGGCTGGATACCTTTGGTAAGAAGATGGAGCTGTATCATTTTTATGAAAGAAATGATAAGCTGGTAGTCAAGGAAAAAGAGTGATATTCATAAACGAAGAGGAGGCACAAAAGTGAGGAGACGCCCTGTGTGTATCCTGTGCATGCTTCTGGTTGTTTTTCTGTGTGTGACAGACTGGCTGGGATTTTCCCTGATAAGGGGGAATCCACTGCCACAGTCTGTGCAGACATGGATCAGAAAGCATCCGGAATCCACCATCTGCGGGGAGGTGGTCAGGTGCCGGGAGAATGAAGATTTTCAATCTGTATATCTTAGAAATACTTATCTTATTTACAATTCTGAAAAAGTTTCCATTGATAATATAAAGGTTTATTTAAAACAAAAAAAGAATCATAGCGGTAACAGTGATGTTGATAAACTTCTGGCAGGAAGTCTTGTTCTGGTGTCCGGAAAACTGGAAGAGGTGCAAAGTCCCACGAATCCGGGAGAATTTGACAGTAAAGCATACTATGGCTGCCAGAGGATCTACTATGTGATGAAGAAAGGAAAGATAAAGAAACAGTCGCAGAGTCATTCTGCATATGGGCAGTTCCTGATCGATATGCAGCAGAAATTTGCAGGTATTCTGGAGAAGACCTGTGGAATGGAAGCTGGAGCATTTGAAGCAATCGTGCTGGGAGATAAAACAAATCTGGATCCGGAGTTGAAAATGCGTTATCAGATGGCAGGAATTATACATATCCTGGCGATTTCGGGGCTCCATATCAGTCTTCTTGGAATGGGACTGTATAATCTGCTGAAAAAAATCGGTCTGGGTATCTGGCCGGCAGGCCTGCTGGCGCTGGTGATCATGCTTCAGTATGGGATGATGACCGGAGGGTCTGTTTCAACTATGCGGGCAGTATGTATGTTTTTACTTTCTGTAGGTGCAAAGATCGCAGGACGGATTTATGATATGCCTACAGGAATGGCGGCTGCGGCGATCCTGATCCTTATGGAAAATCCGGCGTATCTGCTTGATGGAGGTTTTCTGCTGTCTTTTGGATCGGTGATTGGGATTGGCTGTGTCTGGCCGTTAGTGCAGGAGGGGATGGATGTATTAAACCGGAAAAAACGAAGTAAGGTTAATGAGAAGGGAAAAATCAGAAATAAACTTCTGATGTCATTTCTGGCATCCGGAGTTGTGCAGCTTACCATACTTCCCATAGTGCTGTGGTTTTACGGAGAAGTGTCGGTGATGGGGATTTTTCTGAATCTGCTGGTGCTTCCTACTGTGGGGATTGTACTGGGAAGCGGAACTGCCGGTGCATTACTTGGATTAGTCACTGTCAGAGGAGCGTTTCTGGCTGTTGTTCCGGGCAGGATTATTCTGAGAGGATATGAGTTTCTGACAGTGCTGTTGGGGCGACTTTCGTTTTGCACATGGATTGGCGGAAAGCCGGAAGTGTGGCAGATCGTTGGATATTATCTGGTTCTGGCAACAGCGGTGTGGATGTACAGAGCGGGTGTGATGAAAAGTGAAAATGGTAAGATCTTTGCGTGGAAAATCCGGGCTGTATATGCAGGTATGGTATGCTTTGCAATTCTGCTGATCAGTTACAGACCGCATGAAAATTTCCGCATCGCCTGTCTGGATGTGGGACAGGGAGACGGAATTGTGGTGGAAATAGAAAACAGATGGAGTATCCTGATCGACGGGGGCAGTACGAATAAGAATGAACTGGGAAAATATCAGCTGCTCCCATACTTGAAGAGCAGAGGGATTTCCAGACTGGACGGAATTTATGTTTCTCACACAGATGAAGATCATATCAGCGGGGTGCGGGAACTTCTGGAATTTGTTGAGAAAGATCTGACTTCTCTGCGCATAGAGAATCTGATCCTGCCCAAATGGAGCGATATTCAGGAGAATAAAAATTATCGGGAGCTGACAGAGCTGGCAGAGTCAGCGGGAGTCCGGGTGCTTACTGTGAAAGCAGGAGATGAGATCAGATATGGAACTGTCAGACTGAAGGTTCTGTGGCCGGAGTCCACAGCATCAGGGAGGGAAGTAAATGAAGATGCGATGGTTCTGGAAATGATAAGCAAAGATTTCAAAGGGCTTTTTACCGGAGATATCGGGATGGTGACAGAAGAAAAACTGATACAGAATGGGTGTCTTGAAGATGTGGACTTCCTGAAAACTGCTCATCACGGTTCCAGATATTCTACAGGAGCAGAGTTTCTGGAAATCGTCAGACCGGAACTGGCTGTTGTTTCCTGTTCTGCAACAAACACATACGGGCATCCGTCGCCGGATACGCTGGAACGGCTGAAGAAGAGTGGAAGCAGAGTGCTGATCACCAGAGACTGTGGGGCGGTTACAATAGTCAATGGAAAATCTGTTTCTGCCTTTAACCGAATCAAGTAAGCCCCCTGTGGAGATGTGAAAAGCAATAAGCAGTAGGATTTTCAAAGTGGTTACGTTCACAGTAACTCAAAGCAAACAATGTTGTCATAATTATATACAGGTGTCTTGACACCTGTATATCCGGGGAGTATAATTGCACAGACAAACGAAAATCAGGCATGATGTGAGGAAAGAAAGATGAAAGAACATTATGATGTCATTATTGTGGGAACAGGGGCAGCCGGACTGTACTGTGCGCTGAACCTTCCGGAGAAAATGAAAATCCTGCTTATCACCAAGCAGGAGGCAGACCAGTCAGATTCATTCCTGGCACAGGGCGGAATCTGTATGCTGCGCGGCGAAGATGACTATGAAAATTATTTTGAAGATACCATGCGGGCAGGACATTATGAGAATAATAAACGGGCAGTAGATCTGATGATCCGCAGCTCCAATGATATTATCAGAGATCTTCTGCGTTATCATGTGGATTTTGCAAGGGATGGTCTGGGAAATCTGGCATTTACCAGAGAGGGAGCACATTCCCAGCCAAGAATTCTTTTTCATGAGGATATTACAGGAAAAGAAATCACACAGACTCTCTTAACTGCTGCAAAAATAAAAGAAAATATTGAAATTTGTGAATATATGACTATGGTAGACCTGATCTCCAAAGACAATACAGTCTGCGGAATCATTGCAATGGACCGGAATGACCAGGCATTTCCTGTTTATTCTCAGTATGTGGTTCTTGCCTGCGGCGGAATCGGCGGGCTTTTTAAAAACTCTACCAACTTTTCGCATATTGCAGGAGATGGTGTTGGAATTGCCATGAAGCACCATGTGGAAATGGAAAATCTGGACTATATCCAGATTCATCCGACAACTCTCTATTCAAAGAAACCCGGACGGCGTTTCCTGGTTTCAGAATCAGTCAGAGGAGAAGGTGCTCTTCTGTATGATAAGAACGGACAGCGTTTTACAAACGAATTACAGCCGAGAGATCTGCTGAGCCAGAAGATTTCTGCCCAGATGGAAAAGGATGGAACAGAGTTTGTATGGGAAGATATGCGCCCTCTGGGAGAGAAAACAATTCTGGAACATTTTCCTCATATTTATGAACAATGCGTGGAAGAAGGTTTTGATCCGAGAAAAGAGCCAATCCCGGTTGTTCCGGCACAGCATTATTTTATGGGTGGAATCAAGGTAAATCTGGGAAGCAAAACTTCCATGAAGGGACTTTATGCCTGTGGAGAGACAAGCTGTAATGGCGTCCATGGAAGAAACCGTCTGGCAAGTAATTCTCTTCTGGAATCTCTGGTCTTTGCAAGAAAGGCTGCAGATGATATGATATTTGGACAGACACCGGAATATGTGCGGGCAGATGCAATTGATATGAATATGTATGAAAGCAGAGAAGAACTGCTTAATGCCTGCCACGAAACCGTATTAAAAGAAATTGAAAGGATGAAAAAGAGTCATGAATAGTATTACAATGAAAATGCAGGCAGACAAGCTGATCCGTATGGCGCTTCAGGAGGACATTACCAGTGAGGATGTTTCCACGAATGCAGTGATGCGAAGCGCAGTAAAAGGAACCGTAGATCTGATCGCAAAGGAAGACGGAATCATTGCCGGACTGGATGTATATGCGAGAGTATTCCAGATCCTGGATGAGAAAACAGAGATCAGTTTCAACTTTAAAGACGGTGATGCAGTAAAGAAGGGCGATCTTCTTGGAACAGTAACAGGAGATATCCGGGTGCTTCTTTCCGGAGAGAGAGTTGCCCTGAATTATCTCCAGAGAATGAGTGGTATCGCTACTTATACAAAACAGGTTTCAAAGCTTCTGGAAGGAAGTAAGGTAACACTTCTGGACACCAGAAAGACAACTCCGAACTGTCGTGTTTTTGAAAAATATGCTGTACGCATAGGCGGCGGATGCAACCACAGATATAATCTTTCTGACGGAGTACTGCTTAAGGATAATCATATCGGAGCAGCCGGAAGCGTAGCGAAAGCAGTGGCCATGGCAAAAGAATATGCACCATTTGTCCGTAAGATCGAGATTGAAGTAGAGACTATGGAACAGGTAAAAGAAGCAGTAGAAGCAGGAGCAGATATCATTATGCTTGACAATATGACACCGGAAATGATGAAAGAAGCAGTAGAGCTTATCGCAGGCCGGGCACAGACAGAATGCTCCGGAAATATCACAAAGGAAAATATCGCCAAAATCCTGGAAACAGGTGTGGATTTTGTTTCCAGCGGTGCACTGACACATTCTGCTCCAATCCTTGACATTTCCATGAAGAATCTTCATGCAATATAATAACATGGCAGCGAAGCTGTTTTGCAGCGGATAATTTGCTATAGGATTATATCGTGGAGAAAGGATGGGAAAGTATGAATACTGCTCAGAGAAGAACTGAAATTTTAAAGCTCCTTCAGCAGGAAGAAAAACCTGTGGCTGCCAGGGCGATGGCATCACAGTTTGGAGTAAGCAGACAGGTGATCGTGCAGGATATGGCTGTGATACGTGCATCTACACCGGGAATCCTGTCAACGACCAGAGGATATGTGTTGCAGCAGGATAAAGATATTGCATGCACCAGGGAATTTAAAGTACGCCATGGGCAGGAGCAGGCAGCGGAGGAACTGAATCTGATCGTGGACTGTGGCGGGCGGGTGAAAAATATCAGCATCAGCCACAGGGTTTATGGCCGTGTCACTGCAGAAATGGATATTCGTTCCAGACAGGATGTGAATGAATTTGTCCAGGCAATCAACAGCAGCCATTCCAGCGTATTAAGCAGTGCTACTTCCGGGTATCACTATCATCTGATAGAAGCATCCAGCCAGGAAAGGCTGGATCTGATCGGAGAACAGTTAAAGAAAGCAGGTTTCCTTGCACCACTTCAGCCATGGGAAAAGGAAAAACATCATAATATATAAGTAAGAAGGGATTCAGAAGATGACAATAGCAGAAATTCAGCAGGAAATCCTGCGAATGAAAAAAGAACAGGATATCTGTATTCTTGCACACGCATATCAGGGTCAGGAGATTCTGGAAGTGGCGGACTATACAGGAGATTCCTATGGCCTGAGTGTACAGGCATCCAAAAGAGACTGCAGCGGTGTGATCATGTGCGGCGTTCGTTTTATGGCAGAAACCTGCAAGATTTTAAGCCCGAAGAAGAGAGTATGGCTTGCTAATCCTGTAGCCGGATGTCCCATGGCAGAGCAGTTGGATCTGGAAGGTCTGCGTGAATTAAAAGCACAGTATCCGGATTATGCAGTTGTCGCCTATATTAATACAACTTCAGAACTGAAAACAGAATGTGACGTATGCGTTACGTCCTCATCAGCAGTTGAAATCTGCAAAAAGCTGGAGCAGGATAAGATTTTATTTATTCCGGATCCGAACCTGGGACATTATGTGGCGGAAAAGCTCCCGGAGAAAACTTTTGCATTTTATAAAGGCGGATGTCCGAGACATATCGTGGTCAGTGCAAAAGATGTAGAAAAAGCCCGCGCAACGCATCCGGATGCACTTTTCCTGGTACACCCGGAATGCCGTCAGGAAGTAGTAGAGCAGGCTGATTATGTAGGCTCCACCACAGGAATCATGGAATTTGCAAAGAAATCTGAACATAAAGAATTTATCATCGGAACAGAAAACAGCATTGTAGAGCATCTTCAGTTTGAATGTCCTGATAAGAAATTTTACCCGGTTGCAGTACAGCTTACATGCATGAATATGAAGGTTACCACCTTAATGGACATCTACAACTGCCTGAAAGGACAGGGCGGGGAAGAAATCTTCCTTCCGGAAAATATCATGGAAGGCGCCGGAAGATGCATTCACAGAATGGTGGAGCTGGGCGGCTGAATAATAATCTGAAATTTTCTGCTGGCTATTATGTCATGGAATTGATACAATAAAAGTAACGTTACTGAGAACAGTAACAAAGTAACTGCTCTGCAGTCTGATATCTTGGTATCTGTGAATAGAACAACAGATTGCTGAACAGTTACAGACAAAACAGCCTCAGGAGTAGAAAATTGAAAAACATACAGGCAGACATTAAATCAGGAAATTTTAAACAGGTGTATCTTCTCTATGGAGAGGAAGCATATCTGAAACAACAGTATAAACAGAATCTGGTAAAGGCACTGAATCCGGATGGGGATACTATGAACTTCAATCACTATGAAGGCAAGGGGATTGATGTAAAACAGTTGATCGACCTCTGTGAAACCATGCCATTTTTCGCAGAGCGCAGAGTTGTTTTGCTGGAAGATACAGGTTTTTTCAAAAATAAGTGTGAGGAACTGGCAGATTATATGAAAGAGCTGCCGGACTATCTGTATCTGGTTTTTGCAGAAACGGAAGTAGACAAGAGAAACCGCATGTACAAAGCAGTAAAAGCCTGCGGAAGTATTGCGGAATTTATCAGACAGGATGAAAAAACTCTGATGCGCTGGGCAGCAGGGATCCTGGGGAAAGCCGGAAAAAAGATCACCCAGAGAGACATGGAACTTCTGCTGACCAAAACAGGAACTGATATGGGGAATCTCAGGATGGAGATGGAGAAGCTTATCAGTTATACAGAAGGCAGGGATGTGGTGACTGCAGAGGATATTGAAGAAATCTGCACCACCCAGACAACCAACAGAATTTTTGATATGGTGCGTGCAGTAACAGAGAAAAATCAGAAGCGTGCACTGGAACTTTATTATGATCTGCTGACATTGAAAGAGCCACCGATGAGGATTCTGTTTCTTCTTGCGAAGCAGTATCGCCAGCTGCTGTTGGCAAAACAGTTTGCAGCAGCAGGACTTGCGCAGACGGAGATAGGCTCAAAACTGGGAGTGCCCGGGTTTGTTGTGAAAAATATCACAACATGTGCCAGAGCCTATACTATATCAGAACTGGAACAGGCAGTAAAAGATTTTGTGGATGCAGAGGAATCGGTGAAAACAGGACGCCTGGAAGATAAGCTGAGCGTAGAATTACTGATCATTAAGTACAGCAGTAAAGTAAAATAAGAAAAACGGTAACTGCCGGATATGCTGGCAGTTACAAAAGATAATAACAAAAAAGACAGCCACATGACGGTGATGGCTGTCCTTTTTAATCATAAGCTTATAATTAAAAATTCAATCTATAATTAGTCAATGCTGTTAACAGCTTTAGCTAAACGGGCAACTTTTCTTGCGCAGTTGTTTTTATGATAAACACCTTTGGATGTAGCTTTGCTGATTGTGGAAACAGCATCCTTTAATGCTACTTCTGCAGCTGCCTTATCTTTATTTGCTACTGCTGCTTCAACTTTCTTCATAGAAGTTTTAACTGCAGATTTGATTGCTTTGTTTCTTGCTGCTTTAGTTCTGTTTACTAAAATTCTTTTCTTAGCAGATTTAATGTTAGCCAATTCGTACACCTCCAATTTAATTCGATAAAATATTATTATACTCCTGTCATAGAAACAGACACGGGCGCTCCTATGAACATGCTTATATATATTATCTCAAATAATCTTCCTTGTCAATACATATTTCCATAAAAAAAGCTAAAAATAGATATAAAAGATTGTTATAAGAACGGAGCAAACAGTAACAAATATTGAATGAAGTACGGAGGGAAAAGAGATGCTGGATAATTACGGAATAAGAACAGACCTGGCGCTGGAGGCAACCGAACGGTTTACAGAGGAAAACGTAGAAGTCCGGGGAGTGGAGATCCACGAAGATTATAACGAAGAGAAAGATATCCGTACCACTGTGGTAAAGATCACCACAGAAAACGGTGCCCGGACAATGGGACGGCCCCAGGGAAGCTATATTACGATAGAAGCTCCGGGGCTTTCTGTACATGATGAGGATTATCACAGAGAAATTTCCCTGGAAATCGCCCGTCATTTACAGAATGTGATCAATCTGGAGCGTGAGCTGTCCATTCTGGTAGTAGGTCTGGGAAATTCAGCAATCACAGCCGATTCCCTGGGGCCTCATGTGGTAGAAAATCTTCATATAACGAGACATATGATAAGAGAGTATGGCCTGCAGAGCCTTGGAAAAGAAAAAATGCACCGTATCAGTGGAATTATCCCGGGAGTAATGGCACAGACAGGTATGGAGACGTCTGAGATCATACAGGGAATCGTGGCAGAGACAAAGCCGGACATAGTGATTGCCATTGATGCGCTGGCAGCAAGAAGCACCAGACGCCTGAACCGTACAATTCAGATCACAGATACAGGAATCAACCCGGGTTCCGGTGTAGGCAATCACAGAGTGGGGCTTACAGAAGAAAATCTGCAGGTAAAAGTGATCGGGATCGGAGTACCCACCGTAGTAGATGCGGCAACTATCGTCCATGATTCCATGGCACACCTTCTGGAAGCTCTGGAAGAGGCAGAACAGAAAGAATTTCTGGAAGAAATGATATCTCCTCATCTTCACACCATGTTTGTAACTCCCAAAGATGTGGATGAGACAGTAAAATACCTGAGCTTCACAATCTCAGAAGGACTGAACATGGCGTTTGAGGAAATAGGCGGCTGACCGGAAAAGTGTTCCGTCAGTGTGAACAGGGTATAAATGGGAAAACATGGACATAGGATAAGTCAAGAGGTGATCCATGTGACAAACGTTCAGAAAGCGTTCTGCATTCTGCTTAGCATGTGCTTTTTTGCCACTCTGGCAGTATTGCCGGGGACATTTTTTACAGGAGAAAATGTGTACAGGCATCTGCCCCTGTACCGCTTTCTGGAAAAAAGAGCTCATACGAGTTCCTGTGAAGATCTTGAAACCTATAAAAAAATAGCAGGAGAAAACGGAAAATATCTGGGAGAGCGTGCACGGTCCGAACAATTGCTGGCAGAAAAAGGTGAATCTGAAGAATTACAGATATCAGAATCTACACCGGTACCGGAAAAAACAGCAATCCCCTCAAAAACAGTAAAATCAGCGAAAATATCAGAATCAGAACAAGCTTCAGAAAAGACAGAGAAGACACATAAGCCGGAAAAGGCAACTGTGTCACCGGAAAATCCTGAACCGGACAAATCACAGAAGCCGCCAAAGTCAGCAGCGCAGAATGACCAAAATATTCAGAACAGCACAGAAACCATTGCTGCTGCAGTTCCTCATCCAATAATCGACCTGTCCCCCGAAAAACTGGCAGATTATAATTATCTTCTGGGACAATTCTATATCGTAGATTCCAACACAGAAGCAGATGCCGTACAGATCAATGCCGGGGATTTTCTGAAACAGGACTTAAAAATCACCAAAGAAACCGATACCCCTCAGATTCTGATCTATCACAGCCATTCGCAGGAAACCTTCGCAGATTCCAGAGAAGGGGAAGAATCCGACACGATTGTAGGAGTAGGAGATTATCTGACACAGCTTCTCACAGAAAACTACGGTTATCAGGTAGTCCATCTCAAAGAGCAGTTTGACATGGCAGGCGGTGAACTGGACCGCAGCGCTGCTTATGATTATGCCCGCGATTATCTGGAACCTTATCTTCAGGAAAACCCGGATATCCAGGTGATCATAGACCTGCACCGGGACGGCGTCCCTGAAGACCGGCATCTTGTAACAGAGATCAATGGAAAACCCACAGCTCAGATCCTTTTTTACAATGGACTGAGTTATACGACATCCAAAGGTTCCCTGGACTATCTGCCAAATCCATACATACAGCAAAATCTGGCATTCTCCTTTCAGCTGGAATACCAGGCAGCCCAATACTATCCTCAATTTTACCGGGGAATTTACCTTGCAGGTTACCGCTACAATCTCCACCTCCGTCCCCGCTCCCTTCTTCTGGAAGCCGGAGCCCAGACCAACACTGTCCAGGAAGTAAAAAATGCCATGGAACCATTTGCCGACATCTTAGACAAGGTACTGCAAGGATAAATTCTATAGCAATTCCATAACTGTCTCTTATACACATCTGACGCTGCC
>ENA-OZAV01000754-OZAV01000754.1-human-gut-metagenome-genome-assembly--contig:-NODE-754-length-13199-cov-7.737599_pt1 | contig 13199 bp, 12 predicted proteins | sample MGYA00243307_ERZ653511 | MGnify/ENA primary metagenome ERZ653511 (study PRJEB26926, sample SAMN06165165) | human gut metagenome | biome: ENVO:00009003; feature: ENVO:2100002; material: ENVO:00002003...
TCCGAATCAGCATTGTAGCGAATTTTCTCTGACTGCATAAGCTTTGCGATCTCAGACAAACTTCTGCCTTTCAGATACTCGTCAAATATTGTAACAACTGCGTAAACTTCTTTTGGCTCGGTTGTTATCTCGCCGTTTTTCATACAGTAACCGAATGGGATTGTACGATTCTTTGCCATGACGTTGCCTCCTTTCAGACTACAAGAATATCACATTTTTCCCTGAAAAGCTATTACCAATAGCAACAAAAAAATGCCTTGCAATTTTACCTGCAAAGCATTTAGATTCAGTTATAACAACTTTTCATAATCTCGTCCGGAATACACAACTCTCGCTATCGTTACAAGCTTTTTGTCTTCGTCTATCCAGTAAAACATAATATAATTATGAACTATAAGCTTACGATACTCATGCTTCAAAGGCTTGACCGGAATATACATCGGACACTTATACGGCATATTTGCCAAATCTTCGGCAGATTCAACCATTTTCTCCGCAAGTCTTTCAGCGGCATCCTGATTTGCAAGCTTTACGCCGATATATTTTGCAATATCGACCATATCGCGTCTGGCAATCGGTAAATATTCAATCGTATACATTATTCTCCTCTCGCCGCCGCTTTTATTGCGCTGAGAACATCCTTTGAAGAAAAACGTTCGCCTGTTTCCTCAGCTTCTCTTTCGGCTTCTGCAAGCTTGAAATACACGTCGCTTTCAAACTGCATTTTCTCAAAAGCCTCCATACTCATGACAACCATATCACCGTAACCGTTTTTGGTAAGGAAAACGGGTTGTGCTGTTTCATGAACGGTTTTTGAAATATCCGCAAAATTGTTTCTTAGATCCGAAACGGGTCTTATCATATTCATGTCCATGCTCATCGCCTCCTAAATATATTTTATCATAATTATGCTAAATTGTCAATGCGTTTTATATATTTTCTTTAAACTTTATTCCGCCTATCAAGTGAAACTCCAACTCATGCTGATCTATAACCACGATCTTCTCAACTATACTTTCAAATGCCGATTCTTCAAACTCGGTTATCGGCTTATCACGCCTTTCAAAAAAGTCTATTAACATTTCGATCTGATCCAGAGTTTCGTCCTCGTCATCAGAGCGTGTAAGCTTTTTCAGTTCGGATTGAAGTTTGCTTATCTTTACATTAAGTTCATTTGTCTGCTCAATATACTTAGCCTCGTCAAGAAAACCTTTAGTTTTCAGTCTTGCAAGGACGTGAGTTTGTTCTCGAAGCTTGGCGATTTCTTTGTGAATGTCCATTACTTGTGTTTTACCGTTGAACTTTTTAAGTTTCAAATCCTGCAATGATGTTTGAAGAGGTACAAGAATTTGCTTATAATTGAATAATAGTTTGTTGTATAGTCTTATAAAACTTTGCTTGATAAACTTTTCCTCAACTCGTTTATTCATGCACAATTCTGCTAAATTATCGTGTTTGCGGCAAACCCAGTATATTTTATTTCTACTATCTTTGCGTTTGTATTTTGTTCCACAGTTGGCACATATCAGTTTTCCTCTGAACGGTGATTCAGACACTATATTTTTATGTTTTCTGCTTTCAATCAATTTTTGAGCTTTTTCAAATATTTCTATCGAAATTATTGCTTCATGAGTATTCTGAATACAATATTTGTTTAACTGTCCATTGTTTTGAATCTTTCTATATGGAAGATTATTTGTTGTAAATGTTTTTTGATAGACTGAATCGCCAATATATTTTTCGTTGGAAAGAATATATCGAATGCCGTAATAACTAAATTTATCTTTATACACTTTGTACTTGCTCTGACAGATTTCTGAAATTCGCTGATAACCAATACCATTCAAAAACATATCAAAAATTTCTTCCACAATCTGAGCTTGAATTTTGTCAATAATCAATGCGCCATTATTTAACTTAAAACCAAATGGTGCAGAAAAAACATTTACAATTCCTTTTTCAAATCTTTTTTGATAACTCCATTTCAAGTTTTTTGAAATGGATACCGATTCCTCCTGAGCCAGACCGCCCATAATGGTTATCATCATTTCATCAGTCAGTTTTGCGGTATCAATGTTTTCTTTCTCAAAGAATACTGTTATTCCAAGGCTTTTAAGCTCCCTTATATTTTTCAGACAATCCTTAGTGTTTCGGGCAAATCGGCTGATAGACTTTGTGTATATCCTGTCTATCTTACCTTTCCGACAGTCGCTTATCATTCGCTGAAACTCATCACGCTTGTCCTCACGAGTACCTGTTATTCCCTCATCTGCATATATGTCAACAAGCTGTTCTCTGTCAGACTTTTCGAAAGCTTTCTCGTAATATCTTGTCTGAGCCATAAAGGAATTAAGCTGATCTTCGCTGTTTGATGACACACGGCAGTATGCCGCACAGCGGAGCTTATGGTTTTGTTCTTCTGATATTGTCGGCTGTATTATCGTTACCGTTGTCATTTTCTCACCTCCGTTTTACCAACAATGATACCACAAATCTTTATGGAATGGTATCACTATACTTGATAAAATTACTTATCCGAATCTGTGCAGTTTTCACGTTTGTCGGCTTGTCCTGCGGTTATGCACAAAGCCATTGCAAATACGCCGACTGTACCGCCTATGATTAATCCGATAATAAATCCTAACATTTCAATTTCTCCTTAAGCTGCGTCTTTTGATGACGCAAATTCTTTGTATATATCTTCTGTATTTCTGTTGATGTAATTATGCTTTTCGCTTTCTTTAAGAAGTTTATCAAGCTTATGCTCTACAAAAGCTTTTGCTAAATTTTCGAGATACTCTGCCTGCCCGAACTTAGTCATCAAAATCCACTCCTACACTTATTTTCATCGCTTTTTCTACTTTTTCCATAAGTTCAAGATCAACCGAACCCACATAATTTTTCAGACGATATCTGTCTATGGTCCGTATCTGCTCTGCAAGAACGATCGAATCTTTGGGCAATGCTTTTGAACCCTTGATATGGATATGCGTGGGAAGATGATTTTTTTTGGCTGTTGACAGCGGAAGAACCACGAGGGTGGGGCTGTACTTGTTTCCCACATTATTCTGCACTATCAGCACAGGCCGTATACCTCCTTGTTCCGAACCGACAACGGGATCAAGGTCTGCGTAAAAGATATCATCTCGTTTGATCAGCATTTTCCTTCACCTTTTTCTTTAGAGTTTCAAAAACTTTCTTATTCCTTATACAGCTATGAAACGGACAGAACAGCACATTTGTATCTCTGACATACCACACACAGCCGCAGCATAAATGTTTTTTCGATAATCTGATTGTAGGAGCAGGAATATATACTCCCAATTTATTATATTCGTACTGAAAATCTGATTTTTCAGGCTTAACTTTTTCGCTCATATATCAGCCTCCTGACCTTTGTTAATTTATATGTAACAGGCGGTCTGCAAAAGTGTGCAAACCGCCTTATATTCGTTTTGCCTTCGTCTGATTCGTAAATTTCAGACGATTTTCCGTGATATTTATCCTCGATATCCGTCACGGCGGAACTCTGCAAGCGACCGACAGCTTATCGGTCTCATGGGCATTTCACCCGCTATTTTAGCCCCTACTGGGAAGTATCATTATCCTCACACGTTTCATCGCCTTTTCGGAAAGCTGTTCCGAATTTTGAAACGTCATATTTATCGCTCATCCTTTCGGAGTCTTGGCGTATGGTTTCTTTGGCTGCCGAGATTTCATACCGGCCGTGTGATCAACGTACTTGCAGAGTTGATATTCTATTGTCAAGTTACTTGGAGCTTTTATTCTCCTTACACTTGTATAGGGGTAGAAGTCTGGTATTTAACAACCGTTTTTTATTGTGATTTCAAAAGTTTGTTAAGCTTGCACAAAATCCTACGTTTCTTTTTGTTAATGTTTTGCTGAGTGGTATGTAGAAAACAAGCGACCTCGTTTTCCGTCTTATTTTCAAAATATATTGCAAAGATCAACCTTCGTTCATCATCAGAAAGTTCATTCAGACAACTATACAGCTTTTCAAATTTAATATTCTGTATCACTCTTCTTTCGACGTCGTCATTTTCTGTTCGGAACTCCTGAAAGTTTTCAAGTTCTCCGTTAATGTTTCCTTTCAATGCAGAGAACTGGATCTCGTGCTTATAGAACGATTTATTGTTGTCATCAATATTCCATTGGGTTCTATTGTAATATGTGCGGATCTTTTCGCTTACTTCAATTTCAACGTATCTTTTGGTTATGGTGTCATAAACACTTACTATGTTTTTGCTCATTTTTTATTCCTCCGTTTTGATTTTCTTGTTCTGAATCAAAACGAAGGCCTATGGATACTTATCAACAAAACATTGCCAGTTTTTTAGAATGGGCATAAAAATAGACCTTTCTGCTTTTAAAACAAAAAGGTCTATAAAGAAAAAGGAGTATAACTTTCGGCTTTAAAAGCTTTTGTTATACTCCATATCAAGTTTATATCTATGTATTTAACTATATCGCTTTTTTCTAACAAAATAAACTATCGTAATAGTTATTCCAATGAATATGACAGAGGCTATTATAATGATCCACAGCCAAAAATACCCGATATGAATATTATCGACCTCCTGAACACTGTATGTGTTGCCAGCAACATCTTCAAGTGTAATTCCTACATTATGCCAACCTCCGTTAAGCGTAAACGACAGGCTACCTTCAGCTGCCGAGTAAGTAAAATCAATCGCTTTACCGTTATCATATACTTTACACATTGTTTCATCAAGTAACTCGCTTATATTTGTAACAGTAATTGTGCGAGATTCGTTTCCATAATACCAATGCCATGATTTCAAATCATTAGGAATATTACACGAAGGCGGAATATTATCAATATGCATTTTGCCCAAATCAATCCTTCCGTTTTCATTTTTTACAGACAAATATAGTTCTGTATCTGTATCTTCTTGAAAGTTTTCCTTAAAATAATCTGACTTCAAAGTATATCTGTAAACACTTACACCATACATACTATTATCAGTTTGAGCCTGCAGATCGGTATTCTTTTCTTCACCATTGTAATCTCTAAGAACTATATCGGTTTGAGAATTTGTTTTAGCAAGAACAACAATATCTATGTCGCTAAAATTATCTGGACGCTTGCTTATAGGTTCTCCGTTTTCATATTGAAATGAGTACCAGCCTGTTTTTTCCGCTGCATTGCTGTTTGAAATATACGCAAGAACATCGCTGTCCACGATTCTCATGTATGTGTTTGAATTAAGAACACTTTCGTTACCAGCTTTATCTACCGCTATTAGTTCCAATGCGTAAACACCGTCTTTTGAAAAATCAGGTAGAGTGAATAAATTCCCCTTAAATATGCCCGCTTTATCTTTGTCAGAGTCAAGATATACACTAACAGGCTTTACTTCCGAAAGTTCTCTGCCATTTGTATACTCAGGCGTATAAACAGTAAGGACATACTTTATATGATCAAAATTTACGTCTGTAAATTCGACCGTCGGGGCTGCCTCGTCCTTTCTCTCATACGGATATATATCCAGAAAATTCAGAGCATTCTTTTCATCGACAAGAATACCATTTTTTGATGATACAACAGGAAGTGTCGTATCTATCTCGAAGATTTCTGAGCTTTTATAGCCGGAAGTATTTCCGGAGGAATCTGACGGAGATATTTCAACACGGTATACAGCATCATCATCAAATATAATTGAGAGCGTATGTGTATCAATATCATCAGACCAATCTGCCATACTTACCATAGAGTATGTGACATCAGTAAAATCATTCTCGTTATGCTTTGCTCCCGCATCCTTTTTCAGTATTTTCAAACCGACAAGGCTAGGATCAAAGTTGTGCTCGGTGATTTTAATAACAGCGGTTTTCTTAGTATTTAAATAATTGTCATTATCACTGTTTATAAAGTCGCTGAAATTTTCTTCAACTACAGGAGAAGTTTCATCAACATAAAATCTTTGTACTTTTTCATAATCAAGATTTACTTCGGCTGAATGGCCTCCAAGATCTGTGCCTCTGATATCAAAAGTATAATCTCCCTCGCTGAAAGTAACAACTGCTCTGTGTTCTGTTGAAGAAATATTCTGAAAGCTGATATTCGGAATATTTCCGTTGTAAGCATTTTCAATTTCAGCTTGAATCAATCTTGCGTCAAAGTTTCTTTCAATTACATCGATCGTCATTACCGCTCTGTTTTCGGCATTGTAATAAATCGTATTATTGATTCCATTGTTAATATCCACATTTATAATCGGAGCAGTTTTGTCGATAGTGAATGTCTCACTTTGAACACTTTCATTTACATTACCTGAATTATCCATCGCATCAAATGCTAATGTGATATCGTTATTATCTTTATCGAAAATAAATGTTTTTGTGATCTCAGTTACAAGATTTACGTCTTTTTTTACTATGACCCAGCCGTCGCCTATCTCGGAATCTACCTCAACGCCTGTCCCATCGATTTCAAGAACTCTTCTCTCAAATCCGTCGTTTTCGGACGTCTGATAATAACCGATTTCTCTGATGCCTGATTTAGTATCTGTTATAGTTACTGTTACGGCAATATCATCAGTAAATAGCTTGTTTCCGTTTGCGTCGCTGTATCTGCTGCCGCCGATTTCGGAAATATTTATTTCAGGAGGAATATCATCCGCAACAAATGCTTTTGGAGTTTGTTCATCGGAATAATTTCCAACATTATCAAAAGCCTTAACAAAAATCTGTCCCTTGAATCCCGCAGGAATATCTATATGAGCTATACCGTCGGAAATAATTACTTCTCCTGTTTTTTCTCCTTTCCGCTCTCCGTCATCATAAGAAACAAGGCGGTATTCTGCTTTGTTAAGACCGGATGAAGGCGCACTATCGGAAATATGGATATTCGCAATGAAGTCTTTTTTGAAATAGTATCCGTACTCAATATATTCGATATATTCAGATGTTTCACTAATATTATCGGAGGTTTTAGGAAGAAATTCAAAGCGATCTACGTTCGGAGATTTATTATCTATATGGTAAGTAAAGCTTTCTTTTGAATTGACATTTCCCGCATTATCCACAACACTGACTTTAACTTCATATTCTCCATTCAACGATTCGCCTGCGATTTTGGTAAAATAATCGGTATCAAAAGTATAGATATGTTTTTCGTTGTCTCTTTTCTTAGCTGCTTCCGTTGCGGATATTTTAGGAATGATCGTGCCGTTTTTATCGGCTGTCACATCGATCCCGTTTACCTCTATATCTGCATTGCTAATACCCGAATCTTTATCGTAAATAGTTATGCTTATGTTTTTATTGGAATTAAACCAGATCTGCTTATCATATCGCACTATCCCGTCGCCCTTAGGTTTACTGATAGTGACTTTCGGCTTTTCAGTTTCGATCATAGCGAATATATTATCGGATACTCCTTTACCTTGATCTGCATTTTCTATATTGGGGCAACTTAGACTTTTTTTACCATATTTATCATATGCAGTAACTATAATATTGCTCTGAAAGACCTTGGTGTTTTTGGGTATTATGTAAGAGTAGGTCTTATCACTTTCCCTTGTCATCAACGCCTGCTCATCTATACCATTGTACTTAATTTTTACATTATCAATACCACTGTCATGAATATCATCACTAACTGATACCTTAAAAATCAAATCGTCATTTGAATATACTCCAAATGAAAGCACGTTCAGAATTTTATCTAAAGCAGAGCTCTTTTTCTCTACTGTAAACTTTTCTATAACAGGATTTTTACAATCTACATATGCAGTACACACTGCTAACTCACTGCAAGACCCAGCAACATTTGTAATTGTTCCTGATACAACATATCTATGTTTATCATCAATTTCTATGCCTGTTGTATCAGCAGTGACACAATATCCATGTTCATTACTTTTTATTTCATTCTCCGTAAACGTCTTTTTTATTCCGTTTATGTCCAACGTGATATCTTTAATACCCGAAACATCTGGTTCAGCGTCAACACGAAATTCTATGATTTGATCTTTGTCAAACCATTTATCACCATTAATATCAACTGGTTCAGGCCCTTCAATAGATGTTTTTCCTACAGGTTTCTTTGTATCAACTCCTATCACCATTACGGCAGGATAATTACCACAATTATTCCCTGCGTTATCAGTTGTTTCTACCTTAATATAATGTATACCCTCAGAAAGTTTTGATATTTCTGTTGAAAAGCTGTAATCATTCTCCTGATTTTCAGAAAAACTTTTATCATCCAAGACATTAATTATTCCATTATGCTCATCAATAATTTTTACACTTGCAAGGCCACTGCAAACCTTATCGTTCTCATTAACGTCTGTCACTTTCACAGAAAATATGCTATCGCCTGTGTTGTACCAATATATCTTTTCTCCATTATCTTCGATTGTCGATGATTTAGAAGTATCAAAGGAGACTTCAGGCGGATCATTTTCAACTACGAGTGTATTCTCTTTCATTTCAGTTATTTGGTCTATTACATTGGCCGTATTAGAGAAACCATTTTTATCTGCGGCCCTTATGACCATATTATCGATCCTTGTGTTTTTTGAAATTACAAACACATACTCGTTCGCTGCATTGGAACTGTTAAGTTCTTCAATTACGCTGTCACCATTACATAAAGATACACTTCCAACGCCTGTAACATAATCCGTTTCAGATATATCTTTAGCTTCGACCACAAGTTCAATATCATCTCTAGCATAATTACCGAATTTCAGAAAATTAACGCAATCCATATATTCTGCACTACCCTTTGTACGAAAACCCTTGATTTCTATATTCGGAGGCTGGGTATCTCGTCCGTTTTCGGCATTGCTGTATTTATATAGATCCTCATTGAAATTTCCGGCATTATCCGTAATTTTTAATTTTAATTCATAGGGATATTTTTCAATCGGTGCATCATCGTATTTTAATTTTACTGAAAAATTAACGTCTCCATTTGGCACTTTGGTATATTCACATTCTCCATTGTCATTTATACCGTATTTTACAAGTTTATTATCTTCTTTAAGATTCCAAAAATATTCTATTGTATCAATACCAGATTCACTATCTTTTAAAGTCCCTGTTGCTTCGACGTAACCTTCATTATTGTGATAAACGATCTGCATAGACTCAACTTTTGGAGAAATCTTATCCAGAATTAAAACATTGCTGCTTTCATTATCAAATTCGATATTAAGCTCTTCTTCGTTGCCTCTTCCTGCTTTATTTTTTGCATATGTTTCAAAACTACTTCTAAAAAACTTGCTGTCGGGCATTTTGATATTAAACTCTGCAGTGTAGTAATATACACCATTACTTTCTGTGCATAATTTTGCTGAACAATATTGACTATATCCATTTTCACCGTTTAAATATATTAATGTTTCTTGATCTACACCTGTCCCCTTGGCAGTAATTGTTAGCATCACATTATCATTACTTACAATTCCAAATGGAAAAGATCCCAAGAAACTATCAGATTTGACCTTTGATATTTTAGCACCTACAATTTCAGGACTACTGGTGCTGCAGCAATAACTATGTTTAAGCTCCCTGCTTATAGCCCCATCATTAACATTTCGTAAATAATACGAAACCTGTTTTTTATGATTAACTGTAGTTTCCTCTAAATCAACTATAATATAATTGCTAAAATTATTTCCGTCTGAACTTATTTCAAAACCGTCAGGAGCAGTTAGTTTTGCATGATTTGAATAATATGTTTCATCATTAAGTAAATATTTTTCTTCTGGAGAATATTCTTTGATCCTAAATTTGGAGCTTTCAGATATCTTTCCTATATAATTAGGATTATCAGACGTCTGTTCAAGGATAACATAATCATATTCGCCTATATTTTTCGGTTCACCCTGCACTGCGATTTTAACATTTAAATCCACATTATATTCTTCGGGCTGCTCAACGGTATATTCAAAATTCTCAGGGATTGCCTGACCATAATAAATCCATGTTTCTTTGGGAATAACTTTTAATTCTTTTGGGGTAATGTATGCGTATTTTTCTACGACATCATAGTTTCCTGAAAGTTTAAATTTATTCCTATCATTACCTTCAAGACAGAATTTTGATACGGTCACTTTATTCTGTTCATCAGAAGCATCTTTTCTCTCAAACTCCCCATTGCACGCAAGATAAACATCATATCCTGCAACTGGTTCCATTGTATTCGCATTTATTAGGGTCACATCTTCACAATGAACAATCGCCGTAAGTTTTCCATCATACTCCTTATCTTCAACGGTTATTTTATCGGCAAACCCCTCCTCCAAGAAAACCTCGATCGGGTCGGTACTGCCTTCAAATTCGGCTATTACAGACAAAGGGAAGCAATTCATAATTAAAAGCATTGCAATAAAAACAGACAGAAATTTTTTTCTCATTTTAAACACTCCATTCTTTTTATTACAAAATATATTTCTATGGAAAACAGTAATAAAAATAAATTTATGGAAAGAGCAAATTCATTATCTCTCCAGAAAGCCATAATAGGAATCAGTACAAAAACCGATATTAGAAATATAACTCCGACTATTTGTCTTGTTTTCGACTCCTTGACTTTAGTATACTTTTTACAGGTCACAAAGAGTATTATTTGAATAATTATTCCCGATATTGATCCGCCCCAGAACAACAAAGCGACAGCATATGCCGAAACAGATAGGTTATCATCAAAAGCAAGAAATGGGATAATAAGCAAACTTGACGAAGAAATAAAAAACAAGACTCCAGATATAATATTCAATACCCTTAACTTCATAATTATCGACCCTGTTTTATATTTTCATTCAACGCACCAGCCAATGCTTTGTAAAACTCGCCTTTATAACTGTTTCTTTTGTATTTATACAAATACAATATCATACCTACAATAAACGAAAGAACGGCTAGTGTTGCGGCAATCAGAAGAGGTCCTATTATCCACGGTGAATCATACTTCAAATCAAGCATATTTTCAACAGCAGTGTATTTCCCTGTTATTTGTAAAGATGCAAATAGCACAGCAAAAAACAGTACAGAAACTAATAATGCTTTAAAAAACGCACTTAGGACATAATGAATCAGCATATGCTTTTCAAAAAACTTTTTTGAAATACTCATAATATATTTCACCCAATTTCCTTAAAATAATTTTTTATTTCTACTCTGGTAGTATTTTCATGTTCTGAGATCATTCTAATGCTTTCGTCATTATCCAACACATTTTTCAGCTTTATAACAGCATTTTTAAACGCATGATCGTCCTTGTATTTTTTCAAAGTTTCATAAGAACCAATAATCTCAGTCTTTCCAACTTCTGTGTTATAAATTGCTTTTGCCAACTCATATCCTGCACAGTTATACTCTGTATTGAGTTTCACAATGTCTGTTGAAATCTCCTTAAAATTCTTTGTATTGGCATTCTGCATCAATTCGTCGATATATCTACACATGTACTCACTATTTGACATCTTTCCAAGCAAATCCACAAGCATTGCCGCTTCCTGTTCGTCAATATCTCCGTCGGAATATGTAAACGCAGCTATCTTGGAATATGTATCATCCGTTTTGCCATTAGGGGCGGTTTTGATCAGGTCATTTGCTATAGTTTCAAGCTTATAAAATTGTGTAACGTTATAATCTGCTGTAAGGCTGTCCCATTTATCCTCGGCAATACCGAAACCTACCGCTCTGTAAATAATGGAGATCATTAAAAATGTAACGCATACGGCAAGCATAACACCAAACATAGTGAAAGCGTTTCTTACCTTGATATTTTCGGCTCTAACAATCGTAGGAGCAGAATTTTTAGCTTCTTCAATATCCTTTTTCAGCGTTCTGTATGAGTGATAAAAATCATCGTTATTTAGATTTAGATAGTTCTTGTTGCGTTCTTTAGTACACTTTTTTATGATATTCTCAAGCTTTTTATGATAATGCAGAGAAGTAATCGTCAGATCTCGGCTACAATATGCTGCATCATTAAGAAAATGATTCTTGTAAAAATCATGACTTTCTTTAGAAAATTCTTCGCTCTTAGTAACTAACTCAAATATATTCAGGCACTCCCAGAAAGTTGCTCCGAATGAGAATATATCGCTTTCAATAGACATTTTCCCCGGCTCAAAATGCTGCTTGAACGGAAACTGCGAATCGTCCGCCGCTTCAGCATAGCATTCAGGAGCGGCATATCCCAGCGTTCCGTACTGATACATTTTTTCTATGGATTCGTTGTCATTATAGTTTACTTTTGCAAGATCGCTGACTGCAAATCTGTCGGCTTTGGTAATTCTTTTTGATCTTCCGAAATCTATTAAAACAAGCTCCTTACCGTACTTGGTCACCATTATATTTTCCGGCTTAATATCAAGATGCAGAATATTTTTCTTTTCCGTTACAAATTCAAGTATCTCGCAAAGGTTTATCATAAACTGAAATATCTCGCTCTGATATTTCAGAACATTGTCGTAATTCTTGTAATAGCTTAGATTAACAAAGCTCTTTTCATCTTCCGTGTATTCATGGTAATCTACGACTTTGCTGAGATTGTTTTCAAGCTGTTCGATCTTTCTGAGTTTCCACCGTTCCTGCCGGCAGTACTCTTCAAGCGACCAGCCGTCGATATATTCTTCAACAACGCAGAAATATCCCGAGGCGTTTATCACCCCGCTTTTTATTTTATCGCATGGCAGGCTGAAATCGCCAAGGCTTTCGATAACGTCATAGATACGGACTATTGATCTGCATTCCTGAAGATTCTCGAAAATTTTCAGTTCCTCGTCCTTGAAAACCTTGACTCTGTCAATTTTCGTTCCGTTTACATAAACATATTTGGGCTTGAATTTCAAAACACAGGAAAACTGAAGACCGCCTTTATCAGCAGTTTTCAGTCCCCTGTATACTATGCTTTCCGTACCTATTGCAATAAATCCGTCTTGATTTATGCCATACGATGTATCTACCGTGTACTTGAATTTTGTTCCGATTATTTCATTACTCATTTACTTTCTCAATCCCTTGATTTTTAGATACCTTTCTATCACAAAAAAACATATACCATTTCCAGTTAAAAGCACTCTTGATATTTATAATATATTTTATTGCTTTTTCAATCTAATCAGTGATTTCGCCGTCAATACGCACAACATATTCCGATTATTTTATTGCTAAATGTTCTATTTTTTATT